>Ga0307380_10001542_pt1 | contig 33600 bp, 24 predicted proteins | sample UN3MG_FD_202239 | JGI IMG/M metagenome (GOLD analysis project Ga0307380, IMG submission 202239) | Soil microbial communities from Risofladan, Vaasa, Finland - UN-3 | ecosystem: Environmental > Terrestrial > Soil > Coastal area > Acid sulfate soil | place: Finland: Risofladan, Vaasa | collected...
ATACTAGTTATCGGATTATAACAAGTGGTGACTATTATGCTAACGCAGGTGGTAACTATTGGGCAGAAGGTAGATTTAAGCAATATAGAGGATCTGGAACATGGCATGATGTTATTGACTCTGGTAATATTGGATCTCAATCTGTAAACTATGCAAACAGTGCAGGATCTGCATCTAGTGCTTCTTATGCAGGATATCTTCCAACACTTTATGCAGGAGGTGTCCAATCAAATCCACAAACTTATTTCAACAATAGTATAGGTTTAAGAGTAGCAATGACAGGTCATTGGTCCGTTTGGTCTGATACTTTATGGATTAATGGGTATGCAGGAGGGGATGTTCTTCAAATGTGTGCATTACATACATTAAGGAATGGAGAACCTAGAATAGCAATTAGTGCTCAAGCATCTACATCCACATCTTATGGAACTGTTTATGAGTTATGGTCAAGCTATAATTTGGATGCTCCAAATAAATCTGGTACATCATACTATCAGACAAATACATGGATGCAGTTTAATGGTTCATACGGACTCTATTGGCCTAATAATAATGGATGCCATATTTATCCTAACAGTGCTACAAATTATACTCAATTTAGATTTGATGGTGTAAGAAATGGATACACAGGTGTATATTTAGCAGACAGTGGTGTTAATGGAATGATGTATGACACTGCTGGTAATGGTGGTGTATACAAAGAAAGTATTGGTAGATGGTATTTCTATTATCACATAGGTAATGACTGCATGGGTATTGGCACATCATCTACTAACTCTGGCTATAGCCTTTACTTAAACAAGGGTATATATGCTCCAAGTAGAATTGATGCTACAATATATTATGATGCTAGTAACACTGGATATTACCTAGATCCTAATGGTGGATCATATCTTGCTAGTTCTGTAGAAGTTGCTAATGGATATTTTTTAACAAGCGGAGCAGGAGGATCAATTCAAATTAATGCTGCTACTGGCTCATTTGGAGGTTATTTAAGAACTAGTGGGCACTTGGTGATAGATCAATCTAATGCTGGTTACAATGTTTATGTACTTGATGGTAATAGTGTAGGTGTTGTTAAAAATGCTGGTTCACAATCTTGGTCTGCATTTTCAGATGCAACAATCAAAACCGTTCACTCTACGATGGAAGACAATCTGTCAAAGCTTGAGTCAATTACTCCAATTTATTATTCTTTTAATAACTTTGCAGACGATAAGAATAGAATAGGTTTGATAGCTCAAGAAGTTCAAGAACATTTTCCAGAGCTTGTTGAAGTAGAACCGAGAACTGAAAAGTTAACTCTTGACTACACTGGATTAATCCCTGTTCTTCTTGGAGCAATCAAAGAACTTAAAACAGAATTAGAAACTTTAAAAACACAATTATGATTTACACTTGGAAAGTAACAGGCATGAAGGGCATAGACTTGCCTAGCGAGCCAAACACAATCATCCAGACCTACTGGACAAAGACTGGGGTAGATGAGCAAGGAAACGAGGGTGTGTTCTCAGGAGCAACTCCTTTTAATCCTGCTGACATTGATCCAGAAAACTTTATTCCTTACGATCAGCTGACAGAAGAGATTGTTCTTGGATGGATTCAGTCTGTTGTTGTAGGTAGCTATGAGGAGCATGTGAATTCTCAGATTCAAAAGCAAATTGATGACAAGAAAGTAAAAGATGAAGTACTGCCTTGGGCTCCTCCTACCCCAGAACCTACTCCAACTCCTGGTGCAGAATAAAAATTAATAGTATATTTGTAAAAAAATCAAATCATTATGAAAATCAAACTAAAATACTTAGAGCTTCTACGTCAGGAGCTGAATGGCCTATCTGACCAAAACACTGGTAAAATCTTTTACAAAGGACTGTTGTTTCAGGATATTCACTTCAAACAAAAGTATCATTTAACAAAGCTCTCAAAAGAAATCGAATCTGAGTTTGAATCTTTTAAGGAATCCCAAAAAGAGCTTTTTAAAAAGCACTTTGGTGATGAGCAGCCTGTTGATAGCATAGAGTTTCGTCAACGTGAGGAGTTTAAGAACTTTGAAAAGGAAATTATAGATTTCTTAGAAGAAGAAGTGAACTTCTCAGATTACGAATTTTCAATCGAAGATTTTGACTTTAAGTCAACTGAGTCATACCCAGTCTTCACAGATTTATTTGTGAAATAACTATATTTGTATCCATGAAGGATACAACATTAAACATGGTAAAGAACTCCCATTTCAGCAGCCGCTGTGGTGGGATTTCTTTTTGTCAATAGATTATGAACGTGAAAGCCCTAGCCCCCTGGACAATCAGCGATAACCTAACATTCGGAATGCACTCTATGTTCATAGGAACGCCAGTACTCTATCTTTTCGAGAGGTACGTCTTTAACGATTGGGACTTTCTAGTAAGCATTGGTCTGCTAGTATTCTTCGACACAATCTTCGGGGCATGGCTTGCAATCAAAGAAAATAGATTCAGCGCCACTAAAGGTATGAGTGGTTTTGCAAAGAAGTTGGCTTACATAGCAATGTCAGTAATGCTGATTGGAATTATTGATAACGCAAAGATAGATGGCCAAGAAAGCTTCTTTAGCGACATAATTGACTCAGCAGCACTATCTATTCTAATGGCTTTTGAAGCCGTTTCAGCAATTAAGAACTTGTACAAACTAAACCCTCCAAAATCCGTTAAGACTCCGTTAGAGAAGATATTGTCAAAGCTTTCTAACTGGATGGACTCATGGTAAGGGAACTACAAAAATCACTAGGGCTAAAGGATGATGGTTTAATTGGAAGGATTACTACCACAGAATTTGGCAAGAAGAATAAGTTAAATCCAATAGAATGCGCTCACTTTTTTGGACAGTGTGACCACGAGACTGCTGGATTCACTGCGTTTGTTGAAAACCTCAACTACTCAGCAGAAGGTTTACTGAGAACTTTCCCAAAGTACTTTAACGATAAGACTGCGATAATAAGCGCTAGAAAGCCTGAGAAGATAGCTAACATTGCTTATGCCAATCGAATGGGGAATGGTGACCCAGAGAGTGGTGATGGTTGGAAATACAGAGGAAGAACACCTATTCACTTAACTGGTAAGGCTAACTACCAGGAGGCTTCAAAGCACTTTGGTGTTGACTTTGTTGAGAGTCCAGATCTAACTCTTGACTATGGTTTTGAGATTGCCTTGTGGTATTTCAGAAAAAACCGCATATTTGCATTATGTAAAGATTTGTCTGACAAATCAATAGCCGCTGTAACCAAGCGGATAAATGGAGGATTAAATGGAATCGAACAACGTATTAAGAAAACTAAGAGGTATTACTACGAATAAAGTTTACACTTACTTCGTACTTCTTATAGTTGGTTTCATAACTGGGGTATTATCTGTAAAAGAACCTGAAGAAAAGGTTACAGTTAAGTATGAGACTAAGCACGTTCCATTTAAGGAGTTTGTATTTATTGATGTACCTAAGCCGATTTATCTTAGGGACACTGTAATTAATGAGGTTAGATATCCAGTAAATGTTTTTGAAGGTGTTCAAAAGACTGAATTTGGTAATCTAAATTATAAAGCCTCCACCGCTGGGCAATTGCTTGATTTAGAGTTTAAGCCAGATTTTAGCATTCCAGTAACAACTACAATAGTAGAAAAAAGAATAGAGAAATCATCGCTGTACGCAAACGCAACGTACACAGTAAATAATACATTATCAGTAGGGCTTACCTTTGTACACAAGAAGTGGGAGCTAGGATACTCTAGGGGTTTTGACAAATCCAACACAATACGAATAGGAAGAAGAATATTTTAATAACAATCAAATGGCACAGATAGAAAAAAAACAACTAGACAAAATTCAAAATTTACGCAGAGCATACGCTACAGCTAAACTAAGAATCGCAGAAATCGAGATTGAAAAGCAGGGCATTTTTATTGATCTCTCTTCAATCGTGGGCAAAATCAATGAAGAGGAGAATGCTATTAAGGCTCAGTTCGGAGATGATGCGGTTATCGACCTTAAGACTGGGGAGGTTACTAATGTTAATTCGTAAGGTATCTATCGGAGCAGACTACAAGAGCAGTGCAATGCACTACGTTGTGGGTCAACCTGTTTTTAATGAAATGTATCGAATACATGAAATTAGAGAGAAGAATGGGCGTGTATCAATCTATGTGATTCACGGTGAAGATGGTTCTGGAGAGATTTATTTATGGAAAACCTTTAACGAGAACATGGCTATAACATTTGAATTTAATCTTGATTTTGAATGAGGTCACCATCTCACTTTATTGTAGAGCCAGTTGGTGGTTCTAGGTATGATAACGTGAAGAGCATCGGTGGAATAGATTTTATCACTAGCTCTTCTAAAGAGGATCACAAGGCATCTAACAGACACGCTAAGGTACTTGCTACCCCAATTGGGTATGAAGGTGATGTTATACCTGGAGACATCGTTATTGTACACCACAATGTGTTTAAGTACTACAACGATATAAAGGGCAACGAGAGAAGTGGTCGTGCTTTTCTAGGTGAAGGAATCTTCTTGATTGACGACGATCAGTTTTACTTGTACAAGAGAGACGGAGATTGGCAGGCACACTCTAGGTATTGCTTTGTGGTACCAGAGAAAAAACAAGACAACTTTATCTTAAAGAAGCTTGGTACTGAAGAGTACTTACGCGGAACATTAGCATATCCAAATAAGGATCTCGTTGAGAAGGGATTGAAAAAGGGTGACAAGGTTGGTTTTCTTCCTGAGAGCGAGTATGAGTTTGAAATTGATGGGGTAACCATGTATCGGATGTATTCTAAAAACATTTGCCTAGAATTAAATGGAGATAAATGAAGCAAAGAGAAGGATAATCAAGGCTGGAAGAAGAGCTGTTGAACATCTAATCGAGGTTGCTGAAGAAAAGATTTTAACTGGTGATGAGACTGATTTGTCAGCAGATAAATTAAAGAACGCAGCCGCTACCAAAAAGCTTGCCATATTTGATGCCTTTGAGATACTTGAGCGCATTGAAGCAGAGCAAGAACTACTTAATAAAACAGATACTGATGAAACAGGTAAAGGAGGCTTTGCTGAACGAAGAGCAAAAAGACACGGGTAAACCGCTTTTTTCTGTAATCGAAGTTATACCTGAAAAGGATAGAATTAAAGGTAACACCAAAAAGATATACCAGTACGGGTATAATTCTGAGTATGATCTTGTGGTTATATCTAAAGACGGAACCATTGGTGAGATTTATGAAATCAATGGATTGAAAGTAGCGTTGCCAGAGGAGCCTAAAAAAGTATACACTAGGTCTACCAAAAAAGATGAGCAGTACTGGGAGAGAGCAGACTTCCCATCTGCACTTTCTAAAATCAAGTCTATCTTCCAGTGGAACAAGATGCCTCTTCAGTTTAGAAACTCTTGGGTTGACTACATCGACCAGGAGTTTGAGAGAAGGGACAATGGTTTTTGGTTTAAGAACAATGGTGTGCCTACCTACATTACAGGGGGTCACTACATGTACCTTCAGTGGTCTAGCATTGACGTAGGCTTCCCTGACTTTAGAGAGGCCAACAGAATCCTTTACATATACTGGGAAGCTTGTAAGGCTGACTCAAGATCATTTGGTATGGTTTACCTAAAGATCCGTCGTTCTGGTTTTTCATACATGGCTGACGGAGAGATTGTCAATATTGGTACAAACATACACAATGGGCGTATAGGCATTCTTTCTAAGACTGGCCCTGACGCTAAGACAATGTTTACCGACAAGGTGGTTCCAACATTTAGAAACTACCCTTTCTTCTTCAAGCCTATCCAGGACGGTATGGATAATCCAAGGACTGAGCTTGCGTTTAGAATACCATCTTCAAAGATTACTGCAAAGAACTTCAAAACAATGCACGATGATGAAGAGCCAGAGGAAGGGCTTAACACAACTATTGACTGGAAGAACACAGCAGACAACAGTTACGATGGTGAGAAACTACAGTTGCTTGTCCATGACGAAAGTGGAAAGTGGAGTCAGCCAAATAATATTTTGAACAACTGGCGTGTTACAAAAACATGTCTTCGATTGGGTAGAAAGATTATTGGCAAGTGTATGATGGGATCTACCTCGAACGCCCTTGACAAGGGTGGGGAAAATTTCAAGAAATTATACGAAGATTCTAACCCTCGCAAGCGTTCTGATAACGACCAGACTAAATCAGGGCTCTATGCATTATTTGTCCCGATGGAATGGAACATGGAAGGCTTTATTGATAAGTTTGGCATGCCAGTATTTAGAAGTCCAGATAAGCCTGTTTTAGGGGTCGATGGAGAGATGATAAACTTAGGGTCTGTTGACTATTGGGAGAATGAAGTTAAGTCCTTAAAGAGTGACCCTGATGCCTTAAACGAGTTCTATCGTCAGTACCCACGTACAGAGTCTCACGCGTTCAGAGACGAGAGTAAGCAGTCGATATTTAACTTGACCAAGATTTACACTCAGATTGATTTTAATGATAGCTTAATTGCTGGCAGCTTTACAACTAGAGGATTCTTTAGTTGGAGAGATGGAAGGAAGGACTCTGAGGTTGTTTGGACTCCAGACCCAAGAGGAAGATTTAATATATCATGGGTACCTCCACGTGGCTTACAAAACAGGGTTGAAAGAAAAGGTGACTTATTCTATCCGATGAACGAGCACATTGGTGCGTTTGGTTGTGACTCCTACGACATCTCAGGAACCGTAGATGGGTTCGGCTCTAACGGAGCTTTGCACGGACTCACTAAATTTAATATGGAAGACGCTCCAAGTAACGAGTTCTTTCTTGAGTACGTTGCTAGACCTCAGACAGCAGAGATATTCTTCGAAGAGGTTCTTATGGCATGTTTCTTTTACAGCATGCCAGTACTAGCAGAAAACAACAAGCCAAGGCTACTCTACCACTTCAAGAATAGAGGTTACAGACACTTTTGTTTGAATAGACCTGATAAACCTTTATCAAAGCTTTCTACAACTGAGAGAGAACTTGGAGGAATTCCTAACTCAAGTGAGGATGTTAGACAGGCTCACGCTTCAGCGATTGAGACATACATTGAGAAGTACGTTGGGTTTGACTTTGAGTCTACGTATAGAGATCCTTCAGAGATGGGTTCTATGTACTTCAATAGAACATTAAATGATTGGGCTAAATTTGATATCAGCAACAGAACTAAGTACGATGCCTCTATTAGCTCTGGTTTAGCTATTATGGCTAATCAAAAGCACATGTATCAGCCTGAGAGAAAAGAGTCAAAAATAAGCATTAAATTTGCAAGATACAAGAACAATGGGACAACCAGTCAAATAATTAGCTAATGCGGAAAGAGTCGAATATTGACATATCACCTATTCAGTTTCCTAGTCAGCTTGCTACCGACGCAGAGAAGGCAAGTTTAGAGTTTGGGTTACGGGTAGGCCAGGCCATTCAGTACGAATGGTTTAGGAGAGACAGCGGATCTGCGAGGTATTACAATCAATGGAAAGACTTTAACCGTCTAAGGTTGTACGCTCGTGGTGAGCAGCCGATTCAAAAATATAAGAACGAGTTAGCTATTGACGGAGACCTTTCTTACTTGAACATCGACTGGACTCCAGTTCCTATTATACCTAAGTTTGTCGATATCGTCGTGAACGGTATGTCTGACAGACTTTTTACAGTTAAAGCCTACGCACAAGACGCACTGTCTGCTGAGAAGAGAAATCAGTATCAAGATATGATTGAGGGGGAGATGGCAGCGAAAGAGGTGTTGATGGAGGTGCAGGATAAGTTTGGCATTGATCCATTTATGGTTAGCCCAGAGGACTTACCTAACGATGATGAAGAGCTATCGTTGTTCATGCAGCTTAACTACAAGCCTGCGATTGAGATTGCTGAAGAAGAGGCAATCAACACAATCATGTTGGACAATCATTATGACGATCTTAAGAGAAGATTTGATTACGATTTAACTGTTCTTGGTATTGCTATTGGTAAGCACGAGTTTCTTCCTGGAGAAGGAGTTAAACTTAATTATGTAGATCCTGCTAATGTGGTTTACAGTTACACAGAAGACCCTTACTTTAGAGATTGTTTCTACTGGGGTGAAGTCAAAACTGTTCCGATGACGGAGCTTGTAAAGATTAAGCCAAACATTAGCAAGGAAGAGCTTGAGACTATCTCAAAGACTAGCCAGTCTTGGGGTGAGTACTACTCTGTTTCTAGGTTCTACTCTGACGACGTTTTTTCAAGAGACACGTGTACTTTGCTTTACTTTAACTACAAGACCACCAAGACTTACGTTTATAAGAAAAAGATTCTAGAAGGGAATGGCGCTAGAGTAATTGAGAAGGACGATACTTTTAACCCTCCTGTCGAGATGATGGAGGAAGGTCGATTTGAGAAAATCGAGAAGACTATTGATGTTTGGTATGAAGGTGTGATGGTTGCTGGTACTCAAATTGTACTTAAGTGGCAGTTGATGGAGAACATGGTTCGCCCTAAGTCTGCCTCGCAAATGGCTATGCCAAACTATGTTGCTGTTGCACCTAGAATGTACAAGGGAACAATTGAGTCTTTGACTAGACGAATGATTCCATTTGCAGACCTTATTCAAATCACTCACCTAAAGTTACAACAGGTAATTTCTAGAATGGTACCAGATGGTGTATTTATTGACGCTGATGGACTAAACGAGGTTGACCTTGGTAACGGAAATGCATACAATCCAGAGGACGCTCTAAGACTATACTTCCAAACTGGTAGTGTTGTTGGTAGAAGTTACACTGGAGATGGAGACTTTAACAATGCACGAGTTCCAGTGCAGCCTCTCACAGGCACTACGGGCCAGTCTAAGATGGCTGCATTAACAAACAACTACAACCATTACCTTGAGATGATTCGTGGCGTGACGGGGCTAAATGAGGCTCGTGACGGCAGTGATCCAGACCCACGTGCACTAGTTGGTGTACAGAAGCTCGCAGCTCTTAATTCTAACACAGCGACAAGACACATTCTTGATGCTAGTTTGTTTATGACTAAGACCTTTGCTGAGGCTTTAAGTGTACGTGTTTCAGATATTCTTGAGTACGCTGAGTTTGCAGATGAGTTTACTATGCAAATAGGTAAGTACAATGTAGGTATACTTAGAGAAATTAAAGACTTGTACTTGCATGACTTTGGAATCTTTATCGAGGTATCTCCAGATGAAGAGCAGAAAGAAAGATTGGAACAAAACATTCAGATTGCCCTATCTAGAAATGATATTAATCTTGAAGATGCAATTGACATCAGAGAGATTAAGAACATTAAAATGGCTAATCAACTTCTAAAGGTTAAGAGAACTAAGAAGATGGAGCTAGATCAGAAAAATGACATGGTCAAGCAGCAGATGCAGGCTCAGATTAATATGCAGTCTCAGGAGGCAGCCGCTCAGATTAGTATACAAAAGATTCAACTTGAGACTGAAAGTAAAATTCAACTCAAGCAGGCTGAAGCCGCTATGGATCTTGAGAAGCTTAAGGGTGAGGCTATGCTTAAGATGCAGTTGATGGAGCGTGAGTTTCAGTATAACTTGCAACTAAACGGAATGCAGACGCAGATGCTTAAAGATCGTGAGCAGATGAAGGAGGACAGAAAGGACGAAAGAATAAGCAAGCAGAACACTCAGCAGTCTAAGTTAATTACACAAAGAAAGAATAACTTACCTCCAATGAAGTTCGAGTCAAACGAAGATACACTCGATGGTTTTGACCTAGCTTCGTTCGAGCCAAAATAAAATTAATATTAACTAAATTTGTAATCTAATGGAAATCAAAGTAAGAGCTCTAGATGACGTAGAGCAGAAGTCAACTCAAGAGATTGAGGCAGAATTACTAAGAAAGCATGAGGAGCAGGTGGTTGCTTCCGAACAAGTCGAAACCACAGAGGTGGAAGAGACTCCTCAAGTAGAGGATTTAAGCGAGGATAAAGTCCTTGACTTTCTTGACAAGAAGTATGGCAGAAAATTATCTAGTGTAGAGGATCTGTTTGCCCCACAGAAAGAAGAGTTGCCTGAAGATGTTTCAGCATTCTTAAACTTTAAGAAAGAAACAGGTAGAGGGCTTAATGACTTTGTGAAGATTAACAGCGATTTGGATTCATTGAACCCAGATCAATTACTGAAAGAATATTACTCTCAAAAGGAGAGTGATCTTGATGCTGAAGAAATCGAGTACTTGATTGCTGACAAGTTCAGCTATGATGAGGACCTAGATGACGAGAAGGATATCAAGAAAAAACAGATTGAAAAGAAAAAAGAACTTGCAAAAGCTAAGAAGTTCCTTGAGGAACAGAAGCAGAAATACAAGGCACCGCTTGAGTCAAGCTATGGTAGCCTCTCTGCTGAAGAACAAGAGGCACTGAAAGCTTACAAGGAATACTCAGCAAATGCACAGAGTAGCCAGGAGCTAGAACAACGTCAGGCAGAGTGGTTTTTGAAGAAGACAGATGAAGTCTTCAACAGTGAATTCAAAGGTTTTGATTTCAAAGTTGGAGATAAAGAACTGAAGTTTTCACCAGGAGACTACAATGAACTGAAGAAGGTTCAGTCCAACATCAACAACTTCATTGCAAAATTTGTAAACAATGATGGTTTGATTGAGGATGCGAAAGGATACCATAAGTCATTAGCTGTTGCTATGAACCCAGAAAAGTTCGCCAAGTTTTTCTACGATCAGGGAATTGCTGACGCTATCGAAAAAGAAGCTAAGTCAAGCAAGAACATAAACTTCGAAGTAAGAAGGTCTCCTGAAGTAATTAACAAAGGTGGGTTTAAGGTTACTAGCGTTGGGGAAAGCGATGGTCGCGGACTCAGAATAAGATTTAAAAAATAAAACAACAAAACAATGGCAGGATCAGTACAATCTGTACCTGGTTTTAACTTACAACCAAGTGCAGAGCGAGTAGCCCTCGCAACTAACTACATCACTGACTTCAACTTCTTGAACCAGTATCTTCCTGATACTTACGAGAAAGAATTTGAGCGTTATGGTGATCGAAGCGTAGCATCTTTCTTACGATTGGTGAGCGCAGAATTGCCTTCCACTTCTGACTTGATCAAGTGGACTGAGCAAGGTCGTCTTCACACTAAGTACGTAAACGTAACTCAGGATGGAGCAGCAGGTGATTCCAACGCAACATTCACAGTTCCAGCTGCTCAGTTGAGTGGTGGATTTGTAAACGGTGGAATCGCAATCCGAGTAGGACAAACTGTCCTTATCTCTGAAGAAGGAGTATCAGCAACTGGTATCAACAAAGGTATCGTTACTGCTGTTGATTATGCAGCAAGAACATTTGACGTATCTTACTACGAAGTTGGAGGACAGACTTTTGCAGCTTTGACTACAGTATCTGTTTTCGTTTATGGTTCTGAATTTAAGAAAGGAACTCTAGGAATGGAGAACTCTCTTGAGTCTGACGGTTTGATCTTCGAGAACTCTCCAATCATCATCAAAGATCACTACGCTGTTAGTGGATCTGACATGGCTCAAATTGGATGGGTAGAAGTAGAAGGAGATAACGGACCAGGTTTCTTGTGGTACCTAAAGTCTCAGCACGAGACTCGTCTTCGTTTCGAAGATTACCTTGAGACTGCAATGATCGAAGCTATTCCAGCTTTGAATGTTGATGCAGGAGGAGCTAAAAATCTTGGTTACAAAGGTTCTGAAGGTTTGTTCGATGCTATCTCTAAGAGAGGTAACGTATGGTCTGGCGGAAACCCATCTACTTTGGATGATTTCGACAGCATCGTTTCTCGTCTTGACAAGCAGGGAGCTATCGAGGAGAACGTAATCTTCTTGGATCGTCAGTTCGGATTTGATATCGACGATATGTTGGCAGCACAGAACAGCTACGGATCTGGCGGTACTTCTTACGGTCTATTTGACAACGATGAGAAGATGGCCTTGACTCTTGGCTTCACTGGCTTCCGTCGTGGTTATGACTTCTACAAGTCTGACTGGAAGTACTTGAACGATCCAACCATGCGTGGTGGTCTAATCGGTGGTGCTATCAGTGGTGTTCTTGTTCCAGCTGGAACTACTACCGTGTACGATAACGTACTTGGTAAGAACGCTAAGCGTCCATTCTTGCACGTTCGTTACAGAGCTTCTGAGACTGAAGATCGTAAGTACAAGACTTGGATCACTGGTTCTGCTGGTGGTGCTCAGACTTCTAGCTTGGATGCAATGGAGGTACACTTCTTGTCTGAAAGAGCGTTGTGCACAATGGGTGCTAACAACTTCTTCTTGTTCGAGAAGTGATAATAAAACAGGAGGGGCCATTTGGCCTCTCCTTTACTTATAAAAGACAGAGACATGGATAATGTACAAAAGGCCATTGCAGCTCAAAGAAAAAGAAGAGCGGACATTCAATCTTCTTACGATTCTAAGAAGAAGAGTGCTACTGAAGCTAGATTGAAGCCTACCCCTGTTAAAAGTAGTGTTAGCTCAGTTGGTGTTTCAGACTCAGTTTCTAAGGCCATTGCCGCTCAAAGAAAAAGAAGAGCAGATATTCAATCAGCTTATGATTCTAGAAAGAAGAGTGCTATTGAAGCTCGTAAAGGAATCGTATCTCCTGCGAAACCCACCCCTACAGCTCCAATTAAACCTACTTCTAAACCTAGTGGTTACGAGAGTTACATGAATACAGTTAAAGGTGAATCTTTTAAAGCTAATTCTCCGAAAAAGCCAGCGGCTGCTCCAAAGAGTCCTTCAATTGCTCAGAAGAGAGCTGCTTTTCAGGCTGCTAATGCCCCTGTAGTAAGTAATGTGTCAAAGCCAAGACTTGCTCCAACTAAAGGGCCAATTGGTGTTGCTGGTCTTTCTAAGGCTGCTCCAAAAGCTATTAATGTGGCTCCAAAGAGAACCTACTCAGAGAAAGAACAGAAGATTAGCGCTATCTTAGCTACTGGTAAGAAAAAGAACGGAACCATGAAAACTTCTGCTCAACGTAAAATTCAACGAATTCGTAAAAAATAAACAAACAAAACAATGGCAAAGAAAGTAACGGGCCCAGGTCCTAAACAAAGTAAGCCTGCGGCAGGTAGTAGAACTGATTCAGCTGGGATGCAGTATTTTGGAAAACAAGTTGCTGCTGCAATGAATGCAAAAAAGCCTGCTACTGTAAAGAAGACTACTCCTAAAAAAGCTGCTGCTCCTGCTGCTACTCCTAAAAAAGCTGCTGCTCCTGCTACTGCAAAGAAGCCTGTAAGTAAAAGAGCACCATTAATGGAGGTTGGCGTTGGCAACAAAGGATATAGAATGTCAATCGACACCACAAACATGAACAAGCCAGACGAACAGACCTATAACTTTATAATGAGGGATTCAACTGGAAAAGTTACTAGCAAAGGAAACTTATCTAGAGCTGGTGGTGGAGCTGGTATTGGTAAATCTGCGGCTAGACAAATAGTTAATAAGTACAAAGGAAAGAAGTAATAATCAACTGAGGGAGTCATTGTGGCTCCCTCTATTTAAATTCAAATCAAATGGAAAAATTAAAATCGAGAACTTATGTTCTCAAGAGAGCTGACGCACCCCTTAGCTTGATGATTCCTTCAAAAGGAACAACTAGAAAGCCACTACTATACTTTGATGGCAAAACAAATAGACAGCTAAGATACTCCCCTAACCAACCAAGTCCTTTTATTGATGAACAAGATGGCAATGTAGTTCTTGAGCCAATTGTATTCGAGGATGGAATGTTGCACGTTGCAGAAAGTAACCCTGTACTTCAGCAGTTTTTGTATTACCACCCTGGTAATGGAAAAATATTTGAAGAACTAGATTCCGAGAGAGACGCTCAGAGAGACTTAGAACACCTTGATATTGAGGTAGATGCATTGATTGCAGCTAAGTCAATGGAGATTACGATGATGGAGACAGTCGCTAGAATTGGTTTAGGAATTCAAGCTGACAAGAAGACCTCATCTGAACTAAAGAGAGATGTTATTGTATTCGCCAAGAAGCAGCCACATCGATTTATGGAAATATTGAACGATCCATTATTAAGAGTTCAAGACATTGTTGCTAGAGCATTCGAGCAGCAGATTCTTAAGATGAGAAACAAGAATAGAGATATCTATTTTAACTTCCCTGACAATAAGAGTAAATTCATGACGATCCCATTTGGGGAACACAGGATTTCAACTGTTTCTAAGTACTTACAGTCTGACGAAGGTATTGAGACTTTGAAGTTACTAGAGAGACATGTAGAATAAATTAGAGAGGGTAAAACCTCTCTTTTTTTTACTATCTTTGTACAAAAAGAATAGAATGATAAACTCAGTAAGAAATACGGTTCTATCGGTTCTGAATAAGAATAATTACGGGTATATCAGCCCGAATGACTTCAATCTATTTGCCAAGCAGGCGCAGCTTGACATCTTTGAGAATTACTTTTACAGATACAACTATCAAATCCAAAAGGAGAACGCTAGGCAATCTGGAATTGGATATGCGGATATCAAGAAGCAGTATGAGGAAGTTATTGACTCATTTTCAGAGGTAGTTACCCTTACTGAGAGTGCTGGTGTTTTTGCTTTGCCAAATGATTTTTATACCCTTGTTAGAGTTGTTTACACAAATGGGGCAGGAAAGATGGTTGAGGTTGAGAAGGTTCCTGTAGCAAGGTTGCAACAGCTGCTTATGTCAAACTTAACTCAACCTATCGAGTTGTTTCCAATGTACGTTCAAAAGGGTACAGACATTCAGGTATATCCAGACACGATATCAACTGGTGTTACTTGTTACTACGTTAGGTATCCACTAGACCCTAAGTGGACATACACTCTCGTATCAGGAGAGCCTTTGTTCAATCAAGGTGCTGGTGACTATCAAGACTTTGAACTTCCTTTAACAGACGAGCCAACACTTGTTGCAAAGATTTTGCAATTTGCAGGAATGTCTATCAGAGAGATTGAAGCTCTTAACTTTGGAGCTCAACAAGAACAAACAGAAATAGCTATCGAGAACTAATGAGCCTATATAATAAATATCTATCTGACCTTCAGTACTATAGCAACAATGGAAATGTTCCTGAAGATGCTAACTGGGGATCTTATCAGTACATATCTCTAGAGGATATTGTCAATAACTTTATGTTGATGTATCAGGGAGACCATGAGTTGATGAACAACCTAAATAGGTATAAGGTTTTGTTCTATGCTAAGAGAGGAATTCAGGAGCTTAACTACGATGCAATGAAGGAAATCAAAATCCTTCAGCAGACAGTTGGCCCTAACCTTAAGTTTGTATTGCCATCAGACTACGTAAACTGGGTTAGAATATCGCTTTACAAAGATGGTTTAATACTACCGTTGACTGAAAATATTCAGATAAACTTTGCAAAAGAGTATGTTCAAGACAATAACTTTAAGGTTGTGGTTGATGAGAACGGGGTTGTTATTGACGCGGAGAACTCTGAACTTGATTTTGACAGACTGAATAACATTCAGAAAAGCATTTATTTAAATCCTTCTAGTCCATATCACAATATGTTTGGGTGGGAATACGGAGGAAACTGGTACTTTGATTACAATGTAGGAAGCAGATATGGTTTAAATACTGAAACTGCAAATCAGAATCCAACATTTAAAATTGACAAGAAGTCTGGAGTGATTAACTTTAGTAATGAAATGGCTTACCAGTCATGTATACTTGAGTATATTTCAGATGGAATGGAATACACCTCTACAGCAAACCTACCAGGTATGCCAGTGGCATCTAGAAATGATTCGGCAATTAGTGTCAATAAAATGTTTGAGAACTACATTTACTCATTCATAAAGTATTCAATTCTTAGCAACAAACTAAATGTACAAGAGTACATTGTTGCAAGATCTAGAAAAGAGATGAGTGCATTGTTGAGAAATGCAAGAATAAGAATTAGCAATATTCACCCAGGTAGACTTCTTATGAACATGAGAGGTCAGAACAAGATGATTAAATAAGTATGGATTTAGTAAAAACCTTTGTAAGGGGCAGGATGAATAAAAGCCTTGACGAAAGGCTTATACCTGATGGCGAATATATTGACGCTATGAATGTTCGTGTTGGCTCTACAGAGCTTACAGATGTCGGTGCTTTAGAAAATACAAAGGGAAATGTAAAAATTTCTAATATATTATATAACGGAAGTCCAATAGCTAGTACAGCAGTATGCATTGGTGCTTTGGAGGATGGTGTTAACGATACTATTTACTGGTTTATTCACTCTGAAGATGATGGAGTAGATATGATTGTTTCTATGAATGTGGAGACAGGATTAACTATTTATCACGTTATAAGCACATCTGTACTTAACTTCAGCAGAGACCACTTAATAAATGGAGCTGATTTAGTTGAAGATCTTTTGTTTTTTACTGACGGATACAATCCTCCGCGCAAGATAAATGTAAAGAGATCATACCCTAGTGAACCTACATTAACTGAGTCAGACATTTCAGTTATTCTTGCTCCACCATTTGAGTCACCATCTATCAAACTAATAAGCATATCGGGTGATGAGAATTATATAGAAGATAAGTTTTTATCGTTTGCCTATAGATACAAATATTTAGACGGTGAGTATAGTGCAATTTCTCAATTTAGCGAGGTAGCATTTGAACCTGGCTTTTTTAATTTTGACTTCAGCACTTACGAGAACAGTGGAATGAAAAATAAATTCAACGCTGTTAATGTTACATTTAAAACTGGAGGTCCTAACGTAGTAGCAATTGACTTAATATTCAAGAACTCAGTTTCTTCTGTTATAAATGTTATTGAAAAATACGATAAGAAGCTATTAGGAATTACGGACAACTCTGATTACACAGTTGAGTTTAGCTCTAAGAAAATCCTATCTACATTACCGCAGTCTGAAATATTAAGGACGTTTGACAACGTCCCTATTGTTGCTAAGGCTCAAACCTTAATGTCTAATAGAATATTTTATGGCAACTATAAAGATGGTTATGATATTGTAGATTCAGATGGTAAGAAAATTGACGTAAAGTTTAATGCATCTTTAGTTTCTGAGGAGTTAGGATATCTAGAAGTTCCTTCAACTAAAACATCTTCTCAGTATAATATAGTACCGCTTGGCCCTTACACTTATAGTGACACGCTAACCACCATAGATTTAACTGGTGTAGATTTAAAAGAAGGAGGAGCTATAGGAATAGATTTTTCCTTAAGTGGTACATTGATTTCAGACCCAACATTTTCAAATAACATAATAGAGTCCTTTTATTTTCAACTACAAAGAGACTATTCGTCTGTTTATGATTTAGTTACTAGTCAAGAGTTTATAGATGAGATAGGCGCTCAAACATTTCATGGAGATGTTGATGATTGTGGAACTGACGATGAGGGCACTTCTTTAACAGATAAAATATCTTGTCAAGCTACACCACCTCCTGGTTTTAGTAGCTATGGCTACGGAATAGATACTGTTGGGGAAGGAATTAAAATAACAGCAACACCTGGATCTTCTTCTTTTTCATTGCAAATGATTGTGATGGTTTACGAAGATGATGCAAACCCTGGTATTTTTGACTATGAGTATTTTTCTATAAATTCAGTTTCTGCTGAGTACATGACTCAAGCTGACGCAAGTAGTCTGCATAGCAATAGAGATTTTTCTTTGGGTTTGATATACATGGATGATTTTAATAGAGCTACGACTGTATTGACTTCTCAAAATAACTCTATACATGTTCCTGCTGCTAACTCAGTAAATAAAAACTCGATAAAGGTAGACATATTATCTCCCCCTCCATTTTGGGCTAAAAAATACAAATTTGCGTTACTACCATCTGGTTTAGATTACGAAACCATATACAGTACACTTTACTTCTTTAACCCTGGAGATAATACAGTATTTTTAAATCTAGAAGGAAGCAATCAAAATAAAGCAAAGGTAGGCGACACTCTTATTGTAAAAAGAGACAGTACTGGTCCTTTAACAAACTTGGTTAAGTGTGATATTTTAGATATATCAGCACAACCATTAGACTTTATTTCGGGAGGCGAAGAAGAGCCTTCTGGTCTTTATATGAAGGTTAAACCAACTGGTTTTTCTGTAGACACAGAGACCAATTCGGTATTGGGAGGAAAGACAATCTCTGTTAGCGGTAAAGATTATCCACAACTATCTATCCCAGTATTTACAGAAGAACCTGCTGGTACTTTTACTCCTTGGGAGATAACTGACGGAAGCATCATTAGGTTTGAGTTTGTTTTAAACAGACCTTACAGATCTGAAAGCAAAGGTCAGAGAAGATATAGTTACAATAAAGAGTATGTGGCTTCATCAAACTACGCTAATCTGCGTGACTTTGTGTTAGCTCAAAATATAGACTTCACTACAGGAGATAGTACGGTTAGCGGTGATGAAACTGAAAATCAAAACGTATTTAATCCAGCACTTGGGACTACATTCCCTACCTCTACTGGAGGTATAAATAAGTATCAGTTTTACGAAAGTCCTGCCGCGTCTGGTAAGTTGTACTTCGGTATAAGAACAGGAACACCAGGTTATAGTAATCCAGAGTCTTCAATTACTGGATCTATTACAGTTATTAGACAGAATGGATTTATTGTATTTGAGACAGAGCCAACAGAAGCTGCTTCTGATATTTACTATGAGGGAAGTCAGACTTTTGACATAGTTGGCGGAGCTCACTCTGAAACTAGCATAGTCTTAAATTTTCATGACTGCTTTACATTTGGAAATGGAGTGGAAAGCTATAAGATTGAAGACTCTCTTGCAGCCCCTTACTTTAGACTAGGGGAAAGATTTTCTTCTGTTTCAGTAGAAGACTTTAAGTTAGCTGACAGATATGCGTCAATAACCTATAGTGGCGTATTCAATCCAGAAACAAATCTAAATAAGCTAAACGAGTTTAATCTAGGTCTTGCAAACTTTAGAGATTTAGAGCGAAGATTTGGTCCAATTCAAAAACTATCAGGAAGACAGACAGATATTTTGGTTCTGCAAGAGGATAAGATTTCTTATGTTCTAGCTGGTAAAAACGTATTGTCTGATGCTAGTGCTGGTGGTGGGGCTATTGCCGCTATACCAGAGGTTCTTGGAAACCAAATCGCTAGAATAGAGGAATACGGAATTAGTTATAATCCAGAGAGCTATGTTGAGTGGGGATTTGATAAGTACTTTACTGATCAAAAAAGAGGGGCGGTAATAAAGTTATCAGGAGCTGGCCCTAACGAGCAACTATCTATAGTTTCTAATGAGGGAATGAGATCTTGGTTTAGAGACTTGTTTATAAGTGATGGTAAAACACAAAAGCTTGGTGGATTTGATCCATACATGGGTGAGTACGTACTTAGCTCTAATAGTCAAGATGTTGTTTTTGACCCTACAAATATTAGTTGCGGTACAGAGATTCAAATTAGAGATGGAATTGGTGGTTTACCAAGTACTGTCGTTGACCTTGGAGATTATCAAGGACTTGTTTCTATATCTGTAGAAATAGACAGTCTACCTGTAGGAGGAACAATAAACGCATCCTTTGTTTATGATGGTGTAACTTATAGCAGCGGCAACATCAGCTCAAATGATGTATTTACCTTTAGTAAAACATCTAAAAATAGTGGAGTTCTTAGCGTTGTTCAAAGTGCTTCTCCAGCTTCGTACAGAATTAATGTTGGATGCCCTGCTGTAGATGAATTAACTGTTATTTTAGTAACTGTTAACGATAAGTCTTATGTGGGTAAAGTTATCACAGATGAATATTCAGTAGGATCTTCTGTCTATGGAAACTTGATTAGCATGTTAGGTGGTACAGCAACTCCAATAGTTTCAAACTATGAATCAATAGTAGGACCTGAAGGGTTTGGTGCTATACCATCTGATGGAGATACTGTTACAATAACTTCAAGAAAAGGATCTTCTGGAACAATGGAGTTTGACACAGCTACGCATAAGTTAAGATACTTGATTACAAACACTTTGTATACACAAGCGAACGTGTTATCTTTACTAAACGCTTCGGTTGTAGCGAGCCCAGTACTAAACCCATCTACTGGAGTTTACTCTGCAAGCTTGACATACAACACGGGGTCTGATTACTTGTACATTATTCACGATTACAGAAATATTTACAGCGAAGATTTATGTTATAGCAATGCCTCTGCACTTGATGCTTGCTGTGATTGCGAGTAAGAACATTTATAAAACATGGCAACATACTACATAGACACGGACAATTTATCAACGGCAACTAGTATATGGACAGACTCAAACCTGACCGTAAAGGCCGCTGATGGATTCTATCAGAAAGATGGAGTCTACAGACAAATGTCTGGAGGGGAGTTGCTTCCGTCAGAAATTTGCCCAGCTTGTGCTACACCATGTGGAGGTGCAATAAGTGCAAGTGGTCAGCAGGGTATATACTATTTAAACATAGACTTGGGTACTGACATTGGTGCTGTAGTTGTTACGTTTAATCCAGCAAGTGTTCCTGATGGAATATCAGCACTATTTAATAGCGTTGTTTACAATGGGGTTTCGTCCCCATCTTATGGATGGCTTCAGGGGGCTGCTGGCTTGCCTACTTATGTGGGTGCTACTGGTAATGACTGTGGAATTGTTGCTAACTCCCCATATACTCTTGATGAGTTTCAATATAATGGAAGCACATTTACTGATTTAGGAACTACGACTAGCGTTTCAGTTGTATCTGGACAGATGCAGCTAACCGCTACAGGTCCAGGGAATTGTAAGATGGTTATACCAAAGACAGCTGCTTCGCCATCTGTTGTAGACATGACTTTTATTGGACCATGCTTGGGCACAGTTTTCTCTATTGGAGTGGCTTGTCCTACTCCATTAACTTCATTTGCATCCAGCACGGTGAATGTAGATAGTGCTACTGCTTGCTCAGATACTATAGACCAAACATACTACGTTGCACACGTAAATGGTGCGGCAGGAACGCTTGGTCTTTATGACTTGGTGTTCAGCGATGCCAACGGGGAGTTTAAGCTAGGAGCTGGATTCTATAAGACTACAGCTGCTGGTACTGATGATTGGTATCAAGTTGATGCCAATGGAGTAATTATTGTATTTGGAGATTGCGTTGAGCCTCCTGTTGAATCATACAACTGTATTGATGGAAACTGTGTTGATCCAGGAGATGGTACAGGAACTTATGCTACACTAGGAGAGTGTGAGGCAGCTTGCGGTGTTACTGAGTCTTATGACTGTATTGATGGAAACTGTGTTGATCCAGGAGATGGTACAGGAACTTATGCTACACTAGGAGAGTGTGAGGCAGCTTGCGGTGCTCCAACTATAAATGTTGCATCAGTGTTTGGATATATGGAGCCATGCAGCGGCGGTGCGATTGATGATTACATGGGGGCAGCGGTTGGGTTAGATGCTCCTGCCGATGTTAATACTCAGTTTGTTGTAGAGGTATACTATGTAGATGCAGGAGGAACTTGCGGTGGTACTCAATTTACTGAGACATTTAACGTGAATATATTGGCAGGAAGTGACCTGTCAAACTTTGATGCTTGTACTCAAGGAGTCAACTTCCCTGCTGGGGCTGTTATTTGTAGTGCCTGCATATTAAGCTGTGATAATCCAAATATAATAATAGGGGCGTTTGAATGTCCAGTATAAAATAATATGGCAAACTACACATTATCATATAGCCCTGGTGTTGAAGGATGGCCTTCATTTTACTCATACTATCCTGACTTCATGATAGGAATGAACCAGTTCTTCTATACATTTAAAGGGGGAAACCTATACAGACACAACGTAAACGAAAGTAGAAATACTTTCTATGGGACTTTCACACCGTCTACTGTAAGGGGAATTATAAATCAGTCTCCCATAGAAAAGAAGGTATTTAAAACTATAGCGCTAGAGTCAAACGCTGCATGGAGTGCAACACTAACTACAGATTTAGAGTCAGGCTTTATTGAAAAATCATACTTCCAAGAGAAGGAAGCCACTTTCTTCTCATTCATTAGAGGAGTGGATAGTGCGGCTCCAAATTTGAGCTTGAGATCTTCTCAAGGTATAGGGTCTTCAACATCAGTTAATTCAACTACGACATCTGCTGTGGTTGTAACATTCCCATTTGATGTAGACTCAATGATTAGCATTGATGATTTAGTTTATGAATTTAATAGTGGATTAAATCAGATTGCTTTTTGCGGACCTGTAACTTCAAGGACAAGCGACACTGTAACAATAAATTGCTCTGGGGCAGGTAAAATAGTACCAACTTCAGGGAGGTATTTAATATATGTCAAGAATCAAATTGCTGAGTCACACGGACTTAGAGGAGATTACTTAGATTACACTGTTAGCAACGATGATAACTTTGCGGTAGAGTTATTTGCAATACGTTCCGATGTATTCAAATCCTTTCCTTAAATTTGCATTATGCTACACGTCAGAAAATTAAATAGTCAGGATTACGATGAAATTCTAGTAAAGTGGTGGAAAGACTGGAGATGGACACCTCCACCAGCAGAATTTCTACCAGACAATGGAGAGGGTGGTTTAATGGTTTGTGATGAAGACTATCCAGTTGCAGCAGGTTTTCTATATGTAACTAACTCTAGTGTGGCTTGGATGGAGTTCATTGTGTCAAACATAGAGTACAAACACAAGGAGAATAGAAAGCAAGCTATAAAATTGCTAATACTAACTCTAGAGGAATTAGCTAAAATAAGTGGTAAAAAATACATTTACTCAACTCTTAAGAACGAATCTCTAATAAACTATTACTTGGAGTGTGGATTTTCTAAGGGAACAAGTAACTCACAAGAAATGATAAAAATAATATGGCAGCAGCAACAGCAATAATATCAGCAGGAATAGGTGTAGCCTCAGCAGCATCTTCATTTTCACAGGCGGCAAAACAACAAAGGCAAATGAAACAAGCTGAGGAAGCGGCAGCCAAATATATGGAGGACGCTAGGAAGAAGTTTAGCACTAACTTTGCTGAACAACTTAGAGTACCTTTAGAAGGCTATGAGATGGCCTCTAATTTGAATAAGCAGATAGCAGGGCAGTCATTAGAAGCAATGAGAGAGTCTGGTCAGAGAGCTATAATTGGGGGAGTGGCTGGTTTACAGCAACAAGCTCAAGCTGGCTCAGAACAACTAAGAATGGGGATGCAGCAGGATTTATACGAGAGAGATAAAGCTATTGTTTCAGAGGAGTCTAGACTTAGAGATATTCAAGCAGAGCTTGACTTATCTGAGTCTGCTGGTGCTCAACAAGCTGCTGCTGACGCTCAAGCTTTAAGAGCCCAAAGTATCGAAGCTGGATTTGGAGCTTTAACATCAGCGGCTACTGGTTTACAAGAAGGATCAGCTTTATATAAGCAAACTAAAGGTGCTAAAATTGCTGACAAATTCGGGGGTGGTTTGACTGGAAATCAAAAAACTGGATTAGCAGATAGATTTTCTAATTTATCAAGAGGGCAAATGAAGTTTTTGGGTCAACAAGATCCTAATTCATATTCTCCATTCTTGCAAACTCCTGCCGCTCTTGCTCAAGCTCAACAAACAGCTTTAGCAGGAATTAAGAAAGGAGCATTGGGTCAAATGCCTTTACCTATAATTACTGGAAGATAATGTCAACATACTATAATTACGTAAGAAGAGGAACCGAGTCTCAGGTAGACTGGGGGAAGATAGGTAAAGGATTAACTGACGAGATCACTAGAATATCTAAAGATAGAGAGGCCAAGAGAACTGAGCTTGATAAGCTAAACACTGATCTTATTAGATCAGCTTCTGAGGTTACTGCTCCAGAGCAAGAATATGTTAGAAACTTAGTGCTCAATGGTACTAACGAGATGAAAAACCTTGCACTAACAAATAACAATTTACTAAAGAGAGGCATCATAACTCCAGCTCAGTACAGAATGGTTATGGAGAACATGAGTGCTGGAGTAAGTAACTTAGATAAGGCTTCCAAGGAGTTTGATTCTTCATACAAGAAAAGTATGGAAAGACTCGCTAAAGGAGAGATGGGATTTAGAGAAGAGAAATTAAAAGAGAATCTATTCAAATACGGTAACCTTAAAGACAAGACATTGTACGTTGCGCCAGATGGCTCTATGTATATAACTAGTATCGATGAGAATGGAAACCCAGTTGCTGATCCTAAAAAAATGATGAACACTAGTGTGCTTGCTCAGGGGCTAGGGCAAGAGATAACCTCTTTTGATTTAAATGCTAACTTAGAGAAGGGCGTGAATTCAATAGGTTCTGTTGTTGAAGTTCTAAGAAAGAACGGGGTTCTTACAACAGAGTCTCCGATGAATAATCCAAAGTACAAAGAGGCTCGTGATCTTTACATAGATTCTATAATGGGAGACCCAAATAATGTGGTTGACATATTAGGAGATTTTCTTGGTAGAGAAGATATAGCTCAAGATGTTAATGGTAACTTTATTCCAACAGAACAACAAACTAAGGAGGTAAGAGAAAAGATTACTTCAATGTTTGATGCAATGGTTTCTAAGAAAGATGTTGCTATGCCTGTTTTTGCTCCTACTGGAGGAAGCGGAGGAAGTGGATCTGGAGCAGCTACAGAGGCTCAACTTGGAAGTAATCTTAAAGACTTAGTTTCTGGAGACCCTACAAGATCTAAAATTTCAGCACAGTTTTTCGCAAGTCAAAATCCAAATATTAGATCAATTGATAGAGCTAATGGAGTAATAACTATTAACTTTAATGACGGAAGTCCTGCTCAGTCTTTTGATCAAAATCAGGAGGGTATGAATGCTGAACTTGTTGCAAGGGGGCTAGTGGGCTTCTTAATGCCTAAAGCAATATCTAATGTAGAGAAAGTTTTAAAGCTTGGAGGTATTACTCCAGGTCTTCAGATGGCCACCACGCCTATTGGATACGCTCCTACAGCGCAGATATTACCTCTATCTGAAACAATGATTATGTATGAGGGTGCTCCAGCTACTGCATCTGATATAATTATGAACATATCTCCAGATGAAGATAATGTCAATGACGTTAATAAAGCTTTAATGGCCATAGACCCAACGCTATCTGTAAAACCAACTCCTTCATCATGGTTATCAACTCAAGATCAAGTGGATTTATTCAAGAATGGAGTTAAGGTAGGAACAGTTAATTTTGATGATGACGGTGATCAGATGTTATTAATTGATTTGATCAATCAATCTAGAATTCAAGGTAACCAACAACAAGCCGCACCTGCTCAGGGTGGATCAGTAAATTATTCAGATTTATAAAATATGAACGAACAGGTAATAAGCGATCTATATAATAGAGCGGTATCTAACGGTTACAAGAAAAGTAGAGAAGAGTTTGTTTCTCTAATTCAAACAAATGATGCTGTTCTGAATGACATGTATTCTTACGTTCAATCAAAAGGATACGGAAAGGGAGTCGAAGACTTCTCTGTTCTAGTTGGTAAAAAAAAAGACGATACAGGTTTATCTACGGTCGATGGTACATCGGCTTTGCCAAGCGGTGAGAAGGATACTCTAATAGAAAGAAGCTTTGGTAAAAACGCTGTAACAGACTTCTTTGGAGACATTTACAGATCTTATGAAGCTGGATCTTCTAAGGTTGAAAATGTTGATCCAACGATGAATATTTTTGGAAAGAAAGCGTCAGAGTTAGATGACGCTTCGTTAGAGGAATTCGTTAAGTCTTATGGAAAGCTTGCAAACACTCCTATTACTGACGAGATGCGTCAGTATCAGAAGGATGTTGAGGAAGCTGGTGGTGGATTTGTAAATTCTTTAATACAAGCTGTTAAAAATCCAGGGATTATACCACAGCTTGTTGTTGATTCTTTTTCAATGATGGTCCCATTTACAGATGAAGGTATCAGTGAATACGGACTAGCGGGAGCAGGTGCGGGAGCTTTAGCTCTTGGTGGTACAGGTGCAGCTTTAGGAGCTCTAGGAGGGCCATTTGCTCCAGTTACCGCGACAGCAGGCGCAGTAGCAGGTGGTTTAAGAGGTCTTATGGCTGGTATGTCAGCAACCACAGAGGTTGCTCTATCTTATGGGCAGTTCTTAAAAGAAGAGGCCGACAAAAGAGGACTAGAGTTCAATGCTGAAAATTTAAAAAAATTATTAGAAGATGAAAACGTAGTTAATGAAGCTACGAATAGATCTTTAGCTAGGGGTGCCACTATTGGTTTAGTAGACGCGGTTACATCTGGAATAGCTGGTAGAGCTATGGGTGCGACAAAGGCAGCTGTAAAAGGAACCGCTGGCAAGGCGTTGGGAACCGCTGCTGGCTTGGGAGTAGAAAGTGTGGGTGAAGGTGTTGGTGAGGGCGCTGCTCAAGTTGCTGCTGGGCAAGAGATTTCAGGTGAAGAAATTGCTCTTGAAATGCTTGGTGGTTTTGGTGGAGGCGTATTCAACGTAGCGGTTGAAAATTTGATTGGAGGAGAAAAGGTTGGCAGATATAGAATCAATGGAGAAGAAGTATCAAAGAATAGACTAAACAAATTCTTGTCTACTGCTACTCCCGATCAAGTGGCAAAAACAAACATCGAAATTATAGATGACAATGATGCTTTAAAGATTGCTGAGGATAAGAAGAAAGAGGCGTTGCTTGCAGGTCAAATTGATCCTGCTGTAACAGATGAGACAGAAAAAGCTAAGTTAGTTAAACTTGAAAAAGAAAGAGCAAACTTAAAAGGCAACGACACAAAGTCTGCTCAGAACAGAGTTAGAGCCATTGATGAAGAAATTGATGCTATCACTGGTAAGTACACCTTACAAGTAGAAGAAGAGGGTATATCTTACAAGATTGATGGTTCTAAAATGGACCGAGCAAGATTCGTCGCTGCTGTAGGTGAGGCTAAGAATGAAGAGGCTCTTAATGAACTTGAGACTACTGACCCAGAAGTTCAAAAAGTGATTGATGCTAAGAGAGCAGAACTTACTGGAGAGATACAGCCAGTGACAATTAATGTCGCTGACAAGTACACTACTGATGAGGTTGAAAGAGTAAAAAAACTTCCAATTGAAAATGAGGATGGAGCAACTATGAACCTTGACGGTACCAAGTACGAGAAAGGTGGTTTAGTTATTCCATTGGCATCAAGAAACCTACCCCTATCAGAACTTACAGCTGAGAGAATCAATCAGTTTGTTCAAGAGAACTCAGAGGCAATTGGGTCTGACATGGTCAAGGTTGGTATATATAAGTTCCCTGGGCGTAACGAGGCTTCGATAGACATAAACATTGTTGCTGACAGATCTAGAAGAGAAGAAGCACTTGCAATTGCTAGAGAGCTTGGCCAGGAGTCAATATTTGACCTAGATACATTTGAGAATGTTAAGACTGGAGCAGACGGTAAAAATCCTAAAGTTTTGACTCCTAAAGAGTTTTTAGGAATTCAGGACAGGTTATCTAGACCAGTTCAAACAGAGGTGATAGTGACCCCTGAAACATCGTCAAACTACGCAAATATGACTGAAGATAACGAAGGAAACTTCGTGTTCTTCCACGTTGGCAAAAAGGGGTACGACACAGTTAAGAGAGGAACAGGTAAAGCGCCTGTAACGTCAAGAGAAGAGGCTTCTGCTCTAGGTAAAGTAGGTGGGATGGCCATGTACTATACTGGTCCTGAACAAGGAGAAAGACAAAGTGCAGAGGGTGCTAAGTATGCTGTAAAGGTTCCTAAAGAAAAGGTTTATGACTTCAATACAGATCCATTAAACCTAATTGAGGAGGCGAAGAAAAGACACGAGGAAGAGAACCCAGGTAAGGCTTTTGACCCTAACTCACAGATTGCATACGTAACTAAGATTGCTGGAGAGAGAGGTTTTGATATGGTCGTTGCTGACTGGGCTGGAGGAACAAGAGCGCAGACGACTAAAGAATTAGCTCCAGTTGACGTAGAAGAATCTACTGGCAATGTCGTGGAGAAGAAATTCTCTGAAGAATTCAAGTCAAACAAAGAGAAAGGATTTAAGTCTGTTGTTCCAGCTAGAAAGGCTGACAAGCTACAGAAGGTTTACGAAAAGATCAATGAGGCAAGAAACTCTGAGAAGAGATACGACGACCTTTACAGACTATACACAGAGACTGAAAAGTACACTCAGCAGGAGATTACTGATCTTATTAACAACTCTGACCTATCTCAAGAGCTAAAGGATGAGTACAACGCAGCCCTTGATTCTAAGGAGGAGAAAAGAAGATCTGAGAAGCCAGCTAAAGTAGAGACTGCTAAACAAAAGAAAGAGGCTCTACCAGAGAACGTAGAAGAAGCAATAAAGAACTCAGCTAAGACTCTACAGACATCATTTCCTGGTGTTAAGATAATTGTTGCAGACAACATCAGTGACGCCAAGAAACAAATAGTAGATCAACTTACTCCTATTGGAGGCAAGGAGGCGGCTGAATCTGTGGCTGAGCAAATGAAAACAGCCAGAGGGCAAGCGGTGTTCTACAATGGTAAGCCAGTTGCTGTTATTATCAACAAGGAGAAAGCTAGTTCAAACACAGCTGCTCACGAGGTATGGCACCTTATTTTAAGGGAAGCATTTGGTCGTGATGCCAAGAAGTTTAAAAGCTTCCAGAATGCAATTGCAAGGGAGCTAAAGAACTCTGGATACACAGATGTTTCTGAGTACTTAGATAGATTTGCAGCGGCCTACGAGGGCGATACGGCCTACGAAGAGTACTTGGCAGAGCTCGGTGGTCTGTTGACCACAAAAGGTTTTGATCCTAAGAACTTGACTGCTCAAGAGAAGAGCATCCTTAACAAGATCAAGGACATCATCAACAAGTTTGCTAAGTCAGTCATTGGTAAGGATCTGTTCTTGAAGGATGCAAAGCCAGAGAACATCCTAGAGTTTATGATCAATGTATCTGACTTGTTGGCGAAGGGAGAAGATGTTAGGCCAGTGATTGGTAAGACTAAAGCAAAGAAAGCAAAGGGCATAGAGTCTTCACTTCAAAATGATTTCTCAGACTCAGTGTCTAAGTTGACATTTATCTACGACAAGAACTCTAAGAAATTTGAGCAATTAAAGAAGGATGGATTCATTAATGATAATGTATCTATAAATGATTTCAATGGCAAGACAATGTTATTGCATCAACCAGATGCAGCATTCTCTGGAGAGATCCAGAAGAATGGAGAAACCATTGTGGAAGGTAAGGGTGGCATATTCTTCCCTGCTAAATTCCATGAAGATCTTTTATTTTGGGCGGGTACTAAAAATACAATTTCACAATTTGTTAATTCCTTAAATAAGATTTCAAAGAGCAATGGAGGAAAGATATATATGGCTTTAACATCTGCGCCATATCATAAATTACTTTCTAGCACTACAATGTCTAACGCTTTGGTTGATTTCTTTTCTTCTAAAACAGTAGACAAGAACTTTAAAATATCAGAAGCTCAACTTAAATCCTCACTTGTTGACGCAGCAAAACATAAGACTACTAAAAAAATAACTAATAAGAAAACTGGTAAAGTTTCTTATAAGGAAGTCGGCTTAAAGATTAATCTATCTAAAAATGACAGCATTGAGTCAATAAAGTCAAAAATAGCCGAAAGGTTAGGCCCAGATAATAGCAACTTTGATGACAGAAAATTGTTTTCTAAACAGCTTATAAAGCTGATGGCGAATCAAATAAATAAAAACGAAGTTTCAATTGCATCTTTCGGTAAGTTGTTTTCGCAAGGTATTCAAAATAAATACTTTAAAGGGATAACTAAAACTGGTAAAATAAAGATTTCAGCAGCAAATATGGAGCAGGCTCTTTCTGAAATGTTTACTGAGCCAATGTTAAAAGAAGGATTTAATGATAGATCCCTAGGAGGAGAAGTGTATGCTATAATTGAAGTTGATGGTGAAGTAGAAGCTATTAACACAGATAAACATGAATCATATCCTGTTGCAGTTAAAGCGAAAAATCCAGTTAAGATTCACATATTAAAAGACAGGGTTAATTGGTACGATGTTTTCAATAAAGAGGGAGAAACTGGTGGCATTAAAGAATCCGAAAGAACAAGCGTTTATCCTTCAACTGGAGTAAGTACATCTGGATTACAATTAAATATTCCATTAGTTGAAGTTTCTCAACAAAAGCAACTTCCTGCCAGAGTAAACGAGCAGATCAACAACATCATCTCTGAGCAGAAGGCACTTGGCAATAAGCCAGTTGATGTTGCTAGAGAGGCTACTAAGTATCTTAAGAGCACCGAAGCGTACAATAAGCTAGGTGACAGAGATAAGGCTAAGGTATTGTCTGGAGTCAAGAGATTGTCTGGTATGAGGGTTAAGGTGACCGTAGACGAGTACGCATCACTTAAAGATCAAATTAGACTAGAGGCAAAAGCAGCGAAGGATGCTGTGACAGACTACAAGACATCACTAAGAAATCTAGTGGCATCTGTCAGAGCTCTAGTTAAGGCTGGCAAGATCAGCACATTCAGAGCAGGTGTAATTATAGGTAGAATATCTAAGACCAATCTGACTAGTCCTGAGTCTGTAAATAAGACAATCAGCTACGTTGCAGACATATTTGACAATGCAAACTTGGCAATGAAAGTTAGCCGAGCAAAGTCTCTTATTAAAAACGCTAAGAGAAACATAAAGAGCAAGATTGGTCAGAACCCTGATTTGTTTACAGCGGCCAAGGTTTTGGCCTCAATAGACCCTCACTTTATTCCTACTCCAATGATTGATGATTACCTAGAAATTATGGAGGTAATAGGTGAGAGAGCAAGAGTTCTTTCAATTCAAGACGCTGGAGATCTTACTGCCAAGATGAATGTAATTATCAACGCGGTAATGAATGAATCTGAATCTGTAGTTAATTCAGCAGAGCAGGAGAAGATAACAATGACTCCAGAGGAAAGTGTAGAAGCAGCTCAGTCATTGATAGATCAAATTAAATCAGACAAGTTAGATACATCTAACATTGTTGATCCAAATGATGCTGCCGTAGCTAGAAGTATTGCTTCTATCACAGAGAATGACATGAATGATTTGCTGTCAGTAGATAAAGACGGGATCACTGACTTCTCTAAGCTAAAACTATTACTTGGAATTAGAGAAAACATCAAGGCTGGAATCGTAACTCACGAAGCGATGGTTCTTTCTACAGCTGTAAATCAAAACAGAAATAAGAATCAATTACAAGGTGTAGTTAATAATCTTACTGGAGCCAAAATACTTAATGGTGTAACTAGAACTATATCCAAAATTAAAGGAGCTATCACTAAAAGAGGTGGTGTTCTTGAGGCTATTAGATCCACACCACTTGAGTTTATAGATGATGTTATTGGAAACTTCAATGACAAGACCATCCACAAACTTACATTTGGCATCCTTGGATCTGCTAAGGGTCAATTAGATGCTAGACTTGCTGACTTAGCCGCAAAAGCAGCAGCGGCCGAGAAGTTGCTACAATCTGCTGGAAGAACAGATAATGCTGTAGTTGAAGCCAAGTATAAAATAATGGTGCTACAATTACAAAGAGAGTTTGAATCAAACCCTGGTAGCCCATCTGTAGCTCCAGCAATAGAGTTTATTGACGCTACACTTCGAGCAATTACTAGAAAAGAGTCTTCACTGACAAACAATGACGCAAGAATACTTCAGGAGGTTAGAAGCCAGCTTACAGCTAATGGAATAGCAGGAATAGAGAACTCTTTGACAGAAAATGACAAAAAGGCAATGGCCTTAATCGATGAGATTAACGCAGCTCAAGCATCTGAGGCTTTATTTACAAGTGCTGTAATTAGAGGTAACAGAGTAAATATCATCAATAACTACGTTCACCACGCTGTACTTAGTAAAAATTTAAGACAAGAGGTTGAGGCAATTTTGAACAGATTGTTCGATAGAGGAGCGAGTGGTAAGCCATCAACAAAGGCAGGTACTCTAAACGAGAGAACTCCTGGGGCTAAGGCAATTATGTTTGACCCAGTGTCAGCATCAATGAGAGGAGCTAGAGAAACCCTTACAGACTTCTACATGACTCCAGCTATCCGTGAGGTAACTGGAACATTAAACAAGCTTAAGGATAGTGTCTTTGATGATCCCAACTCAACGCAAGAGCAGAGAGATGTAGCTCAAGCTTTAGTAGAGTCTGTACAAGAATCTTTGGAAGTAACATTCCAGAACCACTTCGGTTCGGACAGCGCTATTGAATCTTTCTTGAAAGCAATACAGAAACTTGGCTATCAAACAACACTAGCATCTATTCCAAGAGCGTTTGCTGAACTTTCTTCAAACATGTCGTTCGCTATATTGTCTGATCCTAAGACCACAAATGACGCGCTTAAGTATACTAAGTTTGCGTTTTCAACAAACTTACTTCCTTTCTTAGAAAAGATTAAAAGTGCAGAATCAACAAGACTAGCAGGAAATCAAACTCTAACTGGTAAGTACGCTGAGGGTGGATTTGCGGCAGGATACGGAAGAACTAGTAAATCAGCAGCGTCTTCAAAGGTGATGGACTACGCGTCATTTATAACAAGAATGACCATAGGTAAGGCTTATAGAGTTGCAGACGTAATATCAGACCTATTGATCTCAACTCCAGATAAAGTGGTCTCTAGAGCTTTCTACGTTGCAGACTTCATCAACAACTTCGAGAAAGAGACTGGTATCAGACTTACAAACAATGACCTTAATAAAATTGCTGACGGAACCTCTGAGTATCTATCTCCAGAGTTTGAGTCTGCAATTCAAAAGGCAAGACAGACCGCTGACTCAAATATTGTGAGAATGGCCGCGTCTGGTAACTCCTTTAACACAATATTGAAGAACGCTCCAAGAAAGACGGATAACGCAGCTATGTCAGCGTACAGAGCTATCAACTCGTTCATGTCTAGGTTCTACTTAACTGAGTATGGAACTCTAAGATCAGCTGTGATTGCTTTATTTAAGAGTGGTGAGATCGATAAGAAAGCCGCCAGTGCAATTATTGCTGCATCTGTAACTAGAATGAGTATGTACCTAGTAGCCTATTCATTGCTAAGCTCGCTGTTTGACTCCATGATTGCACAAGGTCTTGACCTTGAAGAAGAAGAGGAGGATGACGAAGACCTAATCACCAAAATGAAACGAAGCATTGTTGGTACTGGTGTTGGTGTACTTAGTAGAAGAACCCTTGGAAACTTAGGATATATGCCAATTGCTTTTGCAGTAGAGCAACTAAACGAGGATCTTGGTGAAGACTTTGGATTGAGAGATGATGACTACGATCCTTATAAGAACTCATTGGTTTACTCCAAAGTTTCTGAAAATGATTTGCTAACTAAGAATCCATTTGAGGTAATTGCTAAGGCGGTAGCTGGCCCACTATCTCCAGCGATATCAAGTGCAGCTAGAGCTGTAACTTTATACGGAAGAGCTACTAAGGAGGGGTCTAAAAAAGAAACCAAGGAGAGAGCTTTAGAAGAGCTTGAGACACGTATGGTTTTGGAAGCGGCTGGTAATTTAGGATTGATTCCTTTCTACAAAGACGCAAGAAGAATTTTGTTAAATGATTTTTATGCAAGAAATTATGATAAAAAAGACGATTCTTCTTTCACTATCACGAAAAAACAGA
>Ga0307380_10001543_pt1 | contig 33591 bp, 42 predicted proteins | sample UN3MG_FD_202239 | JGI IMG/M metagenome (GOLD analysis project Ga0307380, IMG submission 202239) | Soil microbial communities from Risofladan, Vaasa, Finland - UN-3 | ecosystem: Environmental > Terrestrial > Soil > Coastal area > Acid sulfate soil | place: Finland: Risofladan, Vaasa | collected...
ATACCTACTGAGGCATTGATTGTCTTCTCTGCTGCTTTCATACATTCTTCTTGCAAATGTGTAATGGATTGAAAATATTGTGGAGTGATTTTTGAGATATTTTCAAAATATTTCTGAACATTTTGCTTGTATAGGGAGTATGCATCGCTTGATTGAGTTTGTGTGCTCATGGTGTACCCACAGGATACCACTATATATACTATTGGTAATGAATGGTAATGGTAGGTTGACAGTGGGAATTCATCCTAAATGTTAAATACATATCTGAAAAGCTTCCAACATGACAAAATCTGAAAATCATGCTTTGGATAAGGCCCGAAAGCATGGGGGTATCGCTCAAATCACTTTTCAAAAATCAATTCTATCTCATCTCAATATATTAGATTTAGAAGAGGATAGTGATACTCTAGATGATTATGATTGCTAAAAAATTAGAATAGCAGCTAACTAGATTATATAAATAATTTTAACGTAAGAATGGTGATGGGGGGCATTGAGAGAATTCATTTCGTTGAGAACGAACCACAATACCTAGGAGAAAACACAAGACAGTACTCTGAGAAAACAATGCCCAAACTGTCTTGTAAAAACTATGGTTTTGATTGTAGTTTTATAACAAATGGTCAAGATGTTGAAAAAATAGTCAAAGAATTCAGAGAACACACTCTAGAGGAGCATTACATTGATTATCCTGAAGGAGTTTTGATGAAAGTTATTACAAAAAATATAATTTCAAAATCCGTTCACGGGAACTGAACTTTTAGTTTGATTCCTAAATCTTAATTTTTAGATATAGGTTTTGATCCTCAAGAATTTTGATGTTCTTTTGTAAAACAATTCTTGCATACTTTACTGTCTATTCTACTTGTTAGATATTTTGCTCTTTTTGCATCCACTCTACCATGAGTGATTAGATTTAGCAATAGTTCTCTATTTATGGGTTCAAATTCTTCAGAGCAATTACAGTAGCATTGACATTTAATTTTGGCAGGCATTTACTAGACGTATGATACTTTGAGTTGTTAACAATTTTCTTTGTCTCTTTTAGAGATAAGATTGAATTTTTTAAAACCAATTTGTGGGTGTAACATAATATGTATGGCCGTTTTGTCCAACATAACTTGGTTTCATGGCTAGATTTAGGCAATAATTAGCTAAAAAGGTTTCGTTAATTTTAGGAAAACAAAGTTTTGAATCAAAGTTACCTCTGAAGTGGTAACGAGTTTATCGACTGTCAGTAAAAAGACAATCCCCCCCTTTTGTTCCTAAATTTTCCAGATATACTCGGTAGGTCTAAATTAATTAAAAATCATTATACTATAATGACTAAACTTCAGGACTTAGAATCTCAAAAATACATCTCACTTGAAACCTATAAAAAAAATACCCAGTCTGTAAAAACTCCTGTTTGGTTTGTAATTGACTCAGAATTACTATATGTAGTAACAAGAGAGCAAACAGGAAAAGTAAAGCGCATAAAAAATAATCCCAGTGTAAAAATAGCACCATGCAGTTTTAGGGGCAAGTCTACTGGAGAGTGGATTTCAGGCAATGCCTCAAAAGTGGAAGGCAAGGAGGGAAATACTGCCATAAAACTACGAAAGAAAAAGTATAGATTTATGGCTAGAATCGCAGGATTTGCAAGCAGAGGAAAAGGAGATCTAGTCGTATATTCGATAAAACTTGATTCGGATTAACTGCTAAAAAATTCTAAAACAGCTATAAAAATTCTAGTTAATAATTGCCAGGTCATAAACTTCTTTAAAGAAAAAAAATAAATCAGATTATGATTGCAGATAACCCTAAAGACTTTGTTCCAGAGTTTTTTGATGACACTGCAAATTCATATGACTCTATAGTGCATTGGACGACATTTGGCAAAGACAGTTTTTGGAAAAAAAAAATCATAGCTCAATTAACAAACGAAAATACAGTACTAGATCTTGCGTGTGGTACTGGAATTCTTACCAAACTAATTGCCCAAAAAATTCCACAAGCCAAAATCACGGGAGTAGATGTAACCCAATCATATCTAGCTAAAGCAAAAGAGAAATTAATAAAATATCAAAACATCTCTTTTGTATATCAAGATGCAGAGAATCTAGATCTGAAAGAAAAATTTGATTGTATTACTGCATCATATTTGCCTAAATACTGTAATGCAGAAATTATTATCAAAAATTGTCTAGAGCATTTGAATAAAGATGGAAAAATAGTCCTTCATGACTTTACATACCCAAAAAACAGATTGGTTGCAAAGTTGTGGGATGTCTACTTTAAGATTTTACCTTTGGCAGGTTTTTTTATCCCAAGCTGGAGAAATGTATTTGTTGATTTACCATCTCTCATTAGAAGTACAAATTGGGTAGAGCAATACGATATTGCAATGAAAAAAAATGGCTTGAAGACCAACATAGAATACTTGACATGGGGATCATCTGCTATTATTGTTGGAACCAAATGATCCTAGTCTAATATCCTCTAGTATGGTAAACCAAACTATCCCATCCTTTAGAATTGTATATTCTCTAGTTGCACTATTTGCATCAATATGATTCACAGATATTACCTCTCGTACAACATTAATGTTATTGTGAGTAAGAATCTCACCTATTCCATGTTTTTTCTGTAATAGTTCATCTAGGATAATTTCAGGTAAAACGCTAGAATCAAATTTTACATGCGCCTTAATCAGAGGCAATCCATTTGCAGAAATTGTAACTTTTCTTACAAATTTGTGCAGAGATGTAGAATTTTGCTCAATAATGTTTAATTTGATTTTACAGTTTAAAGTCTGTCCAAGAAGGTCTACTACTTTACCTACAGGTGCTGACAATATTTTGCTCAGCAAACCTCCAGTATCCATACAATACAATCACTCTAAAGATGTATTAAAACAAAAAACACAATTGTACTGCCAATTACAACAAGGCTAATAATTTTTAAAATTTGTTCTTTTTGGTGAAATTGTTCATATGGTGCATTTTGTTGTTTGAGAACTTTGTATTTCCTTGATGTAATTATCAAAATATAACTTGCAAATCCAGCAATCGCAGAAAGTATTACAGTATCTTCAGATATGGTATTTGCTTGAATTACAGCTCCGGCAAAAACTGGTAAAATCCCCCAAGATATCGCAAATGTTACATTATTGTGAAATTTACCGCCAAATAATTCTAGATTGTATGCAAAAAGAAAAAACACCTCAATAATTCCTATTGGCAATAATATCCAGGAATCTAGAAATGCAAAATACAATCCAATGGAGCACGCAATGATTAAGGAAATTATTGATGCTGCCCATAGCTTTGTTTTTGGTACAATTCCCCAAGGCTTTTTTTTGCTGCCTAGTGCATCAAGACAATGTGCAGATACTCCAAGTGCAAAAAAATAGAGTAAACCAATTGATGCTAGTCTATCAAGATTATACTCTACTGAAAGCGATCCCCAGATTGCAAAAGATACTACCATTCCAGTATAAGGTAAAAACAAAATTCCTACAGATAACCTAAAATTCCTAGAACCAAACTTTGGTACAAACCACTCTGACATTCTATCGTTTTGCATGATTCTAATTATCTCATGCTAACATAAAGGAATTATTTCTAAAAATCCCAGTTCCATACGGTTTAGAAATATCTAAATCACTACATGAATCACCAAATCTATCTTGGAGTTACCTCGTGGAATGAAAGATTTTGAAGCCCAAGAAAACGCAAACATTGAGCACATCAGATCGCACTTTAAACAACTATCATCTCTGTATGGTTTTTCATTTATGGACCCGTCCCCAATAGAACTACTCTCAGTATTGGAGACCAAGTCTGGCCCTGCAATCAGAGATGAGATTTATTATTTTAAAGATAAAGGAGATAGAGAAGTAGCCCTACGATTTGACTTTACAGTGGGATTGACCAGATTTGCAGCATCACAAAAATCAATGAGATTACCTGCAAAAATTTCTAGCTTTGGTGGAGTGTTTCGATACGACGAGCCACAAAAGGGACGATACCGATACTTTCACCAGTGGGACATTGAAGTATATGGAAAACCAGGTATAGAGTCAGAAGCTGAAATAATTGAATTTACATCGCGACTCTTTGATTCACTACTCCTCAAAGACATTAGTATTGATATTAATCACCGCGAACTAGTAGAGTCGTACATTAACCAACTATTTGACTCGGAAGACTCACAACTAGTAGCTGATATGCTACGTGCCATTGATAAAATTCAGAAAAAATCAAAACAAGATATCATTAATGAGTTCGAAGACCGATATGACACGCAAAAACTAGAACGAATTCTGGAATTTTCTCAAATAAAGGGGACAATCAAGGAAGTAGAGCAAAAGATAGACACTACAACTTTAGCATCATGGGATTCACTAAAGCAGTTATTTGAAACACTTGAGAACCGAGGGGTGTCTAATGTTAGGATTAATTTCGGTATAGTGAGAGGATTAGATTACTATTCTGGAACTGTTTTTGAGGTATTTGATAAAAACTCTACCTTAGGCGCACTAGCTGGTGGAGGGAGATACGACTCGTTAACAAAAGCATTTGGCAGAGAAGACATTGGTGCCACTGGAGTTGCAGGTGGAGTTGAGAGAATAATTCTTACAATGCAAGAGCAAAACATCATCTCAGATGTAACACAAAGTAGAGTTTCAGTTTTATACATTAATGAGGAGATGCAGAAAGTTGCAACAAGTATTGCATCCCTACTACGACTTGCAAACATTCCAACAAACATTGACCTCGCAGGAAAGCCGCTAAAAAAACAGATGGACCAAGCTGCGGACTCGTCATTCTGCATTATTGTTGCGCCAAAAGAACTAGAGGAAGGAAAAATAGTTCTTAGAGATATGAAGTCTGGTGTTGAATCCAAAGTATCTATAGAATCATTAACTGATGATCCTCACTCTATTCTTAATTTAGAAATGCCCTAGTTAGCATCATTATCTCAGGCCCTGTAGTCATAGATCCTACTACTACTGCCTTGTTATTTGCTAATATTCCAGACTCTACATAGGGGACGCCAGCGTTGATTGTTGAATGCTCTAAATGAACTCCTAAAACGCTTGCAAACATTTTCATATCTTCCTCATCAGCTTCTGGATGAATAACAGCTCCTGTATTATTTGCAACCATCATGGATCCAACAACATTAAGACCAGAGATTCGTTTTTGAACTACCTCTACATCTAAAATTTGCTTTATTGTCTCAACATCTGATGCAGATAACCATGGAGATACAATTGCTCCCTTGTCATTGGCACAAATCACATTACCTAATGCTGTAAATTTTGAATCCAGCACCCCGACTGTAAGTCCTGTCTCTTTTTTTAAAAAGTCATACTCGTCTTGATATGCAGTAGTTGGTAATAGTACTCCATGATTATTCATCGCCATTAGTGCACCCATTAGTCGAGTGTTTGCAACTGCAGAGTATAGTGGTTGTACTTCAAGATACTTTGCAAGTTTTTCTGCTTTGCTCTCTGCATATCCCATAGGTAAAAATACAAATTCATCATTAACTGCAATGTACACTCCAATGTTTGGTCCACGATATACATCGTACTTGAAAATATCCAACTATGACAATTGGCATTCAATCGATATGAACGTAAGGGATCGAAAGTATCAAAACAGGATCGGTTCTTTTTGTGGGTATAAATTTTGGCCTAGCTTTAAATAATATCTAAATCTGATGGGATTATGCCAATTCCAGAAAACTTTCCTGAAGGAATGGAACCAATTGGAAAGATAAACCACTCTGATGGTGAGCACTTTCACGTAATGTGGGGTCCAGGAAGGAAAGATGAGGCTGCAAGCAATGATGAGGTAAAAGCAGCATTTGCAGCAAAGAACGAAGAACTAGTACCATTAGGTGTTTCAGGAACAATGGTTGCAGTAGACTGGGACTCCTGTGTAGCAGATGGCGCATGTATTGAGGCATGTCCAGTTCAAGTATTCCAGTGGTATAGAACAGAAAAAGATGTTCCTGCAAAAGATATTGTCGGACAAACTTTTGAGGGAACTGGAAGTACTGAAAAAGACCAAAGAGTAGATTATACTGACAAGGCAGATCCAATACGAGAACACGATTGTATTTGGTGTATGGCCTGTGTTTCTGTATGTCCTCCACAAGCAATCAAGGTTGATCAATCAAATCAAGAATATCACGATAAGCAAGCATAAATTAGAATTTTTCAATTTATCTTAAAATAATTTCCAATTTTTCCAATATTTATCAATAATAGGATTAGGTCAGATTAATTCTATCTAGCTTTAAATAATATCTAAATGATAATTACTACATGGCAGATTTAGTAATATCTGAAGACTATTTTGCAGACAAAAAACCAACTGGAAAGACAAGTCATAGTGATGGCGAGAATTTTCATTGGATTTGGCCTGTAAATTCCGGAAAAGATGGTGCAGCCTTTTCAGACGATGAAGTTAAAGCAGCATATGCAGAGCATGGGGAAGAACAAGTTCCCCTTGGCATTCACGGTACTACAGTCGCAGTAGATTGGGATTCGTGTATTGCCGCAGGATCTTGCATGAGTGTATGTCCAGTTCAGACGTTTCAATGGTATAGAACCGAACAAGATATTGCAGCAACAGATGTTGTTGGTGCAACCTTTGAAGGTACTGGTTTGACTGAACAAGATGAACGATTAGATAAAAGTGACAAATCAATGCCAATCAGAGAACATGATTGTACTATTTGCATGGCTTGTCAAGAAGCATGTCCGACAGGAGCTATTCTAATTGAGCAAGCTAACATGGAATTCCATGAAAAAGCAGCTGGAACTTACGTCAAGATGGCAGGTAGTGGCGGCCCACACGCACACGATTAAAGAAAACTTTTCTTTTTTCTATTTTTTATCAACAAATTTTAATCACCGTATTTCATCGAACTTTGCAGAGGTCGCCTAGTCCGGTAGGGCGCGGGCCTTGAGAGCCTGTGTTCGCAAGAACGCGGGGGTTCAAATCCCTCTCTCTGCGTTATTCTATATTTCCAAGTTCTGCCAACAATGCAGAAAGCTGAATTTCAGGATTTGCACCAACTAGAATTCTATAATCATACTTTGCGATTACCTCTAAGATTTTAGATAAATGTTCATGATTTGATTTGAAAACAGAAGAGTTTAGATATTTTAGAAAATCAGATTCACTCATCCCATAAACTTTGATCAACTCTATCATTTTCTCTCTGGCATCTGTAATTTTTCCATCCAATGCCATCTTGAGAACAATATCGACATCAGAAGTTTTTGTTAGTCCTGCTGAGGCCTTTACATTCTCTTGACTAATCTCACCTAAACTTGCAGTTGCCTGTAATAGATTAATTGCATGTCTCAAGTCTCCTTCTGAATAATCGTAAATTTCTTTTAGGCCTTTTTTGTCAGCCTTTACTTTTTCTTTTTTGGCAATCTCTGTTAATCGAGCAATTACGTCCTCTTCAGGAATCGAGGTAAACTTGAAGGTAGCGCATCTACTCTGGAGGGGATCGATAATCTTTGATATATTATTTGCAATTAGGATAAATCGGCAAAATTTTGCGGTATCTTCTATTATACGTCTAAGTGCCGTCTGAGCATCATTTGTCATTTCATCGGCCTCATCTAGAATAATTAGTTTAAACGGAGCATCGGCCATCCCTGCAAATCTGGTGAATTTCTTTACCTTCTCTCTTACCATTCCAATTCCCCTCTCATCTGATGCATTTAGCTCCAAGGTGTAGTCTTTGACATATTCTCCAAGTACTTGTCGTGCTAAACACAGAGCTGCTGTAGTCTTGCCAACTCCTGCAGAACCTGAAAACAGCAAATGTGGCATGTCTGCAGGATTTTTGATAAGTGCCTCAAGGCTCCCTATTATCTCAGTCTGGTCTACAATCTCTGAGAGTTTTTCTGGGCGATACTTTTCAACCCACATACCTGTTGATAACATGCTTCTCAATAGTCTACGCCCCACTAATAAACGGAAATTAATAGGATCAATTGATCTAACTAAATAGTGAATAGAATTGAGTGATCCATTACATGAGGATCTAGTGAGGAATTAGTGATCTTAATGGAAATAGAGGATGTAGAAAAATTACATGAGATCGGATATGGCCTAAAGGATGCCAAGGCTACTCTTAGCCAAGATATCAAACTTAATGTAGATAAGATAAAAATTGAGGGCACCTCCGGTGAGATATTGAATATACCACGATGGGTTGGACAAATTCTTGAGGAGAATAAACTTGGAGAATTAGATTCACCTGATATGGTGACTGAACTCAAACAAGCGCTATCAAAGGAAAAAATGGTGGGAGAATACCAAGTATCAACACTTGAGCCGCAATTTTATATCAAATTAAAACAACACATGAGAACATTACAACGAGATGATTTTAATTCCGTTGAAAGTATGATGTTAGAACTTTTTAGAATGCGAAGAGGCAAGCTTGTAAAACTTGCAGACTCTACAAAACTTAGCTCCGATTTGTACAACAAGATTACAATTGAAGAAAGTGTATTCTTTAAAACAATTTATGATAACAGCAAAATTTTTGAAAACCAAATAAGGAGTAATTTACATGAGCAAAGTTCAAACTAGCACATTTACAGAATCTGCATTATCAGATAAAGTAAAAGATTTCTTGATTAGATTCAAAGACAAGTTTGGCAACTACAAGTATGTAGAGCAAATTGATGAGATGATGCCAAAAAATTCAAAGTACATCTTAGTTGATTATAATGATTTAGTAATAGAACCTGAACTTGCAAGGATCTTCTCTTTTGATCCAGATAAAATTTTTGATGCATTTTCTCGAGCAATAAAAGAAGCATTACAAACTAGATTCCCAGATTATGCAGAAAAAATTAAAGACGAAGTTCGGGTAAGATTAGTAAATTATCCACTTCAAAGGAGTCTGAGACAAATCAATGCAGAAACTATTGGACACATCATAAGTGTCTCCGGAATGGTGGTTAGAGCCTCAGAGGTCAAACCACTTGCAAAGGAGTTAATTTTTGTATGTGCTGATGATCATAAAACCAAAGTAATTCAGCTTAAAAGCATGGATGTAAGGACTCCAGTTGTATGTGACAAACCAAATTGCAAACATCGAGACTTTGAGCTAAAACCTGAAGAAAGTAAATTTATTGATTTTCAAATTCTAAGATTACAAGAACTCCCAGAGGATCTTCCCCCAGGTCAGCTTCCTCACTATATTGACGTAACAATACGCCAGGACCTTGTGGATAACGCACGACCCGGAGATAGAATCATCCTAACTGGAATAGTCAGAATTGAGCAAGAATCAGTTGCAGGAGTTGCTAGAGGACATAGTGGATTATACCGGTTAAGAATTGAAGGAAACAATATAGAGTTCTTGGGAGGTCGTGGAAACAAATCCTCAAGGAAAATTCAAAGAGAAGAAATTTTACCTGAAGATGAGAAACTAATTCGTTCACTATCTCAAAGCTCTGATATTTATCAGAGATTAATTGACTCGATTGCACCACATATTCAAGGACAATCTATAATCAAAGAAGCAATTTTACTTTTGATTGTAGGATCTAACCAACGATTGTTGGGTGATGGAAGTAAAATTAGAGGTGACATTAACGTATTTCTTGTAGGTGATCCAGGTACTGCAAAAAGTGAGATGCTAAAGTTTTGTGCAAGAATTGCACCAAGAGGTCTATACACTTCTGGTAGAGGTTCAACTGCTGCAGGACTTACTGCAGCAGTAGTCAAAGACAAGACAGGAATTATGATGTTAGAAGCAGGAGCTGTTGTATTAGGTGATCAAGGATTGGTGTGTATTGATGAATTTGATAAAATGAAACCGGAAGATAGAAGTGCATTGCACGAAGTTATGGAACAACAATCTGCAAGTATTGCAAAAGGTGGTATTGTTGCAACACTAAATGCAAGAACTTCAATTTTAGCTGCTGCAAATCCAATGTACGGCAAGTACGATCCATTCAAAAATATTACAGAAAATGTAAACTTGCCAATTCCGTTACTTACAAGATTTGACTTGATATTTGTAGTAAGAGACATTCCAACCAGAGAAAGAGATGAAAAGATTGCACGACACATAATAGAATTACACACTCCACAAGGAACAGACCAGCGTTCTGTAATTGATGTTGATTTGTTGACAAAATATCTTTCATATGCAAAAAAAGGAACGCCAATTTTAACAAAAGAAGCAGAAGAGAAGATTCTTGAATACTATTTGAAGATGAGAAATGTAGAATCCGAAGAGATGATTACCGTTACTCCAAGACAACTAGAGGGCATAATTAGGCTCTCAACTGCTCGTGCAAGACTGCTGATGAAAGACAGAGTAGAAGAAGAAGATGCAGAGCGGGCAATTTTCCTAATAGAGTCAATGCTTCACGATGCAGGCGTTGATGTCAATACAGGCAAAGTAGACCTAGGAGTCCTTCAAGGAAGACCAAGAAGTGAAGTCTCAAAGATGCAACTATTCATGGATGTTCTAAAAGCACTTGAAGGGGATCATAGGGCTGCAGTCGATGAGAAAACATTTGTCAAAGAATTAGAAAAGACTGAAAAGTTCACAGAAGAAGAAGCTAGAACCTATATTAGAAGAATGCTACGCGAAGCATCTATTTATGAATCAAGTCCCGGTCATTATAACCGAGTATGAAATTAGAGAAACTAGATATTCCCGAGTCTGCAATTGAGTTTTTAAAATCTGAAGGCTTAACCAAACTTTATCCACCTCAAAATGATAGTGTAAATGCGGGACTCTTAAATGGAAAAAGTGTTCTAGTATCAGCTCCCACTGCTAGTGGTAAGACACTAATTGCAACTTTGGCAATTATTAGTTATCTCTCAAAAAACAAAGGAAAGGTAATTTATCTTAGTCCACTTCGAGCATTAGCTGCCGAAAAATTCTTAGAGTTTAAGAAATTAGAAAAACTCACCATTGGAAACAAGATCCAAGTAGGAATATCTACTGGTGATTTTGATAATGTAGAAAAAAAATTAGGGAAAAATAACATTTTAATTTTAACTAATGAAAAAATGGATTCTATAATTAGAAAAGGAGTAGAGTGGATTGATGAGATTGGTCTTGTGATTTGTGACGAGATACACTTGATTGGAGATGATACACGAGGACCAACACTTGAGATGGTCTTAACTCAGCTAAAAAGACTAGAGCCCCAACCACAAATTTTAGGTCTAAGTGCAACTATCACAAATTCAGACGAGTTGGCAAATTGGCTTGGATGTATTTTGGTGGAGAGTGTATGGAGGCCTGTACCGCTATCTGAAGGAGTTTGTGATGGAGGTATGGTAACTATGAGTGATGGCACTACCTTTGAGGTGGAAAATACTATTCGGGGGACCCCCATCGATCTTGGAATTCAATGCGTAAAACAAGGTGGCCAGTCACTAATTTTTGCCGAAACCAGGGCCCGTTCTAAATCTTTGGCAACTAAAGCCATGGACGGAGTCGAGCAATTATTGGAAAAAAAAGAAATAACAGAGCTTGCCAAAATCTCAAAAAAAATACTAAGCACAAATGAGAATACTGATCTTGTAAGGACACTTGCAATTTTGGTAAAAAAAGGGGTTGGTTTTCATCATGCAGGACTAAACCAATCATGCAGACAAATAATAGAAACTGAATTTCGTAAGGGAACAATCAAGCTATTATCATCTACACCAACCTTAGCTGCAGGTGTAAATTTACCAGCAAGACGTGTAGTAATTTCAAGTGTGTCAAGATACAATGCACAGGTTGGTGCAAACCGACCAATTAGTATCTTAGAGTATAAGCAACTTTGTGGAAGAGCAGGAAGACCACAATTTGACAAGTATGGTGAATCAATAATTGTGGGAAAAGGAAATGGAGATGAGATAATTGAGCATTACATAAAGGGAGTACCAGAACCAATAGAATCAAAAATCACTGAGGACAAGTCTCTTAGAATACATATACTAAGTGTAATTGTAACAAATCCTGGAATAAAGAAAGGAGAAATTCTAGATTTCTTTTTACAAACACTAGGTGGATTACAATCAAGAAAATCAACAGTAAAATTTGCAATTGATCTTGCCTTGCGGTTTCTCTCCAGTGAATTTCTGATAATAAAAAAAGGTGAGCGATTTGCAGCTACGGAATTTGGAAAAAAGACATCATTGCTGTATATTGATCCACTAACTGCAACTCATTTTCGAGATTCAATAGAAAATGTCTCAAAGAAAAAAAAACACACCTTTGGGTTTTTGCATGTAATTACAACATCTGAGGAATTTTTTCCAAAATTCTCAATGAGAAATAAAGACTATGAATCTGCTAGTATAATGATTGAGAATCACTCCTCCGAACTTTTAGAGACAATTTCAGAGTATGATTGCTCAAGGAGTCTTCTTGCATTGCAGTCATGGATTACAGAATCATCAGAGACCTCTCTCTCAGATGGCCTTGGGATAGAGTCGGGTGATATGCACAGGATGGTTGAGAATGCAAATTGGCTAATTTATTGCCTCAGAGAGATTGCCAAACATGTGGAAAGAGCAGATTTACTCGAGGAACTTGAAAATTTAAGGCGGCGAATAGTGTACGGAATCCGAGAGGAGCTTTTAGAACTAGTTAAAGTCAAAGGAATTGGGCGGGTAAGGGCGAGGACTCTCTTTAAACACAACCTAAAGACACTAGATGATTTGGAAAAGATTTCAGTAAACAAATTAGCGGAAATTGATAAAATTGGTTTAACCCTTGCAGATAACATAAAGTCAGAATTAAAAAAGGTTAGATATTGACAGAATTAATTATTCCCGCGATCGTTTCTAGTGTTGTTGCTTTTTTTACAGTTTATTTTACTACTCCTCCGTTAATACAATTTTTACAAAAACGAAATTACACAGTAACAGATATGAATAAAAAAGGACTTCCAATGATTGCCAGGCCAGGTGGTATTTCGATTATTGCAGGAATTATTGCATCTGAAATTATACTTTATGCATTTTGGCAAATGAATGAAATTTTAGCAATAATAATTACGACTTCTATTGCATTTGTAATTGGTTATGTTGATGATAGAAAAGTTATGGGTGGATGGTTCAAACCGTTAGGACTAGTGCTTGCAGCATCACCGATAATTTTCTTGGGAGCATATGATTCCGATCTTGCATTTCCATTATTTGGTGAAGTTCAAATTCCAATACTATATCTTGGAATAATTATCTTGATGATTCCAATTACAGGAAACACTATCAATTCAATCGATGTCCTAAACGGAGTTGCAAGCGGATTTATGGTGATTGCAAGTTTTACACTAAGTATTGCATTAGTTATTTTGCAAAATTACGAGATGGCAATTATTAGTCTTCCACTAGGTTTGGTTTCTTTGGCATTTTACAAATATCACAAGAATCCAAGTAAAATATTTCCTGGAGATTCAGGAGCACTGACACTAGGAGCAATGTATGGAACAATTGCCATTGTAGGTCAAGTAGAAATTATTGCAGCAGTAGCTCTTTTACCAGCAGTAATCAACTCGTTTTTGTTTCTTGCAAGCATGAAAAAAATTGTAGAACACAGGCAAATTAAAGGAAAACCCGTCGAGCATACTGAGGATTTTAAACTAAAGGCAACAAATGACCAGACTGCTCCAATTACACTAGTTAGGCTAATTTTGGCTAAGGGACCATTAACAGAAAAACAAGTTAGTTTTCAAATTTTTAAATTGGGAATATTTTCTGGAATTCTTGCCATTATTTCCGCAGTTCTAATGGGAATATCATTATGATGGGGCTCTTTGTTTTTTTATTTGCAATGTGGCTTTTAATTCTAGTTGGTGGAGGAATTATAGTAATAATTTTAGGTCCCATGTCGATCTCCGGATATGGTGTTTTTGATTGGATAATATCTTCGGGAATAAAAGCAGTGTTTGCAATTAGTCTTGTTATTATTTGGATTTTTATTTTACTAAAAATAAAAAACTGGATTTTTAGAAAAAAGATATTATCTTAGCTTTCTTTCCAGTATTTTTGTTTTTTATTATACTCTTCTCTGGTATATCTTATCGTAGCTGGTACACCCAATACTACAGTATTTTCAGGAACATCCTTTGTTACCACAGCACCCATTGCAACTACACTATTTTTCCCTATAGTTACTCCAGCTTTAATTACGGCTCTTGCACCAATAATTGCATTATCCTCAATCGTAACTCCTACCATTTTGTCACACATTGGATAAGGATCATTTGTTAATACAGCAGCTGGTCCGATGAAAACATTTTTTCCAATTCTAGAGAGAGGTGGGATGTATGCTTGTCCTTCAATCTTGGTATTATCACCAATCTTTACATTATAATCAATGTGAACAAGGGAGCCAATCTTTACGTTGTTGCCAATTTCTACATTATCTCCAATATATGAAAAATGCCAAACCTTGGTATTCTCACCAATTTTTGCTTTCTCGGAAATAAAATTAGTAACCATTTTTTATAAGTGCCAAGGGTTTGCTTTTGTAATTATTTTTTCAGGTAACTTTTCTTTGTTGTTTTTAAGAAACTTTATCTCTAATTTTTTGTCTCTCAGTTCATCAGGAAGCATTATTGGAATTTCCTCAATAATTGGATAGAATCTTGAACACTTTGAACAAAATAATGCTCCCTCAAATACCACATTATCTTTTTCTTTAATTTCGTGCAACTCTAGAGGGTGATTTTTATCTATTGGACAGGCTAGAATATCCATCATTGTCTTGTTCATTTTAAATCCAGATAAATTGGGACTCCTTTCTGACTAGATAAAAGTGCCGCCTCTGCAATTTTAGTAACATTTACTGCCTGTTGTGCTTTTACCAATAATTCCTTTTTCCCTTCTATTGCATCTATAAAATTTTGAATTTCTAGTAATAATGGCTCTTTTTTATCATTTCTTGGAATTTCTGTTTCATCTTTTCTTTCCACTTTAATTTCCTGAGATATAAAGTCCGATACAATTACTGCATCTGTGCATACAGCACTAAAGGTTCTAATTTTTTTTGGTGTAATCCAATTAGAAGAAATAATTGCCGTCTTGTTATCCTTATACCCTAACATTATACTTGCAAAATCTTCGTGTTCATGATTTATTTTACCTGATCTTGCAAATACAACATAGGGCATCTCATCAAATAACCAATTTGCAGTATCAATATCATGAACAGAGGTATCATAAATTATTCCAACATCTTTAATATGTAAAGGCATTTTATTTTCACGATGAAATTCTAACATTACAAGTTCCCCGTATTTTTTTTCTTTAACATAATTTTTTACAATATTTACTACGGGATTAAAGCGCTCAATATAACCACATGTAAGTATAACTTTATTTTTTTGTGCCAATTCTTTTAATTTCTCACCATCTAAGGAATCATAAGTCATTGGTTTTTCAACAAAGACATGTTTTTTGGCTTCAATTAGTTTAGTTGCAATAGCAGAATGAGTTGAGGTTGGTGTTACCACAAAGGCTGCATCAAACTCTTCGGATTTAATCAAACCATCTAGTGAATCATAATGATTAACAGAATATTTTTCACCATATTCTTTGCTTCTTTCTGCATTTGCATCACAGACTGCAACAAGGACTCCAAGTTGGGATAAAATCCTTGTATGGTTTTTGCCCCATCCACCGGTTCCAATTTGAACAATCTTCATCTAATACACCGGAGTCAACCAATGAGAATAATTATTATTTTTACCCATTATAATATCTGTATACTCTTCAGTCATCTTTTTAGTAAAGTTTCCTGGCTTGCCATTTCCAATCTTTTTACTATCTATCGAGATTATGGGTGTAATCTCAGCTGCAGTACCTGAAAGAAAAATCTCGTCTGAGATATATAATTCCCCTCTGGTGATGTCTCTTTCTATAACCTCCATGTCTAAATCTTTTCCAATTTTTACTACTGCATCTCTTGTAATCCCTTCAAGTGCTGAGGAGGATAGGGGAGGAGTTATCATTTGACCATCCCTTACGATGAAGATATTCTCCCCTGGTGCTTCACTTACATTTCCATTATGATCAAGCAAGATAGCCTCATCATATCCGTTTCTTTTTGCTTCTTGTGTAGCTATAATTGAATTAAGATAATTTCCTCCCATTTTTGCCTGAGGTGGAGTTGACATATCTGAGAATTTTCTCCACGATGAGACTCCTGCAGTAATCCCATTTTTGTTAAACAAATCGCCGAAAGGAAATGAAAAAATTGCAACATTAGTAGGAGCTTTCTCTGTCACATGTAGATTTATGCCATAATCTCCTACAAAATAAAAAGGTCTGATGTAACAAGATTTTTTTATTTTATTTTTTTTGCATATGCCTACTATGGCATCTTTTATTTTATTATCAGTAAAATTAAGTGAAATATTATAAAATTGCCCTGATCTTCTAAACCGTTTTACATGGTCATCTAATCTAAAAACAAAAAGATTTTTCTGATTCCAATATGCTCTAATTCCTTCAAAAACTGATGTACCATAATGTATGGCATGGGTTGTAATTGGAACCTTTGCTTTATCTAAAGTAACAAATCTTCCATCAAACCAAACATATTTTGAAATTGGAATACTCACAAAAAAATCTCAATGTCTTTAGTACTTAATCTATTCGGACCAACCTTCTATTGGAAACTTCATTCCCAATACTCTTCTAGTTTTATCCTCTAGTTTTGAATATTTTTCAATTTCTTGCCAATTCTCCTCAATAATTTTTCCGACGCTTTCAGGGACATCAGCTTTCCAATCTGATTTTTTACCTAATGCTTTTTCATACATTTTTTCTTTAACCGATGCTGCAGAAAGTGATCTTCTCTCACCAATTTTGGGTTTTAGTCGGTATAACTTTAGCATGTATCCTTCAGCCTTATCTCCAGTGTAAGAGTAATAATCACCCTTTACTCCAGTTAGAATTTTTTTTCGTAATTTCCAGGATTTTAGTGACAAAAGTGGAGGTAAATATTTCTTGAAAGGTGCCTCAAAGGTATAATCATCTGTAATTAAAACAGAATCCCCAAAAACTGATTCTATCATCTTTTTTCTAACCTCAAAATTAAATGGAAAACTTTTACTAGTTACCTCTTTTTCTCCCAACTTGAAAATTACGGGCATTACTTTTACAGTTTCTCCATCCTCTTTTAGCTGATTAATGATCTCAATATGAGCATGGGTCAGAGGATTTAGATGGGCCAGATATAGGATCGTCGTCAACCATCAATGGCTTAAAGGGGGTCATATTTCAATGATTGAATTTCCTCTTGTTTTAATAGAAAAAAATTAACGCCGATTTTATTTATCCTAGTTACAATTTGGAAAATAAAAATAACTATCCGTATGACTCGTCTTTGACTTCAAAGCTTCCATCTTCACGTTTGTTGTGATAAGTAACAAATCCTCTGGGGGTTAAAAAGTCCATCACTCCATCGATTGTTCCTTGCCATCCACAACAATAAAAGATTGTATTTTCTTTTGTAATTTTATCGCCAACTAATTCTTCCAAAGGCGAAATTCCATTTTCTCTTGGTCTGAGAAATGTCTCCACTCGTCCTACTTGACCGGACCATGATCTGTTAAACCACTCTTGCGGTCTACTAATTGCTGCTCTATATCTAAAATTCCATTCGTCCTTTCCTCTTCTAAGGCTTTCATTTTCTAAATCAGTTAACATATCTTTGTAACTTAACTCATCAACATAGCTTGCACCATGAAGAACAACGATTTCTCTTTTATCTCCAACAGCATGAAAATGCTGAGCAAAACTAACAAATGGTGCCAAACCTGTTCCACCACCAATACAAACTATACGTCTTTTGTCTGGTTCTTCATTTGGAAGAACTTCGTTTATCAATAGTGCCAAACCAGTTGGCTTTAACCACTTTACTTTGTCATTTTCTTTCGCATTGAATAATTGTGTAGTCAATCTACCTGGCAATGGTTTTCTAACCCATCTAATTACGAGCTCTATGTAATCCCGATTTTCAGGATGAGAAGCAATAGAATATGCTCTTCTGACAATTTTTCCATCTTCAGCAGGATTTGGCAGTCCTAAGGTGATGAATTGCCCCGCTTTGTATTCTGGCACTGGTCCTTCATCAGGAACCAACCTCATTATCAGTAAATCCTCTTTTAATAATTGAATATATGTAATGGTTGCCTCATTATCTACTACCATACCGACCAATCAAGGAAATAAGCCGTTAAATATCTTGTGTTAATTCTTCCCAAAAAATTTGTATAAATCGCTAAACGTTAATAACCAATTTAAAAAATGTAATTCGGTCAGAACACTGACAATTGGGCCGGTCGTCTAGTCCGGTAGGATAGGTGCATGGCATGCATCGGATCGAGGGTTCAAATCCCTTCCGGTCCACTTTTTTTCATTTTTATAATTAGTTGTTTCAATTCAACATCTTTCTCTTTGGAAATTTCCAAAAGTTCCTTTTCTGAAATTTTTTCATCAAGATTTATCAAAGCTTGCAAAGCGCTTTTTCTTACTTCGATATTAGAATCTAAAATGCAGTTATGGATGATACGTTTTGCTTCTTTTGCTCGGAGATGACCCAAGGCTCCCAATGCACAAGACCTTACCATAGAATGTTCATCTTTCACAAGTTCCATAATTGCTGGAACTGAGGAAGTATCGTTTCTATTTGCTAAAACTAATGCCACAAATCCTCTAATATTTTTCCTTGAATCTTTAAGACTATCAATTAGGAATTTTGAAATTTTATTTTTATTTAATACCAGAGAACTAAATGCTTCTCCTCTGACCTTGATATCGGGATCATCTAAACAATTTATTATTTTATTTACAATTTTTGAATCATCTGTGATTTCAAGAGTTTCTAATATTTTGATTTTTTCTTCACTTGTTCCTGATTCTAGTATTTCAATTCCTTGGCTCAATTTTCCCTTCTTATAGTATTTTCATACTACTAATAATTGCATTTAGATGAAATTTTATTTTTTACACCAAAAATTTGCTTCTAGCTTTAAATTATCCTAAAAGGGCCAAATCCTCATGACAACCGAAACAAGAGACACAGTATTCATTGGTAAAAAACCGTTGATGGCATATGTTACATCTGCCTTGATTCAATTGGCAAACTTACCTTCCGTGCACATCAAAGCTAGAGGTATGAGCATTGGACGTGCTGTAGATGTAGCTCAAATCATTGCACGCAAAACAGAAACCGCAGGATATGCTATCGGTAAAATTACAATTGGTTCTGAATCATTGGAGTCGCAAGATGGTAAAATCAGAAATGTTTCAACCATAGAAATTGAAATAAAGAGAACATAGATTCACTTTACTTGTTATTTTTATTTTTATTCTCTTTTTGTTAAACTATACTTCTTCTCAAGTTTTCTAAACTTTGGCAATTCAACTAACTCATTGAATTGATCAAAACTTACAACTTTTTGTTTAAATTTAGCCGTAGTACCTGTTCTTTTTAGCTCTTTTAGTATATTCATTGTTGCAAAAGTATTTGCAAACAATACCGATAGAGGATACAAAATTATGTTAAATCCCATCTTGTGTAGTGTATCTGCAGAACTAAGAGGAGTTGCACCACCCTCGATCATATTTGCAACTAATGGAGCCTTGATTGATTTTCCAATTTGTTTCATTTCATCAATTGATCTAGGTGCCTCAATAAACACAGCATCTGCACCTGTTTTTTTATTTTGTAACCCTCTTTCTATTGCATTATCTAGTCCTTCGGTAGCTCGCGCATCAGTTCTTGCTACAATTATGAAGTCTTTACTTTGTCTTGCATCAATTGCTGCGCCAAGTTTCTCTGTATATTCTTCTTGTGAAATAACTTCTTTTCCTTGCATGTGACCACATCTTTTGGGCCATCTTTGATCTTCTAGAAAAATTCCAGAAGCTCCAGAAGATTCTAACTCTTGCACTAATTTCCAAACACTCAATGCATTACCATATCCAGTGTCTGAATCTACAATCACTGGGACTGATACTGCTCGACAAATTCTTCTTGCATTATCTACGGTTTCTGTTGCACCGATAAATCCGTAATCTGGCATTCCAAACAAAGTAGCTGAGGTTCCATAACCTGTCTGAAACATTGCCTCAAAACCAACTTTTTCTGCAATTTTTGCCCCAATTGCATCATAAACACCTGGAATCACAATTGGCCTTCGTGATTTTAGCATTTTTTTAAGACTTGCCATAAAGTAGGCTTGATTTAGGATTATTTATGATTTCAAGTGTTAATCACTGATGTACATATATTAGAATTTTAAAATTGCATCAATACGCTGGTTCAAAATACTTTGAGAAAAAAATTTTTCCTCGGATTAATTCTTTCAAATATCAACATCCAAAGATAATATAAAAAAATATGATAAAAAAATTAAAAATACAGAAAATGTCTGAAAAACAATTCCTAAATAAAATATTTTATTGAAAGTAAACTAAATTTTTACTCTGAAACCATGCAAAATTAACATTAGCAAATTACATATTATAATTTAATATAATTCAATTTAGAAATATGAACATTATTTTTAGAAAAATAAAATTAATAATTTTTACGGTCTAATTAAATTACAATAGTAATAAGAATAATTTCTCAGCCTAATATAATACTCATAAATGTATGTTTTAAAAATTTCATTTATTATTTTCAAAAAATGAAAACTCTACTTAAATTCGGTTAATATTAAAAGAATCTACCATGGGAAACTAGATAATTTCTGATATTCAAATTATTTTTAGATTGAATCTATTAGAAAATCAAAAAATAGTCATTCTATTTTAATTTGTTTTATTTTTTTTGGGGAGCTGACTTGTTTATTTTTTTCAGTTCATTTTCTAAAAAGGTTTTGTACTTTACAGTTTCTTCATCCGTCATTTGTGTAATATTGGAACTAAGAATTGAACCCATGCTAAAGAGTTTTTCAAGTAAATCCATCACAACAAACTTTCCAACATTCCCTAATCGAAAAAGAACATCTAGCTGTTTTTTGACAATGTCATTGATTTTATCAACATCTCCTGCAGTATCTGAACCTTTTTTGGTTAATTGATATCTACCATCTTTGGATTCTTCAATTAATTTTTCATCTAGCAATCTTCCTAACAGTGGATAGATCAATCCGGGTGATGGTTTCCAAATCCCATCGCTTTGTTCTATGGCATAATCAATAATCTCTTTTCCAGTACGATTTTTTTTCTTTAATAGCTCGAGGATAAAGTATCGTGAAAAACCCCTAGGGACAGAACTTCCAACTCTTTGGAACCAATCCTGAACCATCACTAGTGATATCACTAGCGATATATATTAACGATTTGCTTGATTTTAATTATTACATATTTAACCTGCCTCCAAAGAACTCAGTCTAAATGGTTGGATCCATAGAATTTGATTTGATAATTTGTGGTTCTGGATTAGCAGGCTTGAGGGCTGCAATTGAGGCTGCTCGGAAAAATCCCAAAATCAAAATCGGAATTGTCTCAAAAGTCCAAGTAATGCGTTCTCATTCAGTTTCTGCTGAAGGTGGAACTGCAGCAGTTCTCTTTGAAGATGAAGGAGATACTATTGAATCTCACATTTATGATACTGTAAAGGGAAGCGATTTTCTTGCAGATCAGGATGTTGCTAAACGATTATGTGAAGAAATGCCACGAGAAATTCGCCAGCTAGATCACTGGGGAATGCCATGGTCTCGAAGAGATGATGGTAGAATTGACCAAAGGAATTTTGGTGGTTACAGTTTTCCAAGGGCTACTTATGCATCTGATAAAGTCGGTTTCTTTGAGATGCAAACCTTGTATGACACTTGTCAAAAATATGAAAATATCGAATATCTTAATGAATGGTTTGCAACATCCATTATTCATGATGGAAACAAATTCATGGGTCTTACTGCAATTGAAATTTCTTCAGGCAACTTTTACCAAATTAAAGGAAAAGCTCTGATTATTGCAACAGGTGGAGCTGGAAGAATTTACAGCTTTTCTACTTATGCATTATCTTCAACCCCTGATGGTTTAGATATGGCATATCGAGCAGGTATGGCTCTAAAAGATATGGAGTTTGTGCAATTCCATCCTACTGGAATACTTCCATCTGGTATTTTGATCACTGAGGGGGCAAGAGGTGAAGGTGGTTATTTACTCAATAACAAGGGTGAACGTTTTATGAAAAAATATGCAGCTGCAAAAATGGAATTAGCTCCACGTGATATTGTCTCAAGAGCTATAATGACTGAAATTGATGAAGGTAATGGATTCAAACATGAAACAGGTGTAGATTGCATGAAACTTGATTTGAGACACCTAGGTGATGAAAAAATCAAAGAAAAATTAGGTGGAATTAGAGAAATCTCCATTAAATTCTCCGGTGTAGATCCTGCAGATGAGATTCTTGACATCAGACCTGTATGTCATTACATGATGGGTGGAATTCATACTAATATTGATGGAGCAACAGAATTACAGGGAGTTTGGGCTGCAGGTGAGGCAGCATGTAACAGCGTCCATGGCTCAAATAGACTAGGTGCAAATTCTACCTCTGAATGTCTTGTGTGGGGAAAAATTACAGGAAGTCTTGCAGTTGATTATATTGAAAAAAGTACAAACTCAAATCCATGGCCTCATCATCTAGTTACCTTAGAAGAAAAGAGGATCTATGATGGAATATTTAGAGGAAATGGAGACGCAAATCCATATGAGATTAAACAGGAATTAACTGATATTATGAATGAAAAAGCATACGTGTACAAAAATGAAAAAGATCTAGTTGAAGGATTAAAGAAGATACGTCATCTAAAAGAACAGACATGGAAACATGTTGAGGATAGTGCTAAAGAGTACAATACTAACTTCATAAATGTAATGGAACTTGACTCTATGTTTAGGATCGCAGAGATTGTCCTAATTGGAGCCATCAATAGAAAAGAATCAAGGGGAGCTCACTCTAGAACTGATTATCCAAAACGTGATGATGCAAACTTTTTACATCATACACTTGCATATTATGATCCAATTGAACCAATCATGAAGACACACCCCGTAACAATTACAAATTATCAACCAGTGGAAAGGAAGTACTAGATGAAGCCTCAAGACGAAAACAAAGAAGGAATTAGGGGAATGATTAACCCTCGCCGCTATGGAATCGAAAGAGTTGCATATCTGTTAATGAGACTAAGTGGATTAGGTTTACTGGCATATTTTATTGGCCACATTTATGAAACGAGTTCAATTTTAAAGGGTGAAATTGGATGGAATGAATTTTTAGAATTAACACAAACAAACGAGGGCCATGCGCTTTTGGCTATTGTAATTGCAATGTGTGTCTTTCACACGGTAAATGGAATTCGAGTAATGTTTGGACACGGAGGCGTTGGTGTTGGAAAACCAGCCCGTCCTGACTATCCTTACGATCCAGCATCTCAGAATATGAAACACAAGATGGGCATATACTCGGCAATAGTTTTGGCCGCCATTGCTACGATGTATGGTTTAGCGGTAATGTATGGTGAATAAAATGAGAGAAAGTATTATTATGAAAATTCATTATGGAACTGCTCTAGGTGCAGTTGCACTTGTAGCAGTACATATTCTAATGCGTCTAACACAGAGTTTTACTGAATCCCTAGAATATGCCAACGTAATTGCAAACTATCAATCCTTACCATATGCTGGAATGCTAGAGATAATTTTGATCCTTTTGTCAATTCATGGGTTCAATGGGTTACGAGTCATTTTATTAGAATTAAAACAAGGTAGGATGTATGAAAAAGCAGTATCATATGGTTGTGTTGCAGCAATGATAGGATTAATTGCCTATGGTTCAAGAACAATAATAATGGTCAATATGGGGGTGGTATAGATGACACAAGTACCTAGTATTGCAGAAGAACAAGTATCCATACCTCTCTCTTCACCAAAGATTGTCACAATTCGTATAGCAAAATTTAATCCTACAAAAGACGATGAAAGAAAATTCATGGAATTTAATATTCCATACCAACGATGGACTACTGTTCTTGAGGTGATTCTTGAAGTAAAGAAGCATTTTGATCATTCCGTAGCAGTTCGTTATTCATGCAGACAAGCAACTTGTGGTTCTTGTGGAATGATAATTAATGGTAAACCAAGACTTGCATGTTTTACAAAAATCAGTGAATTAGAGTCTGATGTTGTCACAGTAGAACCAATGAATAATTTTCCAATAATCCGTGATTTAGCTGTAAGATTTGAACGACTCTTCGATAGTCATCACAAAATAAAACCATATTTGATTCGTGAAGATTCTGAAATTAGCTCAAATGAAAAAGAATTTTTACAGACCCCAGAGGAAGTAGAAAAATATATTCAATTTTCAAATTGTATTAAATGTGGGTTATGTAATTCAGCATGTCCAACCATGGCTACAGATTCTTCTTTTGTAGGGCCACAGGCGTTGGCTCAAGCATATCGATACGTGGCTGACAGCAGAGATAAGGGAAAGGATTCGAGATTAAAAATTATTGATGAATCTCACGGGATATGGAGATGTCATTTTGCTGGCTCTTGTAGCCAGGTATGTCCTAAAGGTGTGGATCCTGCCATGGGAATCCAATTTCTTCGTGGTTATCTTTTAGGTTTTAGAAGTTAACCTAATTTTTTTGGATTAGGACTATTGTTAACCTGGTTGTTAATTTGTTCTGCCATAAAGTGATTAGAGACATTTACTTTAACATCATCAATCCCATCTACTTTCAAAAGGTTATCATGAATGTCTTGGCATATTTTAAATCCAAATACTGCAGGACAGAATGGACTTGTTAAATGCAAATCTACTTTTACACTACTATCATTGATATCTACCTCGTCGACTAATTCTAATTCTGTAATGGTAGTGTTTATTTCAGGATCTACAATCTTTGATAATTCATCGAAGATTTTTACTCGAAGTTGTTTGATATCTTGACTCATGTGGGCAAAAGCGTTGATGCTATATATAACCATTCTAGAACCCTAGTTGATGTATCGTTCGCGTCTTGGCACAGACCTGAGTCGTATCACCTTAGATTATGTCTCCTCGATAGATGATGATTATGAAATCATTTTATTTGATATTCTTGGAAGCCAAGCGCATGTTTTGATGTTACAAGAAAATAAAATAATTTCCAAAAATGATGCAAAAAAAATCCTCAGTGCTCTAGAAATTCTAAAAAAAGAAAAATTTGACTCATCTTCAAACGCAGAAGACATTCATGAATTAATTGAATCACTTGTTATCAAAAAAGCTGGGATGGCAAGCGGCGGGAAAATGCATACTGCAAGATCTCGAAATGATCAAGTCGCATTGGATATTCGCATGAAAATTAGAAGCGACATCAACATACTATGTAATTGCTTACTTGATACCATCGAAGCTCTAGTTTCTTTGTCAAAAAACCATCAAAAAACAATAATGCCCTTGTACACTCACTTACAACAAGCTCAAGTCGGGGTATTTTCTCACTATCTTTTGGCTCACGCCGATGCTTTATTTCGAGACTTTGAGCGTCTCTATGATGCATATGTACGTGTTAATCAAAGTCCTTTGGGAGCCGGACCTGTAGGGGGAACGAGTATTCCAATTGATAGGCACGCCACGGCAGAAATGTTGGGATTTGGAGGACTGGTTGAAAACTCTATTGATGCAACAAGTACTCGTGATTTTGTTGCAGAATATATTGCATCTATTGCCATTTTGATGACTAATCTTAGTAAGATTTCTGAGGATTTTGTTCTTTGGTCAACTTCTGAATTTTCATTTATTGAATTATCTGATGAATTCACATCTCCATCAAGTGTGATGCCTCAAAAAAAGAACCCTGATATTTTAGAGCTAACCCGAGGAAAAACTGCCGAGGTAATTGGAAACCTCACTGCAATTCTTTCCACAATAAAGGGACTATCTACAGGCTATGGGAGGGATCTACAACAAATCAAATCCTCTATCTGGTCAACATCAAAAATATCCATTAGTGCATTATTGATTTTAAAATCAATACTCTTGACTTTACGTGTAAATGAAAAACAAATGAAAAAATCCACTAATTCGAGTTACATAATTGCCCTTGATATTGCAGAAAAATTAGTTTTAAAAGAAATACCTTTTCGAACTACACATAAAATTACAGGATCTTTAGTTCAACAGGCTTTCAATTCCAAAAAATCGTTGAACAAATTAACAATTAGTGAAATTAAAAAATCTGTCCAAGGAACCACAGTTGATCCAAATGTGGTTTCAGAAATCATAATGTCGACTACAATTGTATCATCCTTAAAAGATAGAATTTCTTTTGGCTCATCAGGTTACACTGAACAAAAAAGAATGATAAAAGATCGTATCAAAAAAACTAATGATTATAGAACAAAAATAACCACAAGAGAAAATGAGCTATCCAATGCATTGGAAAAATTAGATGAAAAAATCTCTATTTTAATAAAATAAAGATGTAGGCGGGTCTAGAGGGATTCGGACCCTCGACAACCGGATTAAAAGTCCGGTGCGCTACCTGGCTGCGCCATAGACCCACAAAGAAATTTGCTTAGAGTGCATAATTTAGGCTTTTACAAAATTTTATTGTTATGACCGAAACTTTTAATCTAGGATTTTGTTGAAAAACTACTGTGCCCTTGTAGTATAGCCCGGTCTAGAATTCGGCCCTGTCACGGCTGAGACGCGTGTTCAAATCCCGCCGAGGGCGCCATCTTTTTAGTTTAATCCCTTACCTGCAGTTTCATATTTTGAGTCAAAATCAAGTCAAATCCAAAAAAGTTGGAATTTGCAATAATTACGATCGAATCAAAATAATTCAATGTTAAACTATTTTTGTAAATCCCTCAAGTAGAATTGAGTTTTTTTTGAGGAACGATGAGAATTAAAAACAATTTGTTTACATGGTTAAATTACTTACAATCTAACGGATTTTCATGATTGGCACATGTCATAAATGTCACAATTCAGGAATTGGAGTTCTAAAAACCACCGTATTGATCAGTGAGATTGGTACTACTGACATTCCATTATGCCTGTAGGGTAGAAAGGATTAATCTTCTAGATTGGCAAAATTTTTTAAATTTAATTTTTAATATTTTTTGTTGCCAATTATCTCCAATTTCGTTGCAAGTTCGCTATGCTCAGGTAATTTTTTGGATGATAAATAGTAATTCCTTAAAAAATTGATTTCAAATGCGACGAGTCTATACGTGTCAGATTCAAGATCGTGTTTGTAACATATCTTAATGACTTGAAATTAAATTAAATTATTTTTTATCCCAAGATATGAAAACCATTGATGAGTATCCAGAAAATAAAGGAGGCGATTTGAATACTCCATATACAAACAAGGAACTAGATATTTTATGTAACAGGGTTTCAAATGGTCCCAAAATTAGGTTTTGTTGTATGGTGGATTCTCAAGGTAGATCTGTTGCAAGTGGATTCAATGATAATATTCAGCCGTTAAACAATGAAGATCAAAGGCAAATGTTATGCGCGGCATCACGATTAGAATTATCCACAAAAAGAGAATTTAATGATACTCTAGGAAACGTAAATTTTATTACAACCTATAGAGATAATGTAGCACTAATTATAATACCCATGCAACAAGATTATCTTTTGTTAATGTCCGTAGAAAGAAATGGGATGATTGAACAAATTGTCAAAAATACGATTAGCCTATTTGAAAGTAATGGTATTTTGAGTGGAAGAGATGAGTCAATTTCTTTAATCGATAATTCTACAACACCATCTGAATGTGTATAACAAATCAAATTTAGAATTTCTATTTTTATTTGATTTTTTTTAAAATGGATGTGGAGAACATCAATTAAAACTTCTAAATACAAAATCTTTTGATTCAGATATAGTTCAATTACATTTTAATGTATGATAGCATATTTTTTTTACATTTGAAAAGAATGTATTATCTATAGATAAACTTGTTAACATTTTCAATGACATTTATTCTGAAACTATATCCATACGCTTAAGTTGACAAACAAAATGAATGAATCATGGGTAAAACATTGGGGGATTATAATATTGAAAAATCTTCTTCATATGATATAAAGAATATCAAATGGACACAAAAAAACTCTGTTACTGAGAAATTAAAAAATATAAAGAAAAAAACAAAAAAAACTTCTCCAACTAATAAAATTTATTCCAAAAAACCCAAAATAATAAAATCCCCTGTTGAAAAAATTTTCAAAGTTAAAGAGATTTCCGATACTAAAAAACTAAAAAATAACAAAAAAGCAAATAAAAGATTTCAAAATTTTTCATCATCAAAAAGTAAAATTGGACCTGGATTTGAAAGAAAGGCTCGATAACTTTGGGTACGTTATCTAAATTGAAATAATTTGTTTATAAAAAATAATTCTCAAGGAACAGATTAGTTGAAATGTTTTCTTCAAAGTCTTATTAATGTGAATTTTTATACAATATTTGATAAATAATGGGAATTGTGCGAATTGGCGGCAGAGGAACATCAAGACGAGTTGAAGAAAAAAAAGATGATAATTGGTCAGATGGAGCTTTCAAAAAATATCAAGACGCAAAAAAAGAAGCATCTAAAGACAAGTATATCACTGTAGGACGCGGAACTGGCAAGATAAAATTTGGTGACATTAAGAGTACGCCAACAACCTCAACGAAGGGTTTGTGGGTCAGTTCTGGAAGAGGGACCAAAAAAAGAAAACTCGATTGATCTCTACCGAAATATGACTTATCATAAACAGGAAAATCTAAGGAATATGCCTATAGAGGGTTCTAAAATATCTTAATTAGGTTAAATAAAAAAAGTAGAACCGTTACCGGAACGATCTTACCTTACGAAGAATTTTGTTGTGATCAAGTGATGCGGTTGTAGTCACATAAAAGATATGGTCATTTCCTGCAGGAATAACAATCCTTTTGATTTTATCGTATTCTGCAACAACATATTTGCAAGCACCAAGTGATCTCACAAGTTTTTTCCTCTGCTTCCAATCGTTTGCAGCCGCCTTTAAGGATGCCAAACTTTGGTTACGTGAAACCAATATTTTCACTTTTTTGGAGCGCTGTGAAAAAACTAACTTACCCTTCATGTCACAAACACTTACTACTCTGACTGAGGGACTGACCTTTAGAATTTTTTCAACAGCTGATTGAATTTCCATAATTAGTGCAGTATATTCTCTGTGATAAGATTTTCTATGATCTTTTTTATCCTAATTATTCACACCAAAATTTGAGATCTTAAATTAATAATTAAAACTAGTGATTTTTAAAAATTTTTAAAATTTTTGTAAGGAAAATCGATAAAATCGATCCTTTTTAAGAAAATGGTTTAGAGTAACATTATGGGATTTGTCTCGAAGTTCAGAAAGAATTTGGAAACTGCACAGCGGAATAAAGTTGCCAAGATTAACGGTAAAACTCTCACAGAACTGCTAAAAAAATTCAAAGAAGAACGAGATAGAATTGAAAAAGACACTGGAAGCAGACCACAAATTGATGATACCACACAAATGTTTATGCAAAAAGTTTTGAATCAATGGATTTCAGAAGGAAAAGAAATTGATGAAGAAAAATTCTGGAGAGAAGTAGATTATAACAGACAATTTACTCATTCTATTGAATATTATGAAATAAATCGATAACTTCGATGCATTCTCAAAATTGATTGATATTAATCCAATTTTGTAAATTATATCAATGGAAATTTATTTTCTGAAGCATAATTAATCTACGCTTGTTTTTATTTTAAAAACCAAGCCAAAATCAATATTATTGCTCCTACTATTAGTACAAACTGGATTATTTTAGAAATTTTAGTAAGAATTTTCAATAACACAATGATAATTACTAAGATAATTACTATAGACAAAATAGCGGTATCTTCAAGTTGTAATATCGATTGAAAGAATTGCGATATGCTCTCAAAAAAATTACTTTCCATTCTTAATCCCAGTTGTTAAATCCAATTCATTTTCTCTCATTTATTTACACCCAAGTTTATTGGAGTTTTAATATAACTTTAAAAATATCATGTGATCACATTTACAATGATATTCCTGAAAAAACATCATCTAAAATTTTCTTATTTGCTGCTGCAATAAAAGAAACTCTAGTTTCATAGCCGAGATCAGCATCAAGAGGTTCAAATTTTTCGTCCAAAAGTAATCCCCCCGCTTCTTTTACTATTAAATATCCAGCAGCAATATCCTGAATACGAATTTTTTTCCTCAAATCTATAAAAATATCCATTAATCCTCTTGCAAACATGGCCATTTCAAGGGCATTGGCACCAAAATGTCGAGTATGATTATGTTGCTCAAATATGGGGTTTAATCTTTTCATCAATTCCGATGTGGCTCCTGAGGTGTTAATCCCTACAATCTTGTAGATAGGCTCTTTATCATGAACGTGAATCTTTGTATCGTTAAAAAAAGATCCTTTGTTTTTTGAGGCCCAATACATCTCTCCATTTGAAAGATCTGTTATCACTCCATCTGTGATGGAACTTAGAGTGTCATCAGTAGCAAACGCAAGTGAGCTACAAAAAAATGGTACACCTCTTACAGCGTTGGCAGATCCATCTATGGCATCCATAATCATAAATCCTTTTGGATTATCAGATAATTCTACCCTACCACATTCTTCTCCTAAAACTATACATTCAAAATTAATCTCTTTTAGATAGTCGAGAACCGTTTTTTCAGCAACCATGTCAATGTTACGTGAAATATCTCCACCTGCTCCTATTCCAAAATGACCAGCAGCATCTTCTGTACCTGCTAAATCTTTTACATTTTCATAAATTTTTTTTGAAACCTCACGTAGAATATCTATTATTTCCATTGGCCTTAATTTCCTTCGTCGTAATTTAAGTGAAAGAAATGTTATTGATTTGAAAGCATAAATAACTACATAGGATCTGACGGGTGTGAGTGGAAAAGATCAATCAGTAATTAGCAAAGAAGCTTTGATGAGTACAAAACCTGGGAAACAAATTATAAAACAGGCTTTATTCAAATCAAAAGGTTACAAATTATTCAACCGTTACAAAGAGGAGACAGAAAAAGAATTTCCAAATTTTGCAGAAAGATTTGCTCAAGGTCTCTATACTGAAATTAAATCTGATTCTTCTCCCAATTCTACTCAACAGGCATTTGGTGATGAGGTAGGTTCTACTGAAATTATTCTTCAATCTTCAGAAATTGATTCTATTCGTTCCAAGCTAGATAATATTGAAGTTATTCGAGACCGAGTGAATCGTATTTTAAATTCAAATTTTGTAAAAATGACATTTCCAGTCTTAAACGCTCTATTTGACGGAGCATCTGAATATTTAGGAAACAAAAATTCTCAACTAAAGCAAGATGTTGTAGAAGGTCACATCCTAGCAATCGATCTTTCTGAACCAATGGATAGAATTGTAGACAAAGATGAAGATTTAGAGTATTTGGATGACTACAAATTGATGAATCCCTATATTTTGAAATTAGCTAGAGAAAAAATTTCTAAAGGTGGTGATGCAGTTTTAAATGAATTTGAAGAAGGCTTCAAGGATGCAAGAATTGGACAATATCTTGATGAGGAATTAAAATCAAAGCCGACACAGATTACAGAAGAAGAGATGACATTATCGTACAAAAAATATCGATCTGTAATGGGAACTGCTGGAAGGAACATGGCTCTAGCTGAACGACCACTAGGAGAAATTTTCTATTTAGGAATGGCACGAGCAGCAGAGGGTGTTGGTTGTGGAAATGAAATTGAGGATTCTATCAAAAATGGATTTGTCAAAATACCATCATGGCCGCTATATTACTCTCTATTGGCCAATGATGTCAAAAAAGGATTTGATATAACACTAGAAAAAAGTAATCTGTATCTAAAGGACGCTCGTCTTGCCATAGAATTACTCCCAGATGATTTTTCGCATAAAGAATTTTTAGAATTTTTATTCTTAACAGTAGAGCACTACAATCAATTCTGGTACAACAAGTTACAAAAAGCAAACAAGTGGTCAGAATTTGAGTCAAAACTTCCCAAGTGATAAAATTGATGTGGTCTGAGAAGTATAGACCCCAAAATATCTCTGATATGGTGGGTAATGAAGAATCAAGATCAGCAATAATAGAGTGGTTTACAAAATGGAAAAAAGGAACAAAACCTTTACTGCTAGTTGGTCCACCAGGTATCGGAAAAACTACTATTGCATATCTAGTTGCAAAACAGTTTGGATATGATTTGATTGGCCTTAATGCCAGTGATGTAAGAAGCAAATCCAGAATTAATGAAATTCTTTCTCCTGTGTTGGGAAATACTACAATTCTTGGGGCTCCTATGATTTTTGTAGATGAAGTTGATGGAATTCATGGGAGGGGAGACTACGGAGGAGCAGAAGCACTAATCCAAATTTTAAAAGATCCTACGGTCCCTATTGTTTTAGCTGCAAATAGTGATTTCTCAGACAAAATGAAAAGTATCAAAAAAGTTGTAAAAACAATATCTTTCAAGCCAATACCCCCACGTCTTTTACGCATGTATCTCGAAAATATATTGAACAAAGAAGTTGTCACACTCAGTCCAGGATCCTTGATTAAAGTTATTGACAAGTCTAGAGGTGATATCCGTTCTATGATAAATCTGACTCAATCTTTAGTTACTGGATTTAATCCTCAAACTGAAAAGTCATTCGAAACTATTAATGTTGAAGATGGAATCAACGCATTTTTTAAAGCAAAATCAATTGAGGAGGCACGAGGTGTATTATATGCAATGCAAATTGATCCACGACAGAAGATTGATGCCTTTTATTCCAGTATTATTACTAGCAGTTTAGATAAAAATACGCTTGCAAAATATTTAGAAATAATTTCTAAATCTGATGTCTTGTTTGGAAAAATCATGAAAACTCAAAACTGGAGACTACTACGTTATCTAAACGAAACATTACTTGAACTTTATCAAAATGATGATCGTATTAGATATTCAAAATATAATTTATCATGGCCACTTTTGAATCGCATCCGATGGGATGGACGAAAAATTAAATCTCTCTCATTACTTATGGCACAGAAATTACATCTATCACGTAGTTCATTTTCTACAATTGGTTTACCATATGTTTTATTTTGTATCAAAAATAATCAATTAGAATTAGAACTTGAAGAGACTTTTGGAGATATTATTAAAAAGGAAATGGAGTTAATCAAATGAGCTGGAGAAAAATACCCATGAAATTTCCTGGCATGTGCATTATTTGTAATGAAAAAATTGAAGTAAATGAAATTGGTTTATGGGCGAAGGGGCTTGGAGTTAAACACGAAAAATGCTCTGAGATTAAGGAGCTTCAATGTGGCGTTTGTTATGGTCCGGCTGGTTGCCAGACTTGTGAATTCCAAGACGCATGTGACCTTGAAAAGGTTTCTCAATTATGTATTTGTAAAAAATGCAGTGAGGGAAAAAACCCCTTTGATTCCTACCAAAAATCAATTATGAAAAAATTCATGATGTTGAATCTAAATAATGCCAAAT
>Ga0307380_10001545_pt1 | contig 33582 bp, 32 predicted proteins | sample UN3MG_FD_202239 | JGI IMG/M metagenome (GOLD analysis project Ga0307380, IMG submission 202239) | Soil microbial communities from Risofladan, Vaasa, Finland - UN-3 | ecosystem: Environmental > Terrestrial > Soil > Coastal area > Acid sulfate soil | place: Finland: Risofladan, Vaasa | collected...
CTTGTCGAGCACGACGTTGCGGCCCTTGGGCCCCAGCGTCACCTTGACCGCGTTCGCGAGCGTATCGACACCCTTCAGCATTCGCTGACGAGCGTCCGATCCAAACCGTACGTCTTTCGCTGACATTGCTTTCTATCTCCTTAGCCGAGGACGCCCATCACGTCGGATTCCTTCATGATCACGAGGTCCTCCCCGTCGATCTTGACCTCAGTACCGGCCCACTTGCCGTAAAGCACCTTGTTGCCGATCTTCACGTCCATGGGTGTGAGTTTGCCCTGCTCGTCGCGCACACCCGCGCCGACGGCGATGATTTTACCCTGTACCGGCTTTTCCTTAGCCGTATCGGGAATGATGATCCCGCCCGCGCTCTTCTCATCCTCGTCCAATGGACGAATCAGGACGCGGTCGTGGAGCGGCTTGAAGCTCATGACACCTCCATTCTTCGGTTTTGGCATTTTCTATGGCGGCTACGATCAAATGCCGCGGCGATTGCCTACGTTTACCTGGTTCGCCGAACGCCCAATTGGACGATCGACGCGTGTTAGCACTCTCTGCCAGTGAGTGCCAATGGGTATACTGTGCGGCAGATGGGGCGTCAACAAGCCTGATGGAATCTCACCGTGGGAGATCTTGATCCATTATGTTTATTTAGAGCGCGATTCACGCGTCGCACCAGATTTCTGGGACGCGGTCGTTCTCTAGGCGGCTAATCCCGGCAGGCCACATGTTCCAAATTTTCGTCTACTAGTCATTCTACTAGTGGATAACTCAGTGGAATATTGTGGATAGCCACCCCGATTGTGCAAGTAGCTGTCGTTCGCGGCCACCAACTCAATCAGCACGGCTGGCCGCGAAGCGCTTCTCGAAACGGGTGGCATCCTTGGGATTGATCCGTACCTTTAGAGCAATCACAGTATCTTCATCGCGGCGTTCGATCACCTCGCCATGTTCATATAGCCATGACAACGCTGCGCCATCAATAACGCCCAAGCGGTATCCAACCACCACCCGGTCTTGGACGAGGCGTTGGTCGAGCATGTCGAGCAACCGCGCAAGACCCTGCCCTGTTCGCGCCGATACCGGCACCGCAGGCTGATTGGCACGGGCCGATTGTGCCACCAATGCCGTGCGGGCCTCCTCGTCGAGCAAATCGATCTTGTTGAGCGCTTCGATCGTATTGCCCTCCAGGCGCCCACTCATGCCCAGCGTCTCCAGCACTGTCAAAACATCGGCCTTTTGGGCTTCGTGATCGGGATGTGAGACGTCGCGCACATGCAGGAGCACCTGGGAGTCGGTGACTTCTTCCAGCGTCGCCCGAAATGCGGCAACCAAATGCGTCGGTAAATTGGAGATAAATCCCACCGTGTCGGACAGAATCGCCCGTTGTCCGGACGGCAAGTCGATCGCGCGCATGGTGGGGTCGAGTGTTGCAAACAGCATGTCATCGGCCGCCACATTGGCTTTAGTAAGCCGATTGAACAGCGTCGATTTGCCGGCATTCGTGTAGCCGACGAGGGCCACCACAGGAAACGGAACGCGCGCGCGCGCGCGTCGTTGGAGCGCGCGCCGGCGGCGCACAGTTTCCAACTCGCGTTTCAGCTTTATCAGGCGCTCGTCGATCAGGCGGCGGTCGATTTCTAACTGCGATTCACCTGGGCCGCCCAGAAAGCCGAAGCCGCCGCGCTGGCGCTCCAAATGGGTCCAACTTCGTACCAACCGCGAGCGTTGATATGTAAGGTGGGCGAGTTCGACCTGCAGCGTGCCTTCGCGCGTGCGAGCCCGGCGTCCGAATATCTCCAGGATCAGAGCAGTTCGGTCGATCACCTTGCAGGCCCAGGCACGTTCGAGATTACGCTGCTGGATAGGGGTCAGGGTGCCGTCGACCACTACCAGAGCGACCCCCTCCAATTCGACTATTTCTGCGAAATCTTTGACCATGCCGCGGCCGAAAAGCGTCGCGGGGGCCGGCCGCGCGATCCGCCTCAGATCTGCATGCACCACATCAAGATCGATCGCTTCAGCAAGTCCCTGGGCTTCGGCGAGGCGTGCTTCTAGTGAGCGCGTGGTCGAGGGAGCACCGCGCAGCGCCGGATGAAGCACAATCGCACGCATACCGTCCGCATTTGTCGGGCGGTCGGTCATGACTTTCGGCCTTGAGTTGCCTCCCGGGGGCGGCCGATCAGCCGACCTGCTCGGCTTCCTTGTCCTGATCGAACAACTGGATCGGGCCTGTCGGCATCACCGTTGAGATCGCGTGCTTGTAAACAAGCTGCGAATGGTGATCGCGCCGTAACAGGACCGAAAAGTTGTCGAACCAGGTAACTATCCCCTGCAATTTCACCCCGTTCACAAGGAAAATAGTGACCGGTGTCTTGTTCTTGCGGATGTGATTGAGAAACACGTCCTGCAGGTTTTGGCTCTTATCTGCGGGCATGGTTCGTACCCTTTGTTATTGGCCTTTTGTTGTTCAGAGCACGGGACGGCTCCTTACCAGCTACTATTCCCCACCGCCGGTTCGGTCGTCTGATCCGTTTTCCTCCGGGCGCCGCCGCAGTACTGCATCGCCCGACTACAACTGGAATTATTGTGTTGTGAACATCTTTGCAAGTGCCGTGAGGTCAGATAGCCAAATATTAGGATTGGCTTCCCTGGTCTCCCGGCCGTCTCCATCCCCCACCAAGACGGCGATGCAGCCCGCATTTCTGGCGCATTCGATGTCGATCAGGGCGTCGCCGACATACTATACCGATGCGCCGAGTGCGATGCCGCTCCCGTCAAGCGCCAGCACAATTGGGGCGGGCGACGGCTTGTCGCCGGATGCGTCGCCGGTGCCGACTAGCCTTGCAAAGTGCCCGTTCCAGCCAAGTTGTCCGGCTTCGCGGCGCAAAAATGTTCCATGTTTGTTGCTGACCACACCAAGATAGATATTCAAAGCGCCAAGCTTGTCGAGCAATGCATTGGCGCCGGGCAACGATGTCAATGTATTGAGATGGGCAGCCTCGAACCGGTCGTAGAAAATGCACATCGCCTCCTCGGCGCGTTTGCCAAAGAGCTGCGGAAAGGTCTCACGGGCAGATGTGCGAACGCGGGCGCGCACCTGCGCCAGGCTCCAAGGCTCCTGGCCCATAGCGGCGAACGTGGTGTTAAATGCGTCCTGGATGCTGATCCAGTTGTCGACCAGTGTGTTGTCCCAATCGAAAAGGACCGCCTGCGGCCATTTTGCCGCGTCAATGCGCGGGTTTGTGTTAGTCACTATTCGCGAAGCGTTCGTAAAGATCGGAGAGCGAGCGCGTAACCGTTCCCGGATGGCCATTGCCAATTGGGCTGCCGTCAATCTCGATTACCGGCATGACATTTGATGTGGTGCTGGTCAGAAACGCTTCCTTCGCCGCCTTCGCCTCTTCAAGGCTAAAGGGACGCTCGATTAGCGTGATACCGTCGCGCTCGGCAAGCGCCATGACCGCCAGACGGGTTACCCCGCTCAAGATTGCCTCGTCAGCCTGTCGAGTGATGATTTCGCCTTCCTTGGTGACGATCCAGGCATTGGTTGCGCTGCCTTCGGTGACGTAGCCGCCCTGATCGACCTGCCAGGCCTCGTAAGCGCCGGCTTCAAATGCCTTCTGTTTTGCTAATACATTAGGAAGAAGAGATATTGTTTTGATATCACATCTTTTCCAGCGATTATCAGGTGTGCTAATGACGCCGATTCCGGCCTCGCGCTGAGCCACTTTTGGAATTGTATTACGCGCAGTCACGACCATCGCGGCCATGGCATCGGTGGGGAACTGGTGGTCGCGTGGCGCAACGCCGCGGGTGATCTGCAGATAGACGATGCCGTCCTTGACCCTGTTGCGGCGCACAATCGCTTTTAAGATAAAGCTCATAACCGCATGCGGCATGGGCGCCTCTATGTCGAGTTCACCCAATGATCGGTCCAGTCGGTCGAAATGCGGTGCGAGATCTACGAGGTGACCGTTACGCACAGCGATGACCTCGTAAACGCCGTCAGCGAATTGATAGCCGCGGTCCTCGACATGCACGGCGGCACGACGATGAGGCACATACTGGCCGTTGACGTAAGCGATCCGCGACATTAGCAATAGTTTCCGGGCGCCTAAAAGAACTCAAGTCCCACGGCAAATAGCTGCTCGACCTCTTTAACCGCTTGCGCCGCCGCGAATAGCACTACCCGGTCCTTCGCTTTGATCTCGAGATCGCCGCGCGGCAGCAACACCTCATCGCCTCGCACCACTGCTCCGATGATGATGCCTTTGTCCATGCGGATGTCGCGGAGCGGCTTGCCGACAGCGGCGGAGGTATCGAGGGCCTCGGCCTCGATAACCTCCCCTGCCCCCTCGCGCAACGCATGCACCGCGATGATGCGCCCGCGCCGGATGTGCCGAAGAATGGTCGAAACCGTGATCGCGCGAGGATTTACCACCACGTCGACGCCCAGTGAGGCGATCAACGGCTCGTAGCTTAGTTTGTTGACCAGCGTCACCGCCCGCTTGGCGCCGTTGCGCTTGGCCAACAGCGAGGAAAGAATGTTGACCTCATCGTCATTTGTGACAGCAACGATGGTATCGGTCTGATCAATATTCACTTCTTCTAGGATTTCCAGGTCGAGGGCGTCGCCGTTGACGACCATGGTTTCTTTAAGCAACTCTGCGACCTGGGTTGCACGTTCCTTGCTCAGCTCGATCATCTTGGTCGTTAGATCGCTGCGCGTCTGCTCGAATTCCTGGGCCAGGAAGAGACCGATATTCCCACCGCCAACGATTACAATACGGTGCGCCTTGGGTTCTTCGTGGCCGAATGCGGCGAGAGAGCGCGCGACGTGTTCGGCCTCGGCGACGAAATAGACTTCGTCGCCGATCAGGAGTTGATCCTCGGGGTCGGGCACAATCACCTTGCCGTCGCGGATGATGGCGATAACGATCAAATGAAGATCGGGGAACAGCGAGGTGAGCTGGCGCAGCGGCGTATCGACAATTGGGCAATCGTCTTCCAGGCGCACGCCGATCACCTGCAACAGCCCATCGGCCATTGGGATCATGTCAACTGCGCCGGGCGCCTTCAGACGGTTGTTGATGGCGCGCGCCACCTCGATTTCCGGTGAGATGATGACATCGATCGGCATGTGATCGCGGCTGAAAAGATCCGCCCAGATCGGCTTTTGGTAACTTTGCGCCCGGACCCGTGCGATCTTGGTGGGCACGTTGAACAGAGAATGCGCCACCTGGCAGGCCACCATGTTGACTTCGTCGGCATTGGCGACCGCGATCAGCATGTCGGCATCCGATGCGCCGGCGCGCTCCAATACATCGGGATAAGAGGCAAACCCGCATAGCCCCTGGACGTCCAGGGTCTCGGTGACCCGCCGTACCAGTTCTGGCGACTGGTCGATCACGGTCACATCGTTGTGTTCGGTTGCCAAATGTCTGGCAATATTAGTGCCGACTTGTCCGGCGCCGCAGACGATGACCTTCATCCGTATCGTTCCGTCAGTGGGCGCGTGCAGGCTGCGGAGACCGGCCGCTCAGTGCGGCTTGTCCGAGCTCGGAACGCCGAGGCTCTTGAGCTTGCGATGAAGGGCCGAACGTTCCATACCGACGAACTCGGCTGTGCGCGATATATTGCCGCCAAAGCGGGACACCTGCGCTGCCAGATACTCGCGCTCGAAAATTTCCCGTGCCTCGCGCAACGGCAGCGACATGATCTCGCCGCCGCGGTCCCAGTGCGACGACATTGGCGCCTCCGCGCGCAGATCGGGTGGCAACATGTCCGATGTGATCGCCGTCCGTGCGTCGCCGGGTGCCATGATTAAAAGCCAGTCGATGACGTTGCCGAGCTGACGCACATTGCCTGGCCAGGCGTAGGACTGCAGCGCCGCCATCGCGTCCGCGCCAATCGGGCGCGGCGGAATGCCCGCCAGGCGCGCCGACCGTAGTATCAGATGCTCGGCCAGATCGGGTATGTCGGCGCGCCTTCCACGCAGGGGGGGCACGTCGATCGGTACGACATTGAGGCGGTAGTAGAGATCTTCGCGGAACCGCCCGCTTGCCATTTCCGACTGAAGATCGCGGTTGGTAGTGGCTATCACACGGACATCAACCTCAACCCGCGCGGTGCCGCCGACTCGCTCGAAGCTCTGGTCCTGAAGCACGCGGACAATTTTGCCTTGCGTTTCCGCCGGCATGTCCGCGACCTCGTCGAGCAGCAGTGTGCCGCCATGGGCCTGCTCGAATGTGCCGATCTTGGTTGGCCCGGAACCGTCATTCTGTTCGGGCACACCGCCGAAGAGCTCAATTTCCATGCGGTCGGGGTGCATCGTTGCGCAGTTGAGCACGACGAAGGGGCCGTGCGCGCGCGGCGAGCGCGTGTGTATCAGCCGCGCCACCACCTCTTTGCCGCAACCGGCTGGTCCAGTAATTAGCACGCGACTTGATGTAGGAGCGACGCGCTGAATAGCCTGGCGAAGCTGGTTTGTCGGCTGGCTCCCGCCAATAAGTTCGACTTCGCCGCCGGCGCGCTGCTTCAGCGCTTCAAATTCACGCTTGATCCGCGCTGCCTCGATCGCTCGCTCAACCACCACAAGCAGTCGGCCCGACTTGAATGGCTTCTCGATGAAGTCGTAAGCACCCTTCTTGATTGCGGCGACAGCAGTTTCGATGTTGCCGTGGCCACTGATCATGACGACCGGCAGTCCTGGATAGTCCTTTGCGATCACATCCAGCAATTCGATCCCGTCGAGCGTGCTGTCCTGAAGCCAGATGTCGAGCACGACAAGATTGGGAAGTCGGGACCGGATCGCGTCCAACGCGCCGTCGCCATCCGCAGCTTCTCGAGTGGCGTAGCCCTCGTCCTGGAGTGTGCCCGCAATCAACATGCGGATATCGGCCTCGTCGTCGACAATCAGGATATCAAGGGCCATGGTGCGCCGCCTTACGTTGTGCGGTTTTGCGTTTCGTGGGTTTTCGTTCTACGGATTTGGGCGGGTTGCCGTGCCGCGACTCATCCATTTCGACGGCGTTCATGAATTCCAAGCGGGCCCTGGCTCCCCCGCCTTCGCGGTTCTCAAGTGTCAATTGGCCACCGTGATCTTCCATAATCTTAGCCACGATGGCGAGCCCCAATCCTGTCCCCTTTTTGCGAGTGGTCACGTAGGGTTCGGTCAGACGATGCTGCAGCTCTTTCGGAAGCCCTGGCCCGTCATCCTCGACCTCGATCACTATGTCGCTTCCTTGCTTGCTTACGGTGATCGCGATCCAGCCGCGCCGTGACTCTTGCCCGTCGGGACCTTTGCGGTCAAGGATCGAATCGGCGGCGTTTTGCAACAAGTTGGTTACCGCCTGCGTGATCTGGCCGCGGTCGGCGTGTAGAGTCACTGCGGTATCCGGCAACGATATATCAATCTTGATGGTGCTATGCGCGCTGCGCTGAAGGACTGCAGCCTGGCGGCAAATCTCACTGACGTCTTCCGCCCGCATGACTGGTGCGGGCATCCTAGCGAAAGAGGAGAATTCATCGACCATACGGCCGATGTCGCCCACTTGGCGCACGATCGTGTCAGCCAGCGTCTCGAATAGCTCTGGCTCGGTCTTGATTTCTTTCAGGTATTTCCGCTTAAGGCGCTCCGCCGATAGCTGGATCGGGGTCAGCGGGTTCTTGATCTCGTGGGCGATGCGTCGCGCGACGTCGGCCCAGGCCGCCGTGCGCTGGGCGGATTGAAGCTCTGTAATGTCATCGAACGTGACGACATAACCATAGGGCTCGCCATCGATCGATTCTGTTGCGACCCGCACCGTGAGCGTTCGTGCCACGCCGCCGCGCGGGACCACGAGCTCCGTCTGTTCCAAACTCTCGCTGCCCATTTGTGCCCGCTTGACCAGTTCCGCCATTTCTGGGACTACGCTGGCCAGCGGTTTGCCGATCTGATCGTCAAGGTTGGTGGCCAAAAGATCCGACGCAGAACGGTTCGGCAAGTTGATCCGGCCATTGGCGTCCAGGCCGATCACGCCCGCGGTCACACCGGCCAGCACCGTTTCAGTGAACATGCGGCGCGCATCGAGCTGGCGGTTGGCGTCCATCAGCTCGCGCCGGTTTCGCTCCAAGCGTTTGGCCATGCGATTGAACGCGCGACCTAGCCCGCCAATGTCGACGTCTTCTTTGCTTTCGACGACACGTGCCGACAGATCGCCGCGCCGAATCCGGTCCGCGGCGCCAATGAGATCGCCGATCGGTTTCATCAACTGGTTCGACAACAACAAACCAACCCAGACGGCGGCCATCAACAGCAGCAAGGCTACGACGGCGTACAGCAGGAAAAAACTGATCTGCAACCCCGAGCGCTGTCCTTCAAGTTTTTGATACGCCTCTACGGCGCTACGAGTGCGTGCGACGTGGCCGACCACGGTCGGGTCGATGAAGCGGCCGACATAAAGGTAAGTGTTGAAGAACTGATCGAGCCGCACGAGCGCCCGTACACGCTTGGCGCCACTCTCGGCCACCACTGCAACTTCGCCCTTTTTCGCCCGGTCAAGCGCCCATTGCGGCACTGTTTCACGCTGGATCGAAACGTCGAGGCCCGAGGTCGCCAATACCGTGCCGCTTTCATCGAACACCACCGCTTCGAGAAGCGCGCGGGCCGAAGCCTGTTCCTCGACCGCGCGCTTGAAAATATCCGGTGAGCGGAGCAACAACAATGCGTTGCGGTTAAGCACGCTCGCCATCGCCAACGCATCGGCGCGGATGGCTTGCTGATGTTCTCGAAGATACGCGTCTGTGACCTTGAGCGATTCCGTGAGCGCCAAATGCACACGCTCACTGAACCAGGCCTGGATGCCGAAATTGAAAAAGATTGCGGAAAAAACCGCGACCACGATCGCAGGCGTGACGGCGACAAGGCTGAACAGGAGCACCAGTCGCGCATGCAACCGCGATCCGGCCAGGCCGCGCCGCCGCTGTGCCCAGAGCCGGGTGACCCGCCGCGCGATAAGTGCGCCCAGCAGCAGCAGCAGGACAAAGTCAACATTCAGTAGTATGAGGATTGTCTTTGGGTCCGGCTCGAAAAGACGTGAGCCGGTCAGCGCCCAATAGGTCCCAATGCCCGATGCAATCGCGGCGATGGTGAGTGCGATAGCCGCATAGCGGCTGAGACCGATGCGATGCGCCCAGCCCATTACGCGGGGCCACAGCGCAGGCGGCACTTGTTCTCCTCCTGGCGGCGGGCGATTGGTTGCGCCGGACCTTTGCTTCGCCCGCCGCGCCTTGAGCGCGGTCGTAAGCACCATGGTATTGTTAGCCTTGGGTTTTTGTTGCATGCGACCGCATTGCAGTCACTTTAGGCCGCGCAAGATCGGGATGTCTAACGCCCGTATTTTCTTCCGCAATGTGTTCCGATTGAGGCCGAGAAGCGCCGCGGCGCGGATTTGGTTGCCTCGCGTCGCTTCCAGACTGAGGCGAATCAGGGGCGCTTCGATCTCCTTAAGGACACGATCGTACAGTCCCGAAGGCGGCAACCCACCCTTGTGAGCCAAAAAATACTCGCTTAGGTGGCGATCGACGGCCGCGCCAAGGCTTTCGTCGCGTTGAGCCTCCAACGCATCGATGTTGCGTCCGGTATCGGCGAGTTCAGCCTCAATAACATCAACCCCGATCGTTTCCTGGCTGTACAGGGCAGTCAGCCGGCGGATCATATTCTCCAGTTCGCGGACGTTGCCGGGCCAGCGATGTGCCGACAAGCGTTCGAGCGCAGCTGGCGCAATCGCCTTCGACGGCAATCCTTCGGCGGACGCCAAGCCAAGGAAATGCCGCGCCAGATCGGGGATATCCTCCGAGCGCTCGCGCAGCGACGGTAGCCGGATCGGCACCACGTTCAGACGATAGAACAAATCTTCTCGAAACAGGCCCTGGCGAATCAGCTGCTTCAGATCGCGATGAGTGGCGGCGATGATTCGAACGTCGGCGCGTATCGGCGTGCGTCCGCCCACCGCGGTGTATTCACCTTCCTGCAGAACGCGCAGTAGCCGCGTCTGTGCCTCCAGCGGCATGTCGCCAATCTCGTCGAGAAAGAGCGTTCCCCCTTCGGCCTGCTCGAAGCGCCCGGCGTATCGAGCCGCCGCGCCGGTAAACGCGCCGCGCTCGTGACCGAACAATTCGCTTTCGATTAGCTCACGCGGGATCGCCGCCATGTTTATCGCGATGAACGGTCCGACCCTTCGTCGACCATGTTCGTGAAGGGCGCGTGCCACCAGTTCCTTACCTGTGCCGGACTCGCCAACGATCATTACCGTAAGATCGGTTCCCATCAGTCTTGCCATCACACGGTAGATTTCCTGCATCGCCGCCGAACGGCCGATTAACGGCAATTCTTCATCGATTTCCGGCACGTCCTCTCCCGCGGCGACATTTGCCAGCGGCTCGGTCAGGGCGCGGTCCACCAGGCCAACCAGTTCATTTAGATCGAAAGGTTTTGGTAGATATTCGAAGGCGCCGCGCTCGGCGGCACGCACAGCCGTCATCAAAGTCTTGTGCGCGCTCATCGCTATCACGCGCAACTCTGGTCGCATCTTGCGAATGCGCGGGATCAAATCGAGCCCGTTCTCATCGGGCATGACGACATCGGTTATAACAAGATCGCCCTGGCCGTCGGCGACCCAGCGCCATAGCGTCGCGGCATTGCCCGTGGTCCGCACTGTGTGCCCCTCGCGCCCGAGGGCCTGGCTCAACACGGTCCGGATGCTTCGGTCGTCGTCGGCGATTAGGATCGTAGCGGCGGTCATTCTTTACCCCTCGATCGCAATGTTTTCATCGCGGCCTAGCCCACGCTCGGCCATCGGCAGCAATACGCGGAAAACGGTCCGTCGCGGCACGCTGTCGAGTTCCACCACGCCCCGATGGTCGCCAATGATCTTCGCGACCAAGGCGAGGCCAAGGCCCGAACCGTTCGCCTTTGTCGTGACGAATGGATCGAAGAGGTGCGGGCGCAGGTCTTCGGGCACGCCTTCGCCGTTGTCGCGGACCTCTATAGCAATCGGCAGTTGGACCCGGCTCTCGCCGCCGGGCAACGCAAGTCGCATGCCATGCCGGTAGGCAGTCGACAGCGCGATTTCCCCATCCGCCTCGGGGACGGCTTCGGCGGCATTCTTGACCAGGTTGAGAAAGACCTGAACCAACTGGTCGCGATTGCCAAAGACCGGCGGCAGCGACGGATCGTAGGTCTCGCGGATTCGGATGCGCCGGGCAAAGCCAGCTCCGGCAATTTGCCGCACATGTTCAAGAACTTGGTGGATATTGACCGGTTTGCGCTCCAAGGGCCGCTGATCGGCGAACACCTCCATGCGATCGACAAGACCGACGATACGGTCGGTTTCGTCGCGGATGAGCTGGGTCAGTCGCCGGTCCTCGGGCGAAAGGTTGTGATCGAGGAGCTGCGCCGCGCCGCGGATGCCAGAGAGAGGATTCTTGACCTCATGCGCCAGCAGCGCCGCCATTGCCGTCACCGAGCGTGCGGCATTGCGGTGCACGAGTTGCCTGTCGATGGCATGCGCTCGCGACTGGACATGGAGCGTAATCACAACCGCGTCGTTGCTCTCAGCCAGTGACGCCACGTTTAAATCAGCGATATGGCTGCCGATCCTGGGCGTTTCGATGCCGACGCCAAATTCAGAAACCATATGTCCGGTAGCAAATACGTGGTCGACGACCGAGAAAATCGGACTGTCATCGGGCAAGAGCTCCTTTAACGTGCGTTTGCGCAGCGTCGCAGCTCCTGTGTCAAAAAACTGCTCGGCGGCGGGGTTTGCAAAACGCACGCCGCCGTTACGGCCCACTTCGAGGAGTGGGTCGGCGAGGGCATTGATGAGGGCGGCTGGATCCGCCGCGACGATAGCAGCGCCCTCCTCCTCGTTCGCATCACCGGAATGGTCAAGATCGAAGGATTGTTCCATATTTTTACGGCCTGACATCCTGTGATCCAATTTTTCGGCGATCCCAAATGTCGTGTATCTATGCTCTTAGGCAGCCGCGCGTTGGGCAGCCGGCAGAAAGAAAGAGCGTAAGCATTCGGTAACTGCGCCCGCATCTTCAAGGCGAAAGAGGTGAGCCCTTGCTTCGGCCGCGCCCGGCAATCCGGCGCAATACCAAGCGAGATGTTTGCGGGCAACCTTGATGCCCCGTTCCAGTCCGTAATGTTCCAGCATCGCTTCGTAGTGCCGCAGCGCTGCATTGAGGCGAGCGGCCGGCCCCGGTGTCGGCGAGACAGGTTCGCCGGCGAGCGCCTGCATGATTTGGCTGACAAACCAAGGCCGGCCGTACGCGCCACGACCAATCATCACCCCATCCGCACCGGAGCGTGCCAGACATGCGCGTGCGTCCGCGACGCTGACGATATCGCCATTGGCGAGCACCGGCACCGATACGGCACGCTTTATCTCCGAAATATACGCCCAGTCGGCCTTGCCTTTATAGGCTTGGGTGCGCGTGCGCCCATGGACTGCGATCATGGCAACGCCGAGATCCTCGGCGATGCGTGCCAGTTCAGGCGCGTTGCGATGTGCGTCATCCCAACCTGTGCGCATCTTTACCGTGACGGGCACGCTAACGGCTCCCACCACTGCCCTAATAATGCGCGCAGCCTGGTTGAGATCGCGCATTAGGGCTGAACCAGCCAACTTGCCGACCACTTTCTTCACCGGGCAGCCGAAATTGATGTCGATCACCGCCGCGCCACGCGCCTCGCTCAGACGTGCGGCCTCCGCCATCGTGGTGGGCTCGCAGCCAGCAATCTGCACGGACATCGGGTATTCCGCGGCGCAGTCGGTCGTCGATTTCAGCATGTGCCGCCTCGTCTCGCGAATCATCGCCTGGCTGGCGATCATCTCTGAAACAACGAGCCCGGCGCCGAACCCACGCACCTGGGCGCGAAACGGCTGGTCTGTGACGCCAGACATGGGCGCCAGCACCACCGGCGAGCGTAATTCTAGGGGGCCAATATTGATGCTCATTTGTTGTGCAGTCTACCTGTTTGCACAAAGATCAGGCAATATATCCGGATACATCAATTATGCAAGTAATTTGCAAGACCACCCTGATCTCGATCATCCCCCGGCCAACACGTCAGTAACAAATTTTACCCCCGGATAGGCAAGAGAAATGATGAGATAAGCGATGAGGATCAATCGTGCGGCGCGGCGACCGCGCAGGCCCGCAAGGAAATGCAGGCCGAGAAGCGTGCCGATCACCACAAAAGCGACAATCGCTAAGACCGTCTTATGGTCAAGTCGCAGCACCGTGCCCGACGCCGAATAAAGCGTTATGAACCCAGTGACCAGTCCGGCACCGAGCACCGCCTCGCCGGCAACGAGCAGGCCGACCTGCAACCGCTCAGCGTCTGCGACTGCTGGTAGCCGACGGGTGAGAGCTGTGGGCCGCTTGGCTTTCAGCGCACGTTCCTGAAGCAATATCGCCAAGCCAGCAATGGCACCAAGGGTGATAAGCGCATAAGTCAACTCCGAGACGACGATATGCGCGATGAGCCAGCTTTCAGCCGCTGCGCCGGAAAGTGGTCGTCCGGGCGCGTTCTGCCAAATCATTGCCAGTACGCCCAGGAGCAAAAGATACGGCAGCAAGAGCGGCGCCAGCCGCCACGCTACCCGGTTGACAGCCGCGATCGCCGCAAAGATCACTATCGCGACGGCGATCGTCAACCAAAGCGAAGCGGAAAATCCGGTTTGCCACCTCCCGGCGAGTTGTACAGCAGTCCAGCTCACCGGCCCAGCCAACGCTACAGCCAGCAACGCCCAGAAGAGCGGCACGCGCCCGCCTCCGCGCATTACGTAAAGCCAGGCAGGCACAAGCGCCGCCAGGGCCGAAAGGCCATATACCATCGCAACTTGCATGGTCCATCTATACCGCAGCTTCGAGCCACAGGACAGAATTCGCGCCGGCGCGCGATTTAGATTAAGTCTACGAAAGTCGGTATTGCCAGACTTGGCATCGCATCAGGGGCGGTATAGGGTCCGCGCCAAGGTCGGCCGCGCGAAAAAATTGGCGCGCAAGTGAAGCCTGATTGAGCATACATTTCCGCATGACAGGCGTCTCCGCATGACTGGATGCATTGCGTTGATTGTCGCCGCGGGCCTCGGAACCCGGTTCGGCGGCGAACTTCCGAAACAGTACCGGCGGCTCGGTGGTTTTCCGGTTTTGCGCCACAGCGTGTCGACCTTCCTGCGCCACCCGAAAATCGAGCGTGTCCGAGTCGTGATCCACCGCGGCGACCGGATCTTGCATGACGAAGCGGTCGAAGGTTTGCGCGTGGAGGCGCCCGTAAACGGTGGACCAACACGCCAAGATTCGGTCCGTCTTGGACTGGAATCGCTTGAGACGCTTTCGCCTGAGACAGTGCTGATTCATGATGCCGCCCGCCCCTTCATCAATGCCGACACGATCGGTAGGACCGTCGAATGTCTTGCGAGCAGCGAAGGTGCACTTGTCGCAATCCCGGTTGTAGACACACTGAAACGCGCCGAGAATGGCAAGGTCGGAATTACTGTCGATCGCGCCGGGCTCTTTCGTGCGCAGACCCCGCAGGGTTTTCGCTATCAGCCGATCCTGGCCGCGCACCGAGCGACAACCGGGCACGCGTTGACCGATGACGCCGCTGTCGCGGAAGCCGCCGGTCTCGCCGTAAGCCTGGTCGAAGGCAGCGAGGCAAACTTCAAGATCACGACCGAGGACGATCTTGCGCGCGCTGAGCGTCAGCTCGCTGTGTCCGGCACAATTCGTGTCGGCTTCGGCTTTGATGTCCACGCCTTTGGGGCGGGAGACCACGTCTGGCTCGCCGGCGTCAAGGTCGACCATGATCGCGGTCTGCAAGGCCATTCCGACGCCGATGTTGGTTTGCATGCGCTCACCGATGCGCTTCTAGGCGCCATTGGTGCCGGCGATATTGGCAATCACTTTCCCGATAGCGACGAGCGCTGGCGCGGTGTCTCCTCCGACCGTTTTCTTGCCCATGCCGGCGATCTTGTCGCCGAGCGCGGGGGGGCGGTCCTGCATGTCGACCTGACCTTGATCTGCGAGGCGCCCAAAATCCGTCCCCATCATGCGGCCATGGTGGGACGTGTCGCAGAGATATTGGGCTTGCCCATGGCCTGTGTCAGCATCAAGGCGACCACGACCGAAGGGCTTGGCTTTACGGGCCGCGGTGAAGGCATCGCCGGCCAGGCCGTCGCGACAGTCCGATTGCCAAGCTAGGCACGCGGAGATGACAGACGTTCGACCCCATATTCCGCTCCTGCCCCTCGGCTTGGCTACCTGGTTCGGCGCAGGATTGATGCCGAAAGCCCCCGGCACCTGGGGCTCACTCGCCGCCCTGCCGTTCGCCTGGTTAATATTGCACTACGGCGGGTACTGGTGGCTGGCCGGCGCCGCGGTGTTGGTGTTTCTGGTCGGTTGGTGGGCGAGCAATGTGTATATCGCCGGCACCAGTGCGACCGATCCGGGCGCGGTGGTAATCGACGAGGTTGCCGGACAATGGCTGACGCTGTTACCCGCGACCACACTTGTCTGGTGGCACTGGGCCGTCGGATTTGCGCTCTTTAGGTTCTTCGATATCGTGAAGCCTTGGCCGGTGGGTTGGGCAGATCGCCGTGTGAAGGGCGGCTTTGGCGTGATGATCGACGATGTGATTGCGGGCGTCTATGCCGGCGCATTGCTCTGCGGACTAATTCTCATCAAGGAATCGAAGTATATTTTCTAACTCGCTTATCAATGGAGCAGAGGGCGTTCTTGGCGCTGCCCGTGCGTCAGGCGTAATGATCGCAACAGCCGAATCCTGTACCGGCGGAATGATCGCCGCCGCGTTGACAGCGGTAGCGGGCTCCTCAGCAGTTTTCGAGCGTGGTTTCGTAACCTATACCAACCGGGCCAAAGCGGAAATGCTGGGCGTGCCAGTACGGCTCATCGAGGAGCATGGCGCGGTCAGCGAGCTGGTGGCGCGGGCCATGGCGGAGGGCGCACTTCAGCATTCGGCCGCGGATCTCGCTGTCTCTGTCACCGGCATCGCCGGCCCCGGCGGCGGCACACCGACCAAGCCCGTCGGGCTCGTCCATCTTGCTGTAGCGTTTACCGGCCACGCCACCAACCACGTTCGCAAAGTCTTCGATGGTGACCGCGACGCGGTTCGCCTGGCCGCAGCGGCACGTGCGCTCGCCATGATATTGGAAATGCTGCAGGAACCCCAGATTGCCTGACGACCGTCCTGTGGAGAATTTTTCCGGTGCGCCGTCTTCGGGCGTCGTCCCGCTTCCGCCCCCTATTGGCAGGATCCCCGGTTTCAACATTCGTTTCTGGGAAGTGCTGGCCGTACTCGGCGCCTCGATTGGCTTCGCGATTTTGGTGGCTATGGTAACTGGGATCGTAATGGGTGGGTTCGATCCGAATCGCGCCAAAACACTGGCCAAATCAGAGACGTTCGCACTGACTGTGCTGGGACTATCGACACTGGGAATGTTCGCTTGGGCGCACATTATCATTATCATGCGGCGTCGCATGAGCTGGCGCGAGTTTGGATTTCGACCGATTAGGGTCCGAACCGGCTTTGCGGCCGTCGGTCTCGGCCTGCTGGCAGTGCCGGTGATGGCGCTGACAGGCAGTGCGGTACAGCGCATCCTTGGCCGTCCACTGGAAAGTCCGCAGCTCCGGTTCCTGGCGCCGGATGGCTTTAGTTGGACAATCGTGGTTGGCATGATTTTGATCGGCGGGATACTGGCGCCGCTGGCCGAGGAGATCATCTTTCGCGGCTTGCTTTACGGTTGGTTGCGCCGATTTTGGCGGATATTGCCGGCAACCCTGCTGAGTGCGGCGATCTTCGGGCTGATCCATGGTGTAATTCCCGTCATCTTCGCCGCGTTCGTCGTTGGCCTTGCGCTGGCTTATGTATACGAGCGAACGGGCTCGCTGTGGACGCCGGCGATCGTGCACGCGACCCAGAACTGCGTGGCCATGGCGGTCATGTTTGCCGGTCTCAAATGACGGGCCGCGGGCCATCAGAGCGTCGGCCGATTTCAGCAAAGGCGGATCTCGGCGAAACCGGCGCGCCCGCTCCGCGTCCACGGATCCGGCCGCGAGGCGCGCGTCGGCGCAAGGGTGCCCTCACCGCGCCAGACATGGCGCTGATCGCGGCGATCGCCGTCGTACTGTTGCTGGTGGCCGAGTCTATCTGGTCGGTCGTCTCCCTGGTCCTGCAGGCGCTCGGTATCGGAAAGTCCGGTCTGCACATGGCCGGCGAGATCACGTTCACAGTGATCTATGCATGCGCCTTTGTGGGCGCGTTTCACGTCATCGGGCGCCGGCGGCGAGGCGTGCCGTGGAAGCGTGCCGGCCTTGTCAAACCCAAGACCCGCGCCCTCTCGATAGGACTGATCGCGGGGATCGCCGCCTATACCGTTGTTGGCTTGGTCGACGGCGCGGTATCTACGTCGCTCGGCCGCGCCCTCGTCGACAATCCGCGCGTCTTCGCCGAGGGTTACGAGGCGACGTGGTACACGACAACGCTATCGCTGCTCGTCTCCACGGCCATCGTGCCCTTCATCGAAGAGCTGTTTTTCCGGGGGCTTTTACTGGGCTGGCTGAAGGACCGGATCCCAGTCATCCCTGCAGTAATATTCAGCGCGCTTGCATTCGCGGCCTATCATCAGAACTGGGATTATCTGCTTTCGCTCTTCGCGTTCGGCCTGATCCTGAGCTGGGTCTTTCTGCGCACCAAATCGCTCTGGCCGGCCGTGCTCGCGCACGGTGCCTACAATCTCGTCATCGATCTTTACGGCTATCTCTCGCCCGGCTAAGGCTCTGCGCGTTTAGCTGTTCGGTGCGAGCTTGGCGTCGTCTGCGGGTGCGGTGCCGTAGATCGCTTTTGCGCGGATTTCGAAGGCGGAGACCATGCGCCGGACGGCTTCTTGAAATACCATGCCGATCACGCGTTGCAGCATGCGTGAGCGGAACTCAAAATCTAGGAAGAAATCCACCTCGCAGCCGCCGTCGACGGCAGCGAACTGCCAGTGGTTCTCCAAATGCCGGAACGGCCCGTCATTGCCGTAATCGACGTCGATCCTGTCCGGTCGGATAAGACGCACCTTGGAGGTGTAGCGTTCACGGATCATCTTGAAGCCGATCAGGAGGTCCGCGACGATCAAGCCTTCCTCGCGCCTGGAGATCCGCGCGCCGACGCACCAGGGCAGGAATTCCGGATAGCGCTCGACATCGGCCACCAGATCGAAGATCTGCTCCGGCGTGTAGGGCAGGACCCGTTTCTCACGATGGGTCGGCATTTCCGCGTCCTGTCGGATGGTTCCAGGCGATGGTAGCCAGCATCCATGCCATCGCAAACGATTGCGCGGGCATGTCGGCAAATCACGTGTAGTCGCGCGATACGGGCTCTTGCTGATCCTTCACTCCGCCTCGGCGGGCGCTCCGCGACTGATCTGCGCCAGCCGCGCCTGACGCAGCTGGGCAAAGTCGTCACCGGCGAAGTATGACGAACGTGTCAGCGGCGAGGCTGAAACCATCAGGAAGCCTTTGCCAAAGGCCCGCGACTTCAGCGCCTCGAACTCATCGGGTGTCACGAACCGGTCGATCGGCGCATGCTTAGGCGTCGGCTGCAGGTATTGCCCGATTGTGAGGAAATCGACATCGGCGGCACGTAAATCGTCCATCACCTGGCTGACTTCCTCCGTGCTCTCACCGAGGCCTACCATCATCCCCGACTTTGTGAACATGGCGGGGTCGATCTCCTTCACGCGCGCCAGAAGTTGCAGCGACGTGAAATAGCGCGAGCCCGGCCGGATAGTCGTATAGAGCCGCGGCACAGTCTCCAGATTGTGATTGAAGACGTCGGGCCGCGCGGTGACCACAGTCTCGATCGCGCCCTTCTTGCGCAGGAAATCTGGTGTCAGAACCTCTATCGTCGTGCCCGGCGCGCGCGCGCGGATAGCCTCGATGGTGGCTGCAAAGTGCCCTGCCCCGCCATCGTCCAGATCGTCGCGGTCGACCGAGGTGATGACGATGTGCTCGAGCCCCAGTGCCGCCACCGCCTCGCCGACATGAGCCGGTTCGTGCGGGTCAAGCCGGTCGGGCATGCCGGTTGCGACGTTGCAGAAGGCGCAGGCCCTCGTGCAGACGGCGCCGAGGATCATCATCGTCGCGTGTTTCTTCTCCCAACACTCGCCAATATTGGGACAGGCGGCTTCTTCACAAACTGTGTTGAGCGAGAGGTCGCGCATCAGCTTGCGCGTCTTGTGATATTCGGCCGAGGTCGGCGCCTTGACGCGGATCCAGGCGGGTTTCCGCTTTTGGACCGGATTGTCAGGCCGATGTGCCTTTTCGGGGTGGCGAAGCCTCGCGGGCGATGGTGACTGCTCGGTCATGGTCTAGATGTGGCGGGGCGGTGTGCGGGCGTCAACCCGGCGCATCAATCTCGCCTCACATATGCAGCATCTGCCCATAAGCATCGAGCACGGACTCATGCATCATCTCCGAGAGCGTGGGATGCGGGAAGATGGTGCGCATGAGCTCGGCCTCGGTGGTCTCGAGGTTCTTGGCGATGGTGTAGCCCTGGATCAACTCGGTGACTTCGGCCCCGACCATATGCGCGCCCAGTAGCTCGCCGGTCTCGGCATCGAAGACGGTCTTGATGAGCCCCTGATCCTCGCCGAGCGCGATCGCCTTTCCGTTGCCGATAAAGGGAAAACGCCCGACCTTGACCTTGCGCCCCGCCGCCTTGGCCGCCGCCTCTGTCAGGCCGACCGAAGCGATTTGCGGCGTACAGTAAGTGCAACCGGGAATACGCGTGACATCGAGCGGATGTACGCCGTCGCGCCCGGCGATCTTCTCCACGCATATGACGCCCTCATGCATCGCCTTATGGGCAAGCCAGGGCGCACCGACCACGTCGCCGATGGCGTAGACGCCCGGCTCACCCGTGCGCAGCCACTCATCGACCACGATATGGCCATTCTCGGCTTTGATCTTGGTGCCTTCGAGGCCGATGCCTTCGACATTGCCTGTGATGCCGACAGCGAGGATGACGCGCTCGAAAGTTTCCTCGGTTGATTTGCCGCCCGCCTCGCCCCCCAACTCAATCGTCGCCTTGACGTTGGACTTAGCGGGCTTAAGCGCGGAGACTTTGGCGCCAGTCAGGATCTTCATGCCCTGTTTCTCGAATGCCTTGTGGGCGAAGGCCGAGATTTCCGCATCCTCGACGGGCAGCACCCGGTCGAGCACCTCGACGACCGTGACCTCGCAACCCATGGTCCGGTAGAAGCTTGCGAACTCGATGCCGATAGCGCCCGAGCCGATCACCAGCAGCGATTTCGGGAAAGCTTCCGGCACCATCGCTTCTTTGTAGGTCCAGATCAGCTTGCCGTCGGGCTCGAGCCCGGGCAGCGTGCGCGCCCGCGCACCGGTCGCCAGAATAATGTACTTGGCTGTCAGATCGGCGAAGGGTTTGCCGCCTTTGGCGACCTTAAGTTTACCGGCGCCGTTCAGCGTGCCCTCGCCGTCGACCACGGTGATCTTGTTTTTCTTCATCAGGAAGCCGACGCCGTCGCTGAGACGTTTGGAAACCGCCCGCGAGCGCGCGATGATCTTCTTGGGATCGAAGGATATCTCTTTGGCGGAAAAGCCGAATTCGTCGAGCCGGTGCAGCAGGTGATAGATCTCCGAGGAGCGCAGCAGCGCTTTGGTCGGGATGCAGCCCCAGTTGAGACAGATGCCGCCCAGATGCTCGCGCTCGACCACCGCCGTCTTCATGCCCAGCTGCGCTGCCCTTATAGCGGCGACGTAGCCGCCGGGGCCGCCACCAAGGACGATCAGATCGAAGTTCGTGTCGGCCATCGTGTTAGGCTCCGCGGCTCAAATTCGCTCGGCTGCGCTAGTCAGCGCGCTCTCCGCGGCGTCGCCAGTATTCAGAACGCCGCTGCGCTCGAGCAACAGCATTTTGCATTCAGTCGCGGCGCTGAGTTTGTGTTCGGTGCCCTTGGGGACAACGAAGAATTCGCTCGGTCCGAGTACTACCTCGCGGTCGCGCAGCGCTATCGTGAGTGCGCCCTCAATCACCAGGAACAATTCGTCCTCGGTGTCGTGCTTGTGCCAGACGAATTCGCCCTCGACCTTGACGAGCTTGATCTCGTAATCGTCGACCGCGCCGACGATCTTGGGAGACCAATGCTCGGAAAAGGCCGCGAACTTCTCCGCTAGGTTGACTTTGTCCATAGCCAGGCTGGGCCGGTTCACACCAACATCGTCGCGGGCGTTTCGATCATCGCCTTGAAGACCTGCAGCCATTGCGCACCGGTGGCGCCGTCGACGACGCGGTGATCGCAGGTCAGCGTCACCGACATGATGCTGCGCACGACGACTTCGCCGCCTCGCGCGACCGGTCGTTCCTCGCCCGCCGCCACAGCGAGAATGCACGCTTGCGGCGGGTTGACGATCGAAGTGAAATCCTTGATGCCGAACATGCCGAGATTGGAGACCGAGAAGCCGCCACCCTGGTATTCCTCCGGCATCAATTTGCCGGCCTTGGCGCGGCTCGCCAGTGCTTTCATCTCCGCCGAGATCGCCGCAAGGCCCTTCAAATCGGCATTGCGGATGATCGGCGTGATCAGCCCGCCCTCGATCGCCACCGCGACCGAAACGTCGATGGTGTTGTATTGAACGATCCCTTCGGCCGACCATGATGCGTTGACGGCCGGGAACTGACGCATGGCGATGGCGGCGGCCTTAATCACCATATCGTTGACCGAGACTTTGTAAGCCGGTTTGCCACTCTCCTTGTCGGTGGGTGCGGCCCCGTTGATCGCCGCGCGCGCGCGCAACAACTCGTCGATCTCGCAATCCACGGTCAGATAGAACTGCGGAATGTCGCGATCGGCAGCGGTCAGGCGCTCGGCGATCACCTTGCGGATACTCGAATGGGGGATCAGCGTCGGAGCGGCGCTTGTGGGCAGGATCTCGAAAGCGGGCGTGGACACACCGGGAGCAACGGCCGGACGCGGGCCCCTCAACGCTTTTTCGACATCGATCTTGATAATTCGGCCGTGCGGTCCGCTACCGCTGATCGCCGCGAGGTCAATCCCGGCCTGGCTTGCCATGCGCTTGGCGAGCGGTGAGGCGAACACTCGGTCCTGGCCGTTGCTGGGCTTTGTATTCGGTTGTCGCGGAGGCGCCGTTGGTTGCTGTGGCGGAGCGGACACTGGCGCCGGCGCGGTACGTGCTGGCGAACTTGCGGTATCTGGTTGTGGAGATGGCGCGGGTTGGGAAGGTGGAGCGGCTGGCGCGGGCGCCTTGAAGGATTCCAGCGCACCGGCATCCTCGCCCTCTTCGAGCAAGAGCGCGATCGTCGCGTTGACCGCGACGCCCTCTGCGCCCTCGGCGACCAGGATCTTGCCGAGCACGCCTTCTTCGACCGCCTCGACTTCCATCGTCGCCTTATCGGTCTCGATCTCGGCGATCACGTCTCCCGTCTTGACCGCTTCGCCCTCGGCCTTGAGCCATTTGGCGAGCTTGCCTTCGGTCATGGTAGGCGAGAGCGCCGGCATAAGGATCTGGATCGGCATTTGGTCCCTGTTCGCTGGTCAGCCGGCGTAAAGAACGGATTTCGCCGCCTCGACAACATTCTCGACTTGTGGCAGCGCCAGCACCTCGAGATTGGCGGCATACGGCATCGGCACGTCGGCGCCGGTCACACGCTTGAGCGGCGCATCAAGCCAGTCGAAGGCCTGCTCCATCATCACCGCGGCGAGCTCCGAGCCGATCCCAGCATAGGGCCAGCCTTCCTCGAGCGAGACGATGCGGTTGGTCTTCTTCACCGATTGGACGATGGTTTCCGTGTCGAGGGGCCGGAGCGTGCGCAGATCGATCACCTCCGCCTCGATCCCCTCCTCCGCCAGCGCGTTTGCGGCCTGCAGCGCCAACTCGACCATCCGCGAATAGGCCGTGATCGTGACGTGGCCGCCGGATCGCGCGATCCGCGCCCGGCCGATCGGCACCAGGTGCTCTGGGTCGGTCGGTACGTCGTCGAAGTTGCGGCCATATAAGATTTCGTTTTCAAGGATCAGAACCGGGCTGTCGTTGCGGATCGCCGATTTTAACAGCCCCTTGGCATCGGCTGCCGAATATGGCGCGATCACGATCAGTCCCGGGCAATGGGCGTACCAGCTCGCATAATCCTGGCTGTGCTGCGCGGCGACCCGCGCCGCCGCACCGTTGGGTCCGCGAAAGACGATCGGTGAGGTCACCTGGCCGCCGGACATGTAAAGCGTCTTGGCGGCGGAATTGATGATGTGGTCGATCCCCTGCATGGCGAAGTTCCACGTCATGAACTCCACAATCGGTCTGAGACCCGCGAAGGCTGCGCCGACACCGAGCCCGGCGAAACCGTGCTCGGTTATGGGCGTGTCGATCACGCGCCTGGCGCCGAATTCCTCGAGCAGTCCCTGGCTCACCTTGTAGGCACCCTGGTATTCGGCGACTTCCTCGCCCATCAGCAGGACGCGGTCGTCGCGGCGCATCTCCTCCGCCATGGCATCGCGTAGCGCTTCCCGGACCGTCATCGCTGCGACGGTGCCCGAATAGGCTTCTTCCTGCGGAATGGGTGTCGCCGCGGGAGGCGCCGCCGATGGCGTTGGTGAAGGAGCCGGTGCGTCTTTGCGTGCAGCTGGGGCAACCGACGGCCGGCCCGCCGCGCCGTTGCCACCGGTGCCATCGAGCGCGGACGCGTCCTCGCCATCGGTCAGCAAGAGCGCAATGACCTGGTTGACCGGCACCGCCTCGGTACCCTCGGCGATAACGATCCGCCCGAGGACGCCCTCGTCAACGGCTTCGACTTCCATGGTCGCCTTGTCGGTCTCTATCTCTGCGATCACGTCGCCCGACTGAATGGTGTCGCCTTCCGATTTCAGCCATTTGGCGAGCGTGCCCTCGGTCATGGTAGGCGACAGCGCCGGCATCAGCACCTCAACCGGCATGGCAGGCCTCCGCCATAATGAGCGATTTCTGGGCGCCGCCGCTCATGCTACTTGCTCCGACAGAACGTCGGTCCATAGCTCGCCTGGATCGGGCTCGGGGCTGTTCTGGGCGAACTCGGCGGATTTGTTGACGATCTCGCGGACCTCGCGATCGATTTCCTTCAGTTCAGCTTCATCGATCGTCTTGGCCGCAAGCATCTTGTCGCGCAGGTGATCGATCGGGTCGCGCTCGTCGCGCACTTTCTGCACCTCTTCGCGGGTACGATACTTTGCGGGGTCGGACATCGAATGGCCGCGGTAGCGGTAGGTCACCATCTCCAGGATGGACGGCCCGTTGCTGCGCCTTGCTTGCTCGACCGCCCTGGCGCCGGCCTCGCGCACCGCCATCACATCCATGCCGTCGACCTTTTCACCCGGAATGCCGTGCGCGGAGCCGCGCTCGCAGAGATCGACAGTTGCCGAGGAGCGGCTTATCGCCGTGCCCATGGCGTATTTGTTGTTCTCGATGATGTAGACCACAGGCAGGTCCCACAACGCCGCCATATTGAAGGATTCGTAAACCTGACCCTGATTGGCGGCGCCGTCGCCAAGATAGGTAAGGCTGACGCGCCCGTTCTCCCGGTATTTGTGGGCGAAGGCAATGCCGGTGCCGAGCGAGACGTTGGCGCCGACGATGCCGTGTCCGCCATAGAAGTTCTTCTCGGCGGAGAACATGTGCATCGAGCCGCCCTTGCCCTTGGAATAGCCACTGCGCCGGCCCGTTAACTCGGCCATCACGCCGTCCGGATCCATGCCGCAAGCGAGCATGTGGCCGTGGTCGCGGTAGGCTGTGATGACGGTGTCGCCCTCTTCGAGGATCGACTGCATGCCAACCACCACGGCTTCCTGGCCGATGTACAAATGACAGAAGCCGCCTATCAGCCCCATGCCGTAGAGCTGGCCTGCTTTTTCCTCAAAGCGCCGGATCAGAAGCATCTGCCGGTAAAGCATGTCCTGCAATTCAGGCGCGACTATCGCCGGCCTTACCTTGCCTGGCGTCGGCTTTCCATTCGTCGATTTCCTTGATGTCGATTTTTGGGGCGTCGGTTTGGCTTTTTTGGCCGTACGCGCCATACGCATCTCCCCTGCGCGCTGGTGGAGGTCGGCTCATAGCGGGTGTGAGTAACGCGCGGCGCCGATCTCACGCACGGCTAACAGGTACGCGAAACCGTCCGGCCCTGCAAGCAGGCGCGATCGCGGCGCGGCAATTTCGAACCATCGTTTCGGAAATGACCGGGTCGACGCAATTTCGCGACCGACATGCGCTCAACACCGATGAGTTCAGCGGTCGTAGATCACGACCTCGTTGGGGCGAACGAGATTGAGCATCCGGCGAACCTGCTCATCGAGCATATCTTCGTCGATATGCTCGCGTCGCAGCAACGCCACGCGGCCGCGCAAAATCTGACGCTCCAGATGCAGCTTGCCGAGTTCCGCCTCAGCGCGCTCCAGCCGATCATTGACTTGCCACCAGGCGAACAACCCACGGTCGCCCTGTACCAGGTGGTAGCCGAAATAAAGCAACAGGCTGGCGACCAATACCTGGACTAATGCCGGCCGCACGCGCCAACGGAGGTTCTCGAACAAGCTCATGGGCGCGTAACGAATCATAGGCAGATTCCGTCGGTCAAGCGAAAAATATCTATAGAATCTTCAGTTTAGCCACATGCAGCGTTAAAGTGCTGAAAGGACTCAATATTTTGATTTGCGGCGTTCGGCCGATCGTCGTCAGCGTTTGAGCGCACCGGCGCCGGCATAGCGTGCAGCCGGACCTAATTGTTCCTCGATGCGGATCAATTGATTGTATTTCGCAAGTCTGTCGGAGCGGGCGAGCGAACCGGTTTTGATCTGCCCGCAATTGGTCGCCACGGCGAGGTCGGCGATCGTCGCATCCTCGGTTTCGCCAGAGCGATGCGACATGATCGCCGTCATGCCAGCTTTGTGCGCCATCTCCACTGCCGCCAGCGTCTCGGTCAGCGTGCCGATTTGATTGACCTTCACGAGGATCGAGTTTGCCGTGCCGCGCGCGATACCGTCGGCCAGTCGCTTGGGATTGGTGACGAAGAGATCGTCGCCGACGAGTTGCACGGTTCCGCCGATCGCCCTGGTCAGCGCGGCCCAGCCATCCCAGTCATCCTCGGCCATACCGTCTTCGATCGAAGCGATCGGGTAGTTGGAGACGAGTGTTTTATAGTAGTCGACCATGGCGGCCGTATCGAGCGTCTTGCCTTCGCCGGCGAGCGTGTACTTGCCTTTGGCGTAGAACTCGGTCGAGGCAGCATCGAGCGCGAGCACAATGTCATCGCCAGACTTCAAGCCAGCCGATCCGATTGCCTCCATGACGAAGTCGAGCGCTTCCTTGGTGCTCTTGAGTGCCGGAGCAAAACCGCCCTCGTCGCCGACATTTGTATTGTGTCCAGCCTTCTTCAACGCTGCCTTGAGGGCGTGGACGATTTCCGCGCCGACGCGCACGGCTTCGGCGATCGAGCCGGCGGAGACCGGCATCACCATGAATTCCTGGATGTCGATGGCATTGTCGGCGTGGGCGCCGCCGTTGACGATATTCATCATCGGCACCGGTAGCATGCGTGCCGCCGTGCCGCCGATATACCGGTAGAGCGGCAACCCGGCATCCTCGGCGGCCGCCTTGGCGACGGCCAAGCTAACGCCGAGGATGGCGTTGGCACCGAGCCGGGCCTTGTTCTCGCTGCCGTCGATCTCGATCATCGCTTCGTCGATCATGACCTGATCTTCGGCGTCGAGACCAGACAGCACATCGAATATTTCGCCATTGACCGACTGAACGGCCTTGAGCACACCCTTGCCACCATAGCGGGCCTTGTCGCCGTCGCGCAGCTCGACCGCCTCATGCGTGCCCGTGGAGGCACCCGACGGTACCGCTGCGCGGCCGCTCGCACCACTCTCGAGCACCACATCAACCTCGACCGTGGGATTGCCACGCGAATCGAGGATCTCGCGGGCCTGGATATCAAGAATTGCGGTCATCGGCGCTTCCCCTGCCCCGCTGTGTTGATCTTTCGGTGCGGAATGCCTTCAGATAACCACCGACGGCGATATGCGCAAGTCAGGCGCTTGGGTGACATTTTGGCCGTGGTCAATTAGGCGACTGCCGCGGGGGCTTGCGGGACGTCTTTCCAGAATTCGGGGTCATGCCCGTAGAAGATCCGCGCTCCCCGCGCCTTGAGCCCGGCGAGAATTTCGAGAGAGGCCAGCATCGCCTCCTTGTCGTGGACCTGGCGCGGCAGCCACATCTTCTCCAGCGTCTGGCGCAGATAGCAGGCATCACCCGCCAGCACGACCTCTCCCGCATCGGTTCGCACCAGCAGCGACTGGTGCCCTGGTGTGTGGCCATAGGTCGGAATGCAGACCACCGAATTGTCGCCGAAGACGTCGTACTCGCCCTCGATTTGCAGGACATCGTGGCCGAGGTCGTAATCCTCCCTCTTATAGCCGTTGGTGCGAATGAAATCGGGCTCGTGTCCGGCCGCCCATTCTTTGGCTTGCACGATTATGCGTGCATTGGGCGCCTGGGCGTTGCCGCCGCAATGATCGAAGTGGAGATGCGAGACAATGACAGTTTCGATCTTGCCGGCGTCGTGATCCATTGTCTCCAGGCGCGCGGACAACTCGTCGCCCGGATGGAAGGTCACATCCAGCCACTTCGCCATCTTGCCGAGATAGCCTGCTTTGTCGGTGAAAATATCGAGATGCAGGCCGGTATCGAACAGTACGGCGCCCTTTGGATGATCGATCAGATACGAGGGAACCGGCACCAGCAGTGTGCCCTCCTCGCCGGAGAGCAGGCTGTTCATCGGCATGGTCACCCAGCCGCAGGTCATGGCGTAGACTTGGACGCTCATTGTCTCAGCCTATCGCTGTCTTTGTGATGCGATCGATTGCGGTCAGCGTGGCGAGCAATTCCGGCAGGGCTTTTAGCGGGATCATGTTTGGCCCGTCCGATGGCGCGCTGTCTGGATCCTGGTGCGTTTCCAGGAATACTGCCGCGACGCCGACGGCTACCGCGGCGCGGGCCAGAACCGGCACATATTCGCGTTGACCGCCTGACACCGTGCCGAGGCCGCCTGGCTGCTGGACCGAGTGGGTGGCATCGAAGACCACCGGATAGCCCGTCGCGGCGAGCACAGGCAGCGCACGCATGTCGGAGACCAGCGTGTTGTATCCAAAGGACGCCCCGCGCTCGGTCACCAGGATGTTGCGGTTGCCGGTCGCTTCGAGCTTGGCAACCACGTTCGCCATGTCCCAGGGCGCCAGGAACTGGCCCTTTTTGACGTTCACTGCCCTGCCCGTCTCCGCCGCCGCGATCAGCAGGTCCGTCTGGCGGCATAGAAAGGCCGGGATCTGGAGCACGTCGGCCACTTCGGCCACGGGCGCACATTGCTCGCGCTCATGGACGTCGGTCAGGACCGGGAGGCCTGACGTTTCCCGGATTTCGGCCAGAATCGGCAGCGCTTGTTTGATGCCGATGCCGCGCGGGCTTGCCGCGCTCGTCCTATTCGCCTTATCGAAGGAGGTCTTGTAGATGAGCCCGATGCCGCTCGCTTGGGCGATCTCCTTCAGCGCCGCGGATATCTCAAGCCCATGGGCCCGCGATTCCAGCGCGCAAGGCCCCGCGATCAACACGAGCGGCCGTTCGTTGCCCAGTGTCACATCGCCAATGGTGACAGTGTGCGGCGCGGTGGGTGATCCGGTATCAGGCATCTTCAATTCTCCCCCGCGGCGATTAGCGGATATGAGCGGGTCGGAGCAAGCACGAAGGCGCCGCCGACGCAGGTTCGACTACTAGTAGAGGCCGCGTGGATCAAGATACAAGCGCGGTCCAGCAGCCCGTTTCCTCAAGAATAGCACGGGCCCGCGGCTTATTCGGGCCGGCCAGTGCGTTTAGCCTGGATTTGATTTCGGCAAGGCAGTTCACTTGATACTTGAACGGTGCCTGCGTGTAGGTCCGGCCCAGCAAATCAAGTGCGAATGTCTCGCTGTCCGCCGCGAACGCTTCGGCGTTGGCGGCGAGAAAGGGCAGATAAAGCTCGCCGATCAACCGCAGCAGTCCCAGCGTCGCCTTTGGCGGCGACGCGTCGTTGTCCAGCCAATCGCCCTCGATCCCCGAGGCATCATCCAGTTGGCGGACCCAGCTTTCGACACGCTGGGCGCGGGCGCGCATGATCGTTTGCGGTGTCGCGTCCTCTGAAAGCGGCTTCAGCTGGCCGAACAGGCCGAAATCGGCCAGCGCCGGCCGGCTGCCGAAGAGAAAGTCATGCAGTCCAACATGGGGTTCCAGCAAATCGAGGATGCGCTCAAAGCTGGCTTCGATAATCGGCGCGTTTTCTTTTGTGCAGCCGACGAGTGCCATGCGGCCGATCTGGCGCTGTGCAAACTCCTCGGCAATTGCTGTGCGCGCTTCGCCCTTCCGGTCAGGGAAGAAATCGTCGGCAATCCAGAGCCGCGAATACGCGATATCCTCGTCGCGCGCCCAGCGGTACCAGAACATGATCTTGGTGCCCCACTCGTCGGCGAAATCCTCGATCAGATGGGACAGATAGGCGTGCACCGGGTCGTTGGGCACAATCGAGCGTGCGAGCGGATGGCGTTCTTCGAGCAGGTAGGCCAGCGGCGTGCTATCCGACTGAAAACGACCGTCCCCGGGAAACTGCAGGATCGGGATCACCGGCGGGCTGACATGCGCCAGGAGATCGTTGTTGCGTTCCGTGCGAAGGACCCAGTCGAAGGGCAGCCGGCGATAGCGCAAAATCGCCCGCAGCTTCATCGAATAGGGCGAGCCGTTGGTGCCGTAGAGGCGATATCGGCCCTCCGCTGCTCCCTCGTCCTCCACTTCGCTTATGCCGGCGCCGCGGCGGCAGGCCGCTTCCGCAATACGCCCCAAATATATGCCCCCGCCGTCACGAACATGATGAGGCCGTAGATACCGCCGGGGACGATCATGGTGGTGTTTTTCAAGAGCGTTGCGCCAACAAAGATCGCCAGCGTGCTGTTCTGGAGACCGCATTCCAGGGTAATGGCCGTCCGCTGCGCCGGGCCGAGCTTGAACAGTGCGCCGATCGCGAAGGCCAGGACCAGCATGATCACGTTGAGGGCCAGCGCCACCGGACCCGCCTGAATGAAGTAGCCGACGATATTCGCTCGCTCGCTATAGATCGCACCGAACACAATGAGGATGAACAGCACCGTCGCCATGTGCCGCGCGATACGCTCGCTGGCCTTCGCCGTGCGCGGGGTCAAATGGCGGATCATCATGCCGAGCAGCACCGGCACGGTGGTGATGACGAAGACGCCAGCGATGGTCTCGATCACGTTGAGCTTGGGCGCGCTCGCCGCATCCATGAAGTGAACGATCGAGAAACCGACGATGAAGGGCAGCGTCAGCACGGCGAGTACGCTGATCACGGCGGTCAGCGATACCGATAGCGCCGTGTCGCCGCGTGCGATGTGCGTCAGCAGGTTCGAGGTGACGCCCCCCGGGCAGGCCGCGAGGATCATCACGCCGACGGCGAGCGCGGGCTCGATCGGCCAGATCGATACCAGGCCAAAGGCGACCAGCGGCAGCAGTACGACCTGGCTGACCGCGCCGACGAAGAAATCCTTGGGCTGCACAGCAACGCGCCTGAAATCCGCCCAGCGCAGCGCCAAGCCCAGCGTCAGCATGATGAATGCCAGCGAGATCGGCAGAATAACTTGCGTGACGATATTACCGCCTTGCACAGACGAGGCCTTCCGCTTGACGCCGAGCTGCCCTAAACCAGTCGGCTCTGCTCCAGCGCCGCGCCGATGAAAGATTTGAACAGCGGGTGCGGTGCGGTGGGTTTTGACTTCAGCTCGGGGTGGAACTGCACACCGACAAACCAAGGATGGCCGGTCAGCTCGACGATCTCGGGCAGCTCGCCATCGGGCGACATGCCGGAGAAACGCAGCCCCGCGCCCTCCAGCCGCTCCCGGTAGCCGATATTGACCTCGTAGCGGTGACGGTGGCGTTCGGTGATGTGGGCTTCGCCGTAGATTGCACGCGCCTTGCTGCCTTCGGCGATCTCGCACGGATAAGCGCCAAGGCGCATGGTTCCGCCCATGTCGTCGTCGATGTTGCGCCGTTCGATGCGCTCGCCCTGCATCCATTCGGTCAGCAGGCCGACGACGGGCTCTTCGGCGGGGCCGAATTCCGACGAGCCGGCGTTCTTGATCCCGGCGAGGTTCCGGGCCGCTTCGATCACCGCCATCTGCATGCCGAAGCAGATGCCGAAATAGGGCACCTTTCGCTGGCGCGCGAAGCTGGCCGCCTTGATCTTGCCCTCTGCACCCCGCTCGCCAAAGCCGCCGGGCACGAGGATGCCGTTCACATCCTCCAGATGCGGCACCGGGTCTTCCTGCTCGAAGACCTCTGCCTCGATCCAGCGTAGATTGACGCGCGCGTTGTTGGCGATGCCGCCATGGGTCAGCGCCTCGGTGAGCGACTTATAGGCATCCTGCAGTTCGGTGTACTTGCCCGCCACGGCGATCGTCACCTCGCCCTCGGGGGTGAGGACGCGTTTCACGATCTCCTCCCAGAGCCCGAGATCGGGTTCGGCCGTGTCGAGCCCAAAGTGCTTGCAGACCTGGGTGTCGAAGCCCTCCTCGTGATAGCGCAGCGGCACTTCGTAAATGGTCCGCGCATCGAGCGCCGGGATCACCGCCTCCTCGCGCAGATTGCAGAAGAGCGCAATCTTGCGCCGCTCGTCGCGGGTGATCTCGCGGTCGCAGCGGCAGAGCAAAAGATCGGGTTGGATGCCGAGCGACTGCAGCGCTTTGACCGAGTGCTGCGTCGGCTTGGTTTTGAGTTCGCCCGCCGAGGGGATGTAAGGCAGCAGCGTCAGATGCACGAAGAGCGCGCGCTCGCGGCCAAGCTCGTAGCCGAGCTGCCGGATCGCCTCGAAGAACGGCAAACCCTCGATATCGCCGACGGTGCCGCCGATCTCGATCAGCATGAAATCGGGATTGCTCGAATCGGCGGCAACGAAGCCCTTGATCGCGTCGGTGACATGCGGAATCACCTGGACGGTGGCGCCCAGATAATCACCGCGCCGCTCGCGCGCGATGACATCGGAATAGATGCGGCCGGCCGTCACATTGTCGGAGCGCCGCGAGGCTACCCCGGTGAAGCGCTCGTAATGCCCCAGATCCAGATCGGTCTCCGCCCCGTCGTCGGTGACGTAGACCTCGCCGTGCTGGTAGGGGCTCATCGTGCCCGGATCGACGTTGAGATAAGGATCGAGCTTGCGCAGGCGGACCGAAAATCCACGCGTTTGCAGGAGCGCGCCCAAGGCTGCTGCGGATAGGCCTTTTCCGAGGGAGGAAGCCACGCCGCCGGTGATAAATACATACCGCGTCATGGACCCTCACCGTATACGAAGTGTTGTGATTCCCCAAAGCAAAAGACGCTCGAAGCCATGTTCATCCGCAACTTTCTTGTATCTCGAAGCGGCAGCAATGCGCCGTACCCTAAATTGAGGCTTGGCGCGGGGCTTGCCGAGGCCCGAACCGGGTGTTGCCGGACAGTGCGGAGACGTGGAGGCGCGACTTACTTCACTGGCGCTTGCGGTCCGGCGGGCTTTTTCGGCGCGGGTTTGCTGGTCGATGGTTTTCCAGAAGCGGCCGGCGCGCCCTGTACGATGGCGCCCTCTCGCTTGGTGCCGACCCAGGTCAGCGCCATGCTGGTCAGAAAGAACCCCGCCGCGATGATTGCAGTGGCGCGCGTCAGCAGGTTGGCCGTGGCCCGCCCGGTCATGAAACCGCCCATTCCGCCGCCGCCGCCGCCGATGCCGAGCGCCCCGCCCTCGCTGCGTTGGATCAGGATCACGCCGATCAGCGCCAGTGCGAGGATCAGATGAATGACGAGGAGAATGACTTCCATAACGCTATCCGCTTCACTTGCCAGTTCACGCAAAAACCATTCGATATTGCGGGCGGTTGGCGATCTCAGCTATGCCGGCTTTTATGTAGTGCTTTCGCGCCAGCGGCGCTAGGCACCCGTGTGGATCACTAACGTCCGTATTAAATTCAGCCTCCTAGTTACAGGCCTCCACGATTGCCCAGAAATCCGCCGCATTCAAGCTGGCGCCGCCGACCAGTGCCCCGTCGACATCATCGAGTCCGAGGATCTCCGCGGAATTGGCAGGCTTGACCGAGCCGCCATAGAGAATGCGGATGCCATCGCCGCCCTCGAAGCGTTCGGCGAGGTGGTCGCGGATCGCCGCATGGATCTCAACGATTTCTCCCAGCGTCGGTGTGCGTCCGGTGCCGATAGCCCAGACCGGCTCATAAGCGACCACCATCGTCTTGGGGCTGGCGGCTGCCGGAATTGAGCCGTCGATCTGGCTGATGACGACTGCGACCGCATCGCCGGCATCGCGTTGCGCCTCGGTTTCGCCGACGCAGACGATGGCGACGAGGCCCTCGGCCAGCGCCGCTTCTGCCTTGGCGCGAACTAAAT
>Ga0307380_10001546_pt1 | contig 33579 bp, 33 predicted proteins | sample UN3MG_FD_202239 | JGI IMG/M metagenome (GOLD analysis project Ga0307380, IMG submission 202239) | Soil microbial communities from Risofladan, Vaasa, Finland - UN-3 | ecosystem: Environmental > Terrestrial > Soil > Coastal area > Acid sulfate soil | place: Finland: Risofladan, Vaasa | collected...
GAATCCAGAGTTCTGCAAGTCCGTCTGCATCAGGGCGTCCCATGAGTTCGTTCCTTCTAGAGTCATGGTCTTGAAGAGCTTGTTCTCTATCGGCACATCGTTGAACACAGACCTCACTGATGAAGGGGTATATACTCCATAGAAGGTGTTCCTCTCCTCATTCACATTGTGCCTGTAGAGGTTGCCGTTCTTGAATGTGTAGAAGTACTGGTTCATCCCTATCATCCACTCTGGGTAGTAAGAGTAGAATGACGGGAATCCTTGTGCCGACTCTGAATATGTAAGGGTGTAGTTCGCCATTAGCAGGATACCATTGATATTATGACCCCGAAGTCATTTGTTTCAAATGCGCTTGTCCCGAATTTATACCATCCAGCAGGGAGGGGGTTGGCTCCATTCTCATCAGAGAACACGAAGTCATTTACCGCTGGATTGCCAGCCGTTCCAGAAATGGGATAGTTGTAATACGTGACCGAGCTACCTGAGGCGCAAGCATTGATCGAGCTGGCCTCTATGGAGGTGCTTGCGAAAGGCGTCAATACAACTGGGCAGAATACCTCTATGTACCAACCAGTTCCGTTCGGGCAGGGAGCAGATATTTCAGCCAATAAACTTGTTGGGGTCAGGGTTGTTTTAGGTATCACCATAGTTGCCCATATCCCTGTCCACCCTAAGACCGTTGAAATATCTCCAGCTACCACGTTAACAGTTTCTGTAAGCCCTGTGTCTACAAAGTCAGATATAGATGGCGACCATTCATATCTGCTTAGGTCATATGGTGATCCATCAATTAACGGGTTCCCTCCTACTCCGTTGTCTACACAGATGTTATCAGCATTCCCTAAGTAGGTGAATCCATCATTAGTGGTTGTCCCATGATATCCATCTAGAGTACAGCTTAACTTGTTATATATCACTCCATCATAAATGACCCTTATACCATCTGGTATGCCTCCTGTATAAAACCTTACTGCAACTGCGCCTATATCTGATCCAAGACTTGTAGGCAAGCTATAAAATCCTTGGGTCCCTTGGACTTGCAATATCTGTCCACAAGGAGGTATACACTCATCACATATGCCTATAGGTTGTAAGACACACCCAGACAATTCCCTTACGGCCCCCTCGAAAGAATAGAACCCATCTGGGGCACAGGTCGTCAACTGCGGGTCTGTGTATATCGCTGTGGCGGTAGAGAATGATACTCCGTTTATGTATAATGTAGCCATTCTATTTCTCTATTAACAATTACAGCAAGCCTCATAAGCGGTGACGCCATAACAAAGCTCTATCACAACTGGCTTCCTCAAGTCCCATATCAGGTACAGCCTACTCTCGCCCGTATCTGGCATTTCAAAATCAACGTAGTACAGGGCTGGAGCGCCAGTGTCCACTATGGGTGTCGCTACTGTTGCTGCTGGCAGCAGTAGGTTTATGTCCGTCTCGTTATTCTCGTATACAGTTTCAGTCCTCAAATATCTGAAGTTGTTGTAGACTGGGTCGAATACAAAATCATCGAAAGCAAACTTGTTGGTGTAGAGCCTTACTGTGGCCGTGTCTGAGGGGATGATGCCAGCCCCTTGAGGCCCAGTGATAAGGTTATATCTTGAGACTATAGGGTTGTCATCACTATCCTGAAACTCCGTCAACGCAGAGTGAAGAGGAGATATGAATGAACCATCCTCCCACCTATATTCTGTATGAATGAACTTGCCTACATCTGGCAGTCCTGTGACCACGACCTCTACGATGGTTATTATTTGAGCTTGAGGACATCCCACCACAATCTGAACAACATTGCCATCTCCATCACCGATACTGGTTATCGTTGTTGTCGCTTGATTCACAGATACCGAGTCTTTGTCGAATGTAAAGTCTCCGTTCCCGTTGGCTGGGCCAGAGGAATTGGGTATAGAATTATATGTGGTGACTATCTCGAAAAGCTGATCTCCAGACAACACTTGCCATCTCACTTGGACGTCTCCAACAATCCCACTGAAATCAGTGCAGAATGAAATTGGGTTGCTAGGACTTACATTGAACGTCATCACTACACCACAAGAGACACACTCTTCATCTGATGGATTCAGTATTTCATTACTACTCAATACGTACTCGTCCATGTATGGGTCGTACCCACCAAGCTTCTGAGTATTGAATGAGTCTATGAACAGGTCTCTGAACCATGTCCTCATACCAGCTTCTGAGATGACAGTCAATTGGTCTTGGCCTTCTGCTCCTCCTCTGAGCTGTATGACAGCGCCCCTCTTGGCATCTGTGAAGTACTTCATGCCTCCCCATTCCACAAAGCTCTCTGGGTTGTTGCTTATACCATACTGTTCCACCCTGACGAACTGGTCTCCAAGTACGTCTGGTACAGAGGTGAGTAGGTTTCCAGCGGATAGGTCTGACAATATGTTGGCCCCAGATAAGACGTAAGATATCCTATCCTCTTGAAGAACCATCACGTCCTTTCTCCTTCCGAACATCTTTTTTATAGGGCCGAACGCTATCTCTAGGTTCTTGAAGTTCAGGAGTCCTAGGTTGAATTCATTCAGTTTATTGACGTTGGACTCCTCGTTGTAGATACCGCTGTATGTGATGTCAGCGAATCGTTCCGAAAGCTCGTAGTCTTTCTCTTGAGTGGACGTTACTCTATTGCCTAGGGTTATTCTTTTGCCTATGATAGAGTCCCTGATCTTGTAGCTCTCAACTCCATTTCCGAACGACCAACAATTAAAGAAGCTTGTATCGATTATAGCTGGCTGATTCAGTAGGATGTCTTGGTCTTGCACATTGCCCATGTGTTCACCCTGATCGTTGATGTCGAATGTTTGCTCACTTTCAAACCATATATCTGGAGCAGCATCTAAAGGCTCTGTCTCAAAGACAATGGTCGCACCAGTTCTGAACACAGCTATGCTCGCCTCCACTTTGGACTCATTGTTGTCGCTTGAGCCGCATGATTTAGTTCCCGATATGACTAGGTATAACTTGTTGAGATTACTGGTAGACGGAGGCCCAACAGCATCTGTCGTGTTCCTGTATAGCTGCCAATAATTAATGGACTCAGAACCAAAGTTCGGTGGAGATACAGCCGTTGGCTCTAAAAATGTGTTCTGCACTGCTGGGTTTCCAGAGTTTCCTCCCACATTCTGAGTACCGCTATTTACAGATAGTCCGAAGTTGTCACCATAGAACCAATCTTCTATACTGTCGTAGTCGGTGGACGCTACAAACTCTTTGTCAAAAATATATTCCCTGAGTTCGCAGTTTCCATTCCCTCCCCAAGAACCCTTCCTTATCATTCTCACGTAGAAGTTTATAACAGTCCCTTGCGGTATGCTATAGTCTATCCAAGGTAGCGGCCCGACCGTGTCTGACAAACTTAGCGGGTAGAAGAGTCTTGGGGAATCGCCTCTGTCGTTCTCTATCTTCTTTCTGTATCCGAAGTATATGTTCTGATTCGGTATAAGATCAGTTGAGAAATTGAAGGTGCTTATCTTCATATAGGCTCCTGCTGGGGCAGATCCGTCTCCAGCCCCCACCCCGCTTTCGTCAGCGACCCCTGCTCCTAAGGCTTCCTTCTCAAGGACAGTGGCGTAAGTACAATTATCTATCTGCCCATTGGAGTCTGCTTTGACTATGAGTCTAGATCCCTTCTCTACCTTGGCTGCATTCTCTCCTTCAAGTAGAAGCCAAGCCGTATTGTCATCGTCATTGTTGAAGAACAACCTAGAATAAATAGTCTCGTACCCATCTCGATCAGCTTTTATAAGGAACTTGTACCTCTTGGCCCAAGACGGAGCCACTTGAGATGTAGGGATAGACACTTGTATCGAGTTTTTTTTATCAGACGCACTGCATGGAACAAATAGATTGTTGTTCTCACTCACAAGGGCAGGGCTTGCTCTTGAGTACTCGTCCATGTATGAGATGCCTACCTCGTAACCTCTGTTGCTGTGAAGGCTTGTTGGGTTTGATATCTGCTGGAAGAAACCAGCGGCGTTGATTATCTTGTAGTATTCATAAACGCTTTGAGTCGGTGTATCAACATCATCAACGAATCTCATTGCTGGAATCTGGAACTTGATACTGCTGCTTCCCTGAGAGGATATGACGCGGATCGGCTCATTGATGTCATCAATACCACTCTGTAGTTTCTGATACACGTTCCCTACATCCCCAAGAGTTAGAGGAATAAAGCAATTGAAGTAGTCAGTAAGGGTTATGCCGTCACATGCCTCATCCACTGGGAGTATCGTTCCAGCAATTCCTATTCTATTTAAGAAAGCCTCGCTTGAAGCCATCTCGTAAATAGAGCTGTAGTCCTGCTGAAGGATGAAGGTGAAGCCTATCTCTATGTCGCTGGTCTCTTCATTTGGGTCTGAAGCACCTCCAGCGAATTCAAAATCATAGTGATTGAACACCATCCTGAATGTGAAGCTCGCTCCTTCATTAAGGACTCCCTCTGATTCAGATAGATCGAACGACACAATGCAGCCAGTCACAGAGTAGGATGGCGTAGCAATGGAATAAACCCCATTCTCTGTGTTATCGGTGACGTTAGTTAACCCTATGTCTTCAGACACAAGATCGGACACGAACTCCAACCTTGTAGGGTATCCATTGAGGTCTACCATGTCTCCACCTTCCGTATAATTTCCGTACATGACCCTGTTACCCATTATGGTCTGGGCCTCTGCGGTCAACGGCACATTGTCATACAGCCTAAGTATCTCAGAGGATGGTAGTACGCTGAATATCTTGCTGTTGGTGAAAGTATAGGTGTAGTCAGTGTCGTCTGCATAACCAAGGATTCCCTTGTCGAGTTTCTCAATGACCTTTATGATAGAGTTACCCATCTCTTTGAACAGGATGTCCACCCCTACAACTGAACTAGACCCAGAGTTGAACGTCACCTCTACAGAGTTGGTGCTGTTGATCATGCCCTCATTCAAGTTACTTGCGAACGAGAAGGAGAAGGTGCTTGGATAGAACGATGGCTCCGACCATTGAGATGTAGCGGAGTACTCGTTGTTCTCATACCTGTATCTATAAGCAAAACATATGAACCTTTCGCTAAGGAACTCTGAATTGCTTGCTGTTGCGATAGGGAGTATGGATGGTGAATTTACTGGCGGCTTCTTTACGACCAATATGTCCTGCTCAGTGAACCCGTCCACTCCTCCAATTGGCGTTGGGTAATTTCTCTTTACGTTTATTCTTCTAGGCTGCACATTCCCGTCCGTGAAGAAGAGTAGATTTTCAACCTTATCCATGCCAGTGATAAGGTAGAGTGGGTCAAAATTAAGAGTCGTTGCGCCCTGTGCTGCAACGCCCTCACCATCCCACATGCTAACTATGTGATACGTGGTGACTGCGTTGTTGGTGCTATACGAGACCACTAGATCCAACTTTCCAGTTGGGCTTGACGCAAAGGATGGATCATGTACACACCAGTATATCGTCTCAAAAGCTCCATCATCGAATGCACCTATACACCTAGCATCAGCACTTAGTGATGTGCCTAAGAAGTTCAAGGATGTGAGCTTGGAATTCCCAAGGGTATTGGTCAAGACTCCGATCTCATCGCTCTCGGTAGACCCCATCCTGATGTTCATGGCATCGATGTAATCACCGTTCGGGACGAACCTTTCGTCCACGACCTTGTTCATCTTTCCTAGACTGAAGAATCTCTGTAGGTTAGCCATCTTACTTGATCCACTTATCTTGACCTCTCATAGCCATCAGTAGCCTTGAAGGATGTATGTTGCTTATCCTGATCTTTGCGTTGCGCAACAGGGCTGTCTTTCTTTTTCTAGCCCTATTCACTATGTATTCCTGAACACCAAGCTTGGAATCAAGTATGCAGTAATTTATATAGGCGTAGATGTACTCTTCGAAAAGCTTGTTCACTGAGACCAATGAGTCATCGCCACCCTCCATACCATCTGATATATACTCAACGACCACGATCTCTCCAGCCATGATGGAGCTGAAGTTTATGACGCCTCGCTTCTTATCGATAGCGAATGTGGGATTGGCATTGGCTGTTCCAGTCTGAAGACCGAACCTAGCTCCCATCCTGTACCCGAAATACCAATTACCATCGCAGTTGTATCCGAGATGACCGTTGTATTGATTCCCTGAATTGAGGTATATGGTAGGAGCCTGTCCTAAGATCCGCTTGATGTCCAATTCAGAGAACTCTGGGGACAGCGCGTTACCGTCCTCATCGAACAAGATGTCGTAGTCACTGTCCTGTAGGTACGCCTTTGATGTCACGGCCTGAGCGTTCTCTGTAAGAGGATGAAGTAGCCCGTTCCTATTGACAGAGATCCTCACCCAATTCACAAAGTCCGAGGGGAGTATGAATCTCAATTGATCATCGACCTCAAGCTCAAGCGCCTTGATCTCTTTGAATGCGTCATAGTTCAGTTCCTGTATACCACGCTTGGCATGGAAGAGAACCTTGAATCGCTCTTCGTTATTCACCAAGCTATGGTTGCCAGTGTAGTTGAGGAGGAAGTTGTTGACTATGTCGTATAGCGACACGTATTGATACGAACCCCAGTTCTTATCTCTTGGCGTCTGCCCTGCATTGTCATAGTATTGATACTGAGATAGGTACATCTATTATTGCTTTGCTTGTTTTTCCATCTGCTCATCAGCTTGGCCGAACTGCACAGCAGTTATCTCCCTTATCGACATGCCAGCGTATTGCAGGATCTTGCTGACCAACATGTTCTCGAAATCCAACGACAACTCAAAGTCCTGATAATCTAGTTGTGACTGATCGAACATAGGCTCACCACTTGTCAGTGACACGAACGTCCATTTAGGTTCTCTTGGGAACCTGAGGTATTGCGCTACCACCCTACCAACAGTAGATATCTCGCTAGGGTATGCAGTAAGTCTTATCCCTTCCTGCGTGTATGCAGGCCAGTCGGTCTTCGGCATAATGAGTGGAGCATTCTCAAGCATGGTTATCTTGGAGTGCGTCACTCTCTCCATCTCCTTCTTTGTCGGGCGATACACAGCGTATGGTATATCGGTCACCGTCCATAAGACTCCAGTCGTTGTGATAGATGTTTCTGTGACAGCGAGTACCGTAACGTACTCCACTATACTGTCAGCTATCAACGCCACTATATCTCCGACTGCTACTCCATCTTCTATGAAGTCTGCTGTTGAATCAACGCATTGGTTTTCAGCAACCACCGTTCCATCAGTGGTTCCGTTAGCCAGTAGCTCAGTGTAGGATAGAACCTTGTTTATGAAGAACGCCTCATCACCAGTGGTGGTCAATGACGGAAGGAAGTACTTGTTGGAGGAATCCAGTTGTAACGGATTCGTTACAGAGAAGTCATCGATGTCAGCCTCTATCGCCTTCCTCAGGTCGGCATACTCCGTCCCAGATATCCTAGAATTCTCCTTGTTTATCTGTTCATTGTAGTCACTCATGAACGATGTGAAGATATCTAACTGAGCTTGCTTGGCAAATAGGTTGAAATCAGATGGAGATATGTACCCGTAATTGTTCTTATTGAGTATTGACAGTACTGTATTCCTTACGGAGTTTATCATCTGTGGGCATTTTCACAAATGTAGGTAAAAAGTAAGAGGTCTGATCGGCAGAATGAGTCTCCTCAATCCTTTACCGTCAGACCTCTCGTACAGGGGGTTTGTCTTACAGGTTCTCTAGCGTATCCTCTAGGAACTTCAGTTGTTCTAGTCCTTCATCGCTACTCAAGAATGAGCCGACTATGTACATTGGGTCTTTCCCAAAAGGAACCTCAAGCATCTTTGTTCTGTTGGTAGGTAGGCTATACCATACCTCCTTCTTCTGCTTCCTGAATGTGAGAAGCTTCTCGTCAAAGAACCTTTGAAGCTTTGCTTTGAATACGATCTGTGGGTCAGAGGTCGCTGATAAGAAATCTTTAGGGTTCCTTTTTGCGAATACCAAGATATCCCTTCTCAATTCAGCGGTGGTCATCATCGTGACATCCTTGTTGAAGAGGACTCGCCCTATCATCTCCAGCTCTTCCACCTCCATGCCCCTTGCGGAGATAAGTGCGTCAGCCTCAGAGTTGATGTCTTCAACTTCCTTCTCAGCATCTCTTTCATTGTTGATCTCTTCGAACCTAGTCCCGTTGAACGGATGGTAATGAAGGAATGATTGAAGCACTTGGTTCTGCTTTGGAACCATGAGCGTTCCGTTTGTGAAAACGATAGGCTCAAGGACTACGTTACCGTCCTGTTCATCTTCGAACGGAGACTTCTGATTAGGAGAGTACCTGAGCGGCCTGTTAGTACCAGTCTTCTCATCGAAGTACAGGAGGGAGAAGGACTTATTACTTCTGGATGGTATCGAGTGCGACAAAGGGGCAGACTTTCCTTTGAGCTTATAGAACTTGTCTGTGAGTATTTTATCAGCCATTTGAATTTGAATTTGAATTAGATGCAAAGGTATGGAAAACCTCGATCTTAGTATCCTCGTGTCTTAGTAACGCCCTTCTTTGTCTTCGTTCTATCTACACCGTATGTCTTTCCATTTGACTTCTCTACCGACTTGCTTTTATAGTCGCCTGAAGCAGTCCTCTTAGTCTTCAACGAAGAACCTTTAAAAGTACCAGAGACCATAGTCTCCTTGCTTTTGACAGTACCTTTCTTGTTGATACTAGTAGTCGTCTTGATATTTCCATATTCGCCTTTGCGAACTGTAGTTGCTTTCTTTGCCATTACCATTTTACTTTATGTGATCAATACCTAGCTGATAGCTTATCAGGCTAATAGCCCCTAGCCTTGTTCTTTACGACCCCCGCCTTGTTGACCTTCATCTTGTCTACGCCGTACTTCTTACCAGAAGCCTTCTCTACCATCTTGCTCTTGTATGTCGATGGCGTGCGCTTTGTGATGAGCGTCGACCCCCTGTTCGGGCCAGTCAACATTGTCTCTTTCACTTTTTCAGTGCCGTTCTTACTTGTCCTCATGGTCGTCTTCATGACTCCAGAGGATGCATTGCGGGTGGTGGTTGTCTTTTTTGCCATTACCATTTTACTTTATGTGACCAATACCTAGCTGATAGCTTATCAGGCTTAGAGTCTTGAGCATTGTGACGGGCGTAATAAGACTTCTTCCTGTTCTTGTCCTTTTCCGATGTAGGGTTCTTTCCAGCCCCACTCACTCCTTGTTGCCCGAAGCGGATAAGCTTTGTCTCAGAGCCTTTCTTAGCTACAACAACATGTGATTTGGTCGGGTGTGATGGAGTTTTCTTTGGCTTATTGTAGCCTGACACTCCTGCCTTTACTAACTTGGAATCTTTCTTAGCTGCCATTTGAACCAAAGGTATAAAAAAAAAGAAGCGCCCCATAATAGGACGCTTCTCTCACATACATACAACAAATCTTAGTCCGTGAAGAGGAAGAAGTTGTTAGCTCCCAACGTGCAGATAGCTCTCTCTGAAAGGAAGTTGACTTCCATTGCATCGAGATCTGAGTTGCTTGCTCCGCCAGCGGATCCAGTCATCCACGTCTTGTACTTACGATCCTCCCTTGCGGAAGCACGGTAACGGACGTGAAGGAATGGGCGCTTGGCATTCTTGCCCAGTACCTGATCGTACACGGTAGTGGTTCCTGCTGGAACCAAAAGTCCGTTGATCTTTGCTGCGCCAGTCAATCCGCCTCTCATGGTAGGATCATTCAGGTACTTCCAATCCGTCTTGTAGAAGTCGTAACCCCTTCTGAATCCAATGAATCCAAGGTTCAACGCCATCTCTTTGTCGTTATTGAATAGTCCCCAAGACGTACCACCATCGTAGTTCGCATTCTGAGAAGCCACCATGTCATCGATATCGAAACCGAAGTCCCTATCGTTGAAGATCGCGTTCTCCTCAATTGCTCCTTGCTTGTCAAGACGGGATACTACTAGATCCCATTCAGCAAGCGTGGTAGGATTACCTCCTGACCACACGTTACCTCTGGTGGAAACAACATGGAACACACCTTCTGTTCCTTTGTTACCCACGTCTCCTGTAGCGGCAATAGCTCCAGAAAGAAGTTCCGCTGGAACCGCCTCGATCATGGATGTCTCAAGGTAGTCGTCAAAGCGGAGACGGGTCTCATGCTCGGACTTCAAATACCATAAGTATCCAGTCGCTCCATTCTCAGTGGTCACTTCCACCCATCCGATCTGAGCCATATCCGATCCACTGACCGCATACTTGTCCTTCAAGATGATAGGAGAGACCTCAAAGATATCAGGCACTGCCTCATTGCTTCCTTGCATGCCATTGGTTCCTTTCTTGAACTCCGAACCGTAGACGAAGACAGATACCGTGGCTCCTTGTGCAAAGACTTGGCCGCCAGCCTCATAGTAGGCAACATCAAATGTGTTGCTTCCTAGGTTTACGCCATAGACAACTGCGTGGTTCACTCCTGCTGTTCCAGATAAAAGAACGGTCTGACCGACCCTGATAGCGATACCATTGTCCGCAGAGAACGCTGGATCACCAGTGTCAGCTACAGTTATAGTGGCTGTGTCAGAGTTAACTAATGAGGAAGATGTACAGCTAGTATACTTGGTGTGCAGCCTTCCTTGCTCAGTCCACTTGATGAGATCTGATTCAGAAGGTAGTTCGGCAGACACCATTCGCAAGAATGAAGCTACCGATCGGTTACCATATCGTTCGAACTCCTTCTCGTAGGTATCTGGAAGATACTGACTCAAGAAGTCGAAGTTGGTTATGTAGTTGCTGCCCAATGCAACTTGTTGTGGGGCTGGTGTCAATCCAAAGGTTGGGATTGCATCTACTTGTCCTGCCATTTTTTCTAATTTTTAATGGTCTGTAATTCTATGTTCTAATCTTCAAGCCTCGCCCAGAAGAGGGTTCGCTTGTAGACCTGACTCTGAGTCCTCCTTTGGATGTTACCTCTGGCTGCTTACGTTCTTTCATGTCGATGTTCTTCATGTCTTTCATCGTCTTGTCCAGCGCCATCGCCCTTCCTTGTTCAAAGAAGAACTTGGCAAACTTCTCAGGATTCCTCGCAACAGCCAAGGCTTTATGATACCCTTCTGCGTCAGAGAGCAGACCTTGATCGTCCAAGAACTTCTTGGCAAAACCAGATGGGTCACTCTGTATCTTCTTCAGTTCGGCAGCATCAGATGGATTGTAGACGAACTTCTGATCATCAACGGTGAACTCAAAACCTTTGAATCCATCTCCGAACAGTGAGCTTGTCTTGTCTAGAAAATAATCGACTCTTCGTTTATTCTCCTCCTCCAAGGTGGTTGCTTCTGTCATATACTGCTTGTAGCGTTCGTACTCTTCTTTGTCCGCTTCAGGGACAGCAGACGCCTTCGACTCGATAGGCACTGCGTATGTCTCCTTCTGCTTTGAGAAGTAGTTCTTAGCTTCAGCAATCTTTCTTTTCTGAGCCAGCCTCTTCTTACTGACCTCGTCCTCGTCATCGAGTTCCGCATCATATACGTACTCTTTCATCATGATGGCGACATCTTCCTCATCGAACTCAGGGTTCGTCTCAGATAGATAGTCCTTCAGTAGGCGCTCAGGGGATACTTTATCAAGGTCTTTATTCAACTTCATGAAATCCTCGATACCTCTCCCAGTTTCTTTCTTGTACTTGGCGTAGGCTTTGACGTCCTCAGGTAGGTCTGGCTCCACAACCTCTGGCTGCTTCATCAGATCATCAAGGGACTTAAGCTCCTTGCCGTACTTGTTAGACATGAACGAGAGGACATCCTCTTCCTTCATCTCTACTTTGATCTCTTCTTCTTCTACAACGGCAGCTTCCTCCTTCTTCTCTGAATCCACTTTGTCAATGGCTTCCTGTTCTCTTTCTGATAAAGACTTCTCTTCTCCTGCTGATACTGCTCTTACTTTGAATTCCATTCCAATATGATTTAGTTACAAAACTAAGGATAAATTATCTAGGTTCGAATTCAGCTAGATCGAAACCATCCAGTGAGTCCTCGTTGGATTCGAAGCTAAGTGGCGGAAGGTTGTTCTTCCTTTGATTGATAAGCTTTGATTGCTGAGTGTTCTGCTGGCTTATCCTTTCGGATTTCTTCTCTTCCTTCTTGTCCTCCCTTTGATTGAGGGATTCCAAGTCCAACCCTTTGAGCTGCATGTTCATTTCGAATTCCTCACGCATCAACATCAACTTGAGGTCGGCTTCGTTCCTCACTCGCTCTATGTCGAATGCGACCTCGGCTTGCTTCAATTGCATCTTGCCTTGAAGCTCTACTTGCATTGTCTGCATATCCGACTGAGCCTTCATCTGCTGCTGCTGCATTCCCTGCTGTGCGGCCATGGCCTGTTGCTGCATTGCCAGTCTCTCCTGTCGATCCTGCTTGGTCTTCCTCTTCAGTTTTATCAACTGATTAGCAAGCTTGATGTTCTTTATCTCCTTGATGTCTATGGCATCTTCGATGTCTATGTTCCCTTGCTTGAGAGCGATATTGATGTTGTTATCAAGCTCCGCCTTTTGCTCGGAGTCTGGAGATATCTCTATGAACACACCGAAGTCATAGATGTAGAGATCGTTTATATCCCTGAGGATGCTTGCATTGTACTTACCTACCTGATTGATGAACTCTTCTGCAAAGTCAGAGTACTCAAGTATGTCGGCTATCCTGTAGGTGATGGCTTCTGCCAGTCCTTTATAGATCCTTAGACCACCTTCAAGTATGTGTCTTGTAGCGGTGTTGGAGCTTAGGGCCGCAAGCTTCTGAAGACCTACCAATGCATGTGGGTTCGGAGTCGTTGCGTCAACGGCTTCATTCAATCCAGTGACCGTTCGGATCTGGTCGAGATAATGGTTGTAGCTCTGTATCAGCATCTGTGCCTTACCCATTCCAGAGGAGGCTGTCAGTTGAGTGATCGGAACCCTAGCATTATTGAACTCACCGTCCTGCGTATAGCTCCTACCTACAACGCTACCAGTCTGGAAGTAAAGCTTCAATGCGTCATCTGGAGTATATGCGTTACCAGTACCCATGTCCACCTCGTTGATACCATCGGCATCCAAGAAGATACCGTCTGGAACCATCTTGGAGGTGACCTGTTGTAGCTTCAGGTGCACCATCTGGATAAGGTCTGCGAACGGCATCATCCTACCAACGGTAGAGTCTATGACTCCATGGTACATTCTAGGTGCGCAAGCAACGTAGTTGGATAGAGCATGCTGCGATGCAGACTTTGGCCTGACCATGTTCTTCGACATCTCCCACTTGAGGATGACCGTTGTTCCAAGAACCATCACACCCTCATACCAGACATCGATCGTCTTGGATACTCTTTCGAAACCAGCATCATCCATCATCTCCTGAGGAGGATTGAATGTATCATCTTTCTCGATGAACCTCACAGTGCCATCCTCGGAAAGTTTCTTCTTGTAGGTGATAGTCTTGGTGGTCTTGTAATTGAAGTAGAGTAGAGTACACACATCATCAGAGAACATGTCGTTCTGATAGACATCATTCCTTTGATACTGATTGTACCATGACCTACCATATTGGGATATCTCTACGAGATCCTGATTGGTGAGCGATGGGTTTATCTTCTTGAGTTCATTGACCTGAACCGTCTTGACCTCTCCCCAATAGAAACAGTCTTTGAAGTTCGGATCCTCTGTGTAGCTGTACACCACATTGGCTGGGTCTACATAACTGACAACAACTCCAGCGCCTAACTGGAATTCATGCTTTGCCATTCCAACACCTATGACAGTGATGTCATAATCGACCATCTTCCTGATGGCTTGGTAATCGTTCTCGTCAAGGACTGTGTTGATGGCCGTCTCCTCGGCTATCTCTATAGCTGGTTTGTAGTTGAGCTGCATGTACAGCGACAACTCCTCGTCAGTATTCGGTAGCTGCTCAGGGTCTACGCTGAATGGGTTGGCGCCAGTGTTCTCAGCGATGGTCTCAAGCATAGGCTTGGCTATCATCTGGCCTTCGATCATGTCTTGATACTTGGTCTTCTTCGATTGGGACATAGCGTCCTGAGCGTATGCTTTCACAGAGAAGACCCTCTCTGACATACCATTGACGATGATGTCAACGAACTTGGGGATGATAGGGACTGGTGTCCAGTCAAGATTGAGATAGGATAAATCCCCATCTACAGCAAGCTCGTTCTTGTATTTACTGATAGGTTGCTTGCCTAATGCGTACAGTCTTTTCTCATGGAACTCTCTTCTCTGGCTGTAGAACCTACAATTGCTGCCTTCACCTTTGAACCATTCGTATTGAATAGCTTGTCCTATGGTTAGCCCATACTCCTGAGTCTTCTTCTCTGAGTCGGATGCAAATGCATTTGGGAACGATGCACTTTTTATGATTGGCTTTACATCCTTCATCTTATTATCTCACTGACTGTTCCGTTATTTCGGTATCTCGCAAAGTTAACTTTTATTTCAGATGACTTCTTAACGGGTTGGTAGATATGTTTTCTGACCGCCATGCATGCAAGACCTGAGCTTATCGAGGCGTCATGCCTTGTCCTGTTGTTGATGTCGAATCTGGCCCAGTCCTTCAGTGTCCTCTGGAACGGCATGTTGTTTATCTCGCCATCATCCATGATGCCTATGTACTCCTCTATGTAGGATTCTATAGCTGTTGCGTGAGCTTGCTTTACGGATTCGCTGGTGTTCGGTATACCACCCAACTCCCTCTCTGTCTTGGATAACTTGGTGAACTGCTTGTCTGGCCTGTTCATACAGAACCCTCTATACCCTCTGTTCTTGAAGTGGTACAACAACCTAGGCTTGTTGTTCTCCGCAAGTATCGGCATGCTGTAGAATACACAGGCCATCAGAACATCCTCATAGAATATCTCTGCGGTCTGAGGTCTTGCTATGTACTCTAAGAAGAATTCATTGACAGGCGCATCGGCCATATGGAATCCTGTCAGACCGTGCAGCGCACCGTTGGATCCGCCTCCTCCCACTACGCCAGAGATGTCATACGAGTCACATCCGAATGCGCCTATGTGTACATTGACTGGATAGTACTGACCTCCCTTCTTGGACTTGAGGTTCGTCATGTTCCTTGGCGGAGTCCATGACACAAAGAACCTACCGTTCCTATCAGGGGCAAATGCCACTTCTGAATCATTCCCGTCCTTCCAGTAGAACCTTCCTCTTGTCACATGGTGTTCCATTATGGAAGAGTCGTTGTGGTCTATGTGCTGGTAGATCTTGGTGAGGTTGAATAAGGACGCCTTGCTCTCATCTCTGAATGCATGGGACTCTGTTCTTGGGAACTGACGATAGAATTCATTCAATGCGTCAGAGTCATTCTTCAATGACTCCACCTCATCTTCCCAGAAATCTATGGCCCCCTTGGTTATCATCTCTCCGTCTATTCCGATCACAGGTTCTTCAGGAGTTCTGAGTACAGGCATGCCGTACTTATCGATGAACCCTTCCATGTTCCATTCCATCGGAATGAATAAGGAATAGAGTCCACTCTTGGTCTGGCCGTTCTTACTTCTCTTGGATACATCCGAATCCATGTAGAGGGACTTGAAGTTATCTCCACCCTTCTTCAGTTCATTGCAAGTGGATCCCATCATACACTTACCTATGATCTTACTACCTAGCCTGAGACAGGTCTTGGTCACCCTCCAGTTGGCAAGTATGCTATTCGGTAGGAGCCACTTGCCGCTCTCATCATGTAGCAGCAGAAGGAGTTTCTCTCCATCATAGGAGTTGTCGTCCGTGTTCTTCCAGTCGAAAGAGGTGTTCAATCCTTCCTGATCGTCAGTGAAGGAATCATTCATGTTGTTCTTGGTGATCTTGGACGCTGGCACACGGTAGGCCATCTCGGTCTTAGGCTTGTCCATACCGTCCTGTATGGGCTTGAAGAAGAACGGGAGGTTATTGGCTATAGGCACAGCCTTGTCCGTGAATGTCTTCTTGGCATCCGAACCAGTCTTGGAGAGTATACCCACCCTCCTGTTCTTTGCCATGGTGGATAAATTCACCACTTCGCTAGACCCCATGAATGAGAATCCAGATCGTCTTATCTTAAGATAGTTCTGACCAAAAGATCTAGTGTCTGCCTTGCATGCTTCCCAATGTATGAACAGTATCCTGTTGGCCTCCCTGAAGTCTGGGTATCCGATGTCTATTGTAGACCACTGCAAGTACATGTAGTGTGAGCCAGTGATGTAGGTAGGAACACCATTGTTGGTGAACCAATGCCCTGACTCTCTTCTTTCGAACTCCTCTTCTATGTAGTCTATCCACTTGTCCTTGAACTCATGGGGCATCTCGTTCCACTTGAAGATGGTGCTTATCTTGGATAGTTCTTTTGGAAGCTCCTCTCTCTCCCAGTATTGGTCTTTCTTTTTAGATGACCTTTCATAGCAATGCTTGGGCTGCCTTGGAAGAGCTACCCTCAATCCCTTTATCTCGTAGACATCACCGATAGTCCCGTCCTTGGATATGACGACCATGTCATACTTCTCGTTATAGCCGTATTGCCAGTTCGTCTTCCTCTTATCGGAGTCTGTGACAAGACCATCTACGATGTGATATATGCTATTTAGCTCTTCGCTCTGCAAATCCTTCTTTTGTTTCAGTTCGGCTCGGCCCCTTGTCCACGCTGTCCAACATGTCCTGCTCCCTCTCTATCCTCTCAAGGATCTCGAAGGCATCGAACACCGCAAGCTTCTTTGTTGCCGCAGCGTTCTTCAACCTATCGGCTGACAGGTCTCCTCCCTCCTCGTTCTTTATCTCTTCCCTCGCCACCTTTATTAGTTGATCCACCGCCTTCTTCCCTGCCTCTATGATTTTTTCCTTGGTCTTTCTTACGTCCATTCCGATTTGATTTTCTCAAGGGTAGACCCTCGTATTCTCGATTACTCATAACACAAAGTTTATCTGATGGTCGAACATCCTGTAAAGCTTCTCACCGTCAACATAGAACTCATACTCGCTGTCGGGGTTGAATGAGATTTTATCTCCAGAGTTAACGCACTTCTTGAGCAGGTATTCATTAGGGTATCTCATGATCCCCACCAATGGCTGTTCTGATTCGCCCTTGAATATAATGGATTCCTCTGGTGGTAAGGGTTGAACGAAACAATATCTATCATGAGGAGTCCAAGTATTACCGTCATGGTACATGAAGAACTGATCGTTGTCCACAAGGAACAGGTCATCCTTCCAGAAACTCTTTCCGCTCCTCTGCCTTCCGCTCATGTCGTTGTAGAATTTGAACACGTTATGATGAACGATGAGTATATCTCCTTTTGATATAGGCCCGTCATAACCAAGCGGTACATCTACCACTTCGCCATACCTATTAGAGAACTTATGGTCTTCATCAGAGGTGCTGACCACAACGTCAAGCCCTCCTATGCGTTTGGTGTTAGAGTACCTCTTGCCCTCAACTGGTCTTACTATGAAGTTGTACGGTGACTGCATCAGAAATCTATCTTGTACTCTATTGTTATCGGCATGGAGGGAGCGAACCTTTTCCACGCTAGGATCTCTTGTTTTTCTGACTCTATCCAGATAGTGATGAATCCTTCTTCGTTGACCTGTATGAGGTGTATGAACCATGTCTTATCGAGAACAGGCTGGCCCAGCACGTAGTGCATTGCTCCAGACTTAAGGTCTGGCCCTACAGCTATCTTCCTGATTATCATAGCTCGTAATTCAAATGGATATTCAATGGCATATTCCTCTGAGCGCCAGATGTGTTGTTGACAGATCCTAGATAGAATAGCAACATTCTATTGCCAGACACTACAAAATCACCAAGGCTTACACTTGCTGTTCTGAGGGCAGAATTTCCAAAATCACTAATAACTGTAGAGGATAGTATCTCTGTAAAATTTGCCTCTACATCACTATTTATCAAAGTCCCATCAGTATTAGCGTCATAGTAACCCACATAAAGTTTGACCGAACCAAAGCTTGAGTTTGCTCTTCCTGCAAAATACATACTCTTGAGTATTGCGCCATTAGGTATGTACAACCCACTCTGTTGCCAGTTTGGGGTGGGGGTAGAACCAGTTCCATATTGAGTATTGCAGTCTCCAACTATAGCTGCTGACGTAGACCAGCTCACCCAAGCATTATTTGTAGGGAAGAACCATCTTACCGCCAGTGTTTGACTTAATCTCTGTGTAGGCGCTTGCCAAGAAGCTTCTCCTCCTGTAGTAGCTGTAAGGACATGCCCAGTAGTGACCGATCCAATGGTCGCATTGGTAAGATCCCTTCTTATGAAGACCGTCTCAGCAAGAGTGACTATGTTTCCTAGGCTGGAACTGACCAAAGACCCCCCGCTATTTAATATCATCTGCTCTGCTCCCGTGAGTGAGCTTAGGTTCGGCTTATTGGATATGGCTGTTACACCAAGAGTGAGGGCGGTTCCTCCAGTCACCTCTCCAGTATGTACCTGATTGTAGAGATTGGTGGAACCCTGTGCTATATCATCGGTGTCCAGTACTACGACACCAGTGAGTCCATTGACGCTGTCGATGGCTCCTCCTGCGATAGTGACTTCTGTTGAATTTGTACCATTATCAGTTGCAGTTACTCCAGCACCTGTAAAATTCAGTCTGCTTCTTTGTGTTAAAGGGGTCCCTTCATCATATATTGTTAAAGGAATACCTGCGATCTCTATTGTCTTGGTAGCACCACTACCACTTGCAGTTACTCCAGCACCTGTAAAATTCAGTGTAGTAGCAACAGTGGTAAGTGGGGTACTATTATTTTCTACAGTAACTCCTCCTCCACCACCAAGGGCTACTTCAACAACGTTTCCAGTAGCAGTAACTGCTAGACCATAAGTAGAAGTTCCAGTGAAGTTGCCTGCTCCATACTTTGGGATCTCAAATTTTCCATCTGAAGAAACAGAGAAAAGGTTCTCTGCAGTATTATTATCTATAAGGAATTTGTTAGTCCCATCGGTACTTCCTAAAGCAAGTTTAACAATTGTACCTCCAGCTGCAGACCATGCTACATCATGATTTGAAAATATATCTATAACATTAGCACTTGTATGCCTGATAAGGAATTGTCCAAGCCCAAAGTTTATGTAGTCATTTGTCTCTACAAAAATATTCTGGCCATAAGTGTAGAGTCCTCCTCCTAATTGTGGGGAGGGGTCATCAAATACACTTTCAATACCTGTTGAAGTTCTCCAAACTGCCGCACCAGTTGAAGTATCTAGACAGACGAATTCTTTATCAAGTGTGGTGTTCACCCATCTTGAGCCTACACTATATCCTTGGGTTATATCATTACTTACAGCAGGATCTACTGCTTGATTGAATTCAGATTTTAAGGTCTTGACAGCACTGCCGCCATTACCCACCATTATTCCATCGACTTCCAGAGTACTAGTCCCTGTTCCACCATTGGCTACAGAAAGATCTGATCCAGACCAATTCCCGTTATTTATAGTGTTGAGTATTGCTAAACTTCCAAGTCCAAGAGTAGTTCTTTGGTCAGCTATAGTGGCATCGTCAAGTAAATCTCTTCCTGCTCCAGTTATAGTAGCCAAGCTGATTGCATCAAGCCCACTAGTGTAGAACATTCGATCTGCAGGGACACCACTGATGCTCGCAGATGAAATAGCTTGTAAAATTACACTATGAGCTTGTACATTTGTTCCTATTGTAAGTCCTAAATTAGCTCTTGCACCAAGTTGACTACTAGCCCCTGTTCCACCATTGGCTACTGATAAATCAGTACCAACCCAGTCATCATTATTTATAGATAAAGTTCCTCCTAACGTAATAGTCCCAGAACTAGTTATAGTTCCACCCGTCAAAGTCAGTCCATTGATCGAGCCAGCAGTTCCTACACTAGTAACTGTTCCTACACCACCCGCTGGAGTGGCCCAAGTTCCATTACCACACCAGAAAGTTGAGGCAGAAGCATTTGTACCAGTGTTGAGGTTTGCCACTGGAAGATTTCCAGTTACCCCTGTGAGGAGACTGACATTGGTGATCGTGTTCGAAGAACCGTCTATAGTCTTATTCGTAAGTGTCTGAGTTTTGGTCTCAGTAACAAGCGTCCTAGTGACAAGGTTCTCTACATACCTCATGAGTCCAAGGTCTGCCCTGAACCACATGTCCCCATTGGTAGTAGAGGACGGGTCGGCAGTGACCCCTATCATACCGAACCCAGCAGTGGTAGCACTAGATCGTACCCTCTGCTTGGAACCAGCGGCAAACGTATTCGCCTGATCGACAAAAGCAAAGTTCCCATCTGTAAGGGCGGTATCGAACTGGGCTTTTGTCCCAGTGATCCCTAATATGGACGTCTGGTCACCAGTGTTAACACCAGAGGTGTTCGACAAAATAGTGAGGTCGGTAGCAGTGACAAATTTATGGGACGTCGCTGAGTCATCTATATCGTCGGCATCCAAGACGACAACACCTGTCTGCCCGTTGACACTATCGACCGCATTGACCTGCGCACCGTCTTGGACATTCAAGAATGAGAGGGTGGTGGCCTTATTCAGTCCGAGGGTTATCGTTCCGCTAGTGGTGATGGGGCTTCCGCTATCCACATCTATACCATCAGTTCCTGCTATTGCGACACTTGTTACCGTTCCAAATGACGGGAGGGTGACCCATTGATAGTCGCCTCTCAGATACTTGGAGATAGATGGAGTGCCGCCAGCACTCAACATGCTGAGGTCTACTGCTCCTGCTGCTATAGTTAGAACTGTGTCTCCTGTTACATCTCCCGTATGTGTGGCGTTGGTGACCTTGGCTGTGTTCAGGACAACAGCAGCATTTGCAGCCACCCTAGCATCTGTATAGTAAAAATTGGTAACCCCTTCATTTATGTCGTCCGTATCAAGCACGACTATACCCGTGAACCCATTGACGCTATCGACAGCTCCTCCACCCGCTACAGCATTGTCAACATAGTTTTTATCAACTAAGCTTCTAGCAGTAAAATCAGCACTATAATCTGCGAAGTATTCAATACCTGCTTTAGTAACAGATAGATCTTTAAATGTTGTTTGGTTATTTGCGTTATCAATCAGAAAATGCCCTGTAGTTGGTTGATTTAACGAAATCCCTAAAGTAGCATTTGAACCAGAATCAACTCTAACTCCACCACCATCCACATAAAAGGTTGTTGGTATTGTATCTAGATAATGAAATATTGAAGCTGTACTTTTTTGTAGTATAAATTGTGATTGGTTTGTCTGGTCGAAAGCATCGTTTGAAAGTATAAAGCTAACTGCCCCAGGCCCAATATTAGCTGATAAACTACTATCTGCTGTAAAACTTGATCCTACTCCACTAAAGCTTAGATTAAGAAGATCATTTATAACGATTCCAGTAGCTTCAGTTAAAGTGCCACCAAGACCAATAACTCCTGCAGTTACTTCACTTAGTCCATTGCTAGGGGTTAATCCACCGCCTCCAGAATTATCTATCCACTCTACATTAGTCCCTGTCGATGATAGTATCTGCCCTGCTGTCCCTCCGAGCCCTGATGAGTCGTTCAAGACTCCAGATACTGTCAGATTCCATGTCTTGAGTCCCTTTGTACCTAGATCCACATTGGAGGTCGCTCCTAGGTATGGCACATAGTTCGATGGGCCTATATCGTTTATCCATTGTACCCCAGTCCCTGTGGAAGACAGTAGTTGACCAGAGGTTCCTGTAAATCCAAATACATCTATCAGCGATCCTTCGATAGCAATATCGGTCAATGTGAGTCCGTGGGTTCCTAGATCGACATCACCTGTGGCCCCCGTGTATGGAACGAATTCTTCGATACCTATACTCGTCCACTCGACCCCATTGGCTGTTATCGATAGAACGTCGCTCAGAGATCCAGTGCCCCCCACGTTATCGTATAGGCTTCCTGATAGATGAAGGTCTGTGAGGGTAAGTGAGTAAGATCCGAGGTCGACATCTTCTAATGCCCCCGTGTATGGGACATAGGTGGTCGATCCTTCCAAGGATAAGATAGATCCTACCGTGTAGTTCTTCGTTGCTGAACTCTCGTCGACATCAGACCCGACCACCTTATCTGTGAGGGTGGGGACAAGGTCGATCGGATATGTCTTTATCCTAGCCACTTATTAAGAAATCTTGACTATCCTTACTTCTGCTGAGTTAATAGCGGTCTGCGCTGGAATGTTAGTTACTCCAGTGATTGAAACTGATCGAAGAGAGAATGTGCTTCCGTTTGTTTTAAAGCACCATAACTCGAAGTAGTCGTTTGCTGCAACATTCAAGACGCATGATTCATTGTGATAGACAAGGTTATCTCCATTGGTGTTTATTTTCTTAGCATCCTGAATAAGCGCCCCGTTGAGCAAGGCGACTGTCCCTGCAGTAACAGCAGTTGGGTCTGTGCTATCAGCTATCGCGTGGACTCCACATTCGATGAAATACGTACCCGCTTGCTGGAAGGTGACCCTTGATCCGTTGAAGACGACATATGCATTCGTGAGTGACGACCCTAGAGACACGACCACAGCATCATTTGCAAACATACCCGCTAACTGAGTAGCCTTGGAAGACCTGTTCAAAACCTCTACAGGCGTGAACCAAAGTGATTCTCCAGAAGATGTTCCAGTTAACAAGGCTCCAACCGTTGCCGCTGTTGAGGTTCCATCATTGAATGTTCCTGTTGCTGTGAAATCAGAGGTCACCACCTCATTCAAAAAAGTAAGGTCGGACGTCCATTGCGTTCCTGAGGTGTTCGCTGAAACAAGCACTTGACCATTCGTTCCTATCGAATCGTTGCGGTCTGTTATTGTTCCTGCAATATCTATGTTGAGAAGAGATAAACTCTGTCCACCAAGGTCTACGTCCTGATCGGCTCCAACATAAGGCACGGCTCCACTGACGGCCGCTGGATCCTTCCACTCAACGAACCCTGATGCGGCAACAGAGAGTATCTGATTCAATGTGCCAGCACTTGCTACGCTGTCAGTGAATGCGCCATTGACCGTGATAGCTGTCAAGGTCATGCCATAGACACCTAAGTCCACCGAGCCAAGAGCGCCAGTGTATGGTACATAGGTCGGTGACCCAGAAACCCCAAGGATGTCTCCTACGGTATAGTTCTTTGTCTGAAGATTCTTCGCTCCGAACTGGTCTGCCACATCACTCCCTATGAGCTTGTCGCTTAACTGGACGTCATTATCCGTTGGGTATCCCGCTATCTTGCCCATTCTCTTTTCTTTTTACTTCGCCTGTCTCCAAGCTGATTACTGAGTCCTCTCCGTATTTTTCAGCCAACTTGGAGGTCAATGTGTTCTTCTCATCTGACAAGGAATGAAGTCTTGATATCATCTGATTCTGAGCTACTGCCAGATCAGCAATCCTGCTGTGAGTTTCATTTATGGCTTGAGAAATATCCTTAAGTGATTTCAATTCTTGATCTTCTAATTTTTCCATGATTTGATTTTTCACAAATGTAGCTAATTACTTTATGCCTATCATCTTGATCTGCGCCCCGAACCCTATGACCATGTGTGGCCTTTGGGTGAATGGGTCTATACCATATGTCATGGATGGGCCTAGAGAGAACCTGTCGACTGGAACATCCACATCGAAGCTCACGAGGTCTTTCGTTCTCGTGTATGGATTCATGTTCTTGACCTGAGCTGTGACCTTCGGTTTCTTGAAGATGGGGTTCTCCACCACCTGAGTGTACTGGTACTCGTTGTCCATCACTATGTGGACTAAGAATGAATCTGGGCCAGCGTCCCCATTCCATTCCACCCACTCGTCCTTATAGGCCCCCTTGTAATACACCTCGGCCTGAACGGTATCCCTAACGGTGGGAGCTGCCGATGTGAGTTCAGTCCTTGACTTGATGATGGCTGCATGCTGGACTTTGCCGCGTATCTGCCTGACCAGACTCTGAAGCTCTCTCCACTCTGGGCTGGCGGATAGGTCTAGCTTGATGAAGTCCTTTGGGTCTGACATCACGATAGGTTTCCTCGACACCGTCTCTCTGCCCTTCCTGTCTATAGCTGACACAAGGCTGTCATTGGTGGCCTCATAAGCTGTCACCTGCTCGGCCTTGTCCCTGAGCCTGTTATCGAAATACAATCCTCCGATCGTCATCAAGAGAATGAGTATGACAATGAACGTCCAAGCGTATCTCTCTCGGTCGCTCATACTATCTTGCCATCTATTATCCTGAAATTATCCACATGGAATGTGCCTGCCTCGTTCTTTGTTATGAAGGCTGCGCCATGATTCCATTTTGTGAAGGCGTATGGAGCGTACTCTGGCTCCATGTGACATAGGCATCCAGTAGAGAACGTAGCCATCGAGTCCCCGTTCAGGTTGTTCTCGTGGTGGGAGGATGTTTGGTGGTTATGACCTGCCAATGTCGAGCACTTGGCCCTCAAGAACATACCCCTTGCTGGGTTGACAGGATTGAAGAACGACTGGCCGAACTCATGCCCGTGTATCACGTTCAACTTTCCGTACTTGATGATCTGCTTTCCTCCAACGAAATGGATGTTCCAGTCAGTAAGACCTAGTCGGGTCTGTAGGTCGTAGTACTCGTCTCCGAATATCTCTGGAGCCTTTGACTTGAGGTACATCTCCCATCTCTCCTCATGGTTCCCTAACTTGTAGTATATCTGTATGTCGGGGAATGCGCTACGAAGCATATCGAAGAACTCTTGTGTCATCTCCATCTCGTAGATGAGGTTCCTCCGAGTCGGATCCTTGATGAACCTAGACGCCTTATAGAAGTCTATCAGGTCTCCATTGATGATGATGGAGTCCATGTTGTTCGCCTCACCATACTCAAGGGCGGTCGTTATAGCTTCAAGGTCATGGTAGGGTATATGGAGATCGCTTATCACTAGAGTCCTACTGACCCCTGTTGGAATAACGAAATCCCTCAGGCTATCATGCTCTTGCTCTAAGTAGAAGTGCTTCATCCACTCCCTTATTGGCTTTTGCTCCCTAGTGAAGTCCTCAGGCTTGACCTTTGCTTTATTCTTCTCTCCTAACGCATTCCTGTAGTACCTTATATTTGATCTTGCACTCTCTAAGCTGCCATAGTGTTCTGGGTGGTGCTTCAAAAGTAGCCTAGCAAGCGTTCTCGTGAGCATCTTTGGGTGCTTTGCGAGATATTCCATCGTGATATCTCCCATATTTCTATCTCTGTTACTCATTGGGCCAGACCTTATAAGCCACCCATAGTATCAAGATCCATATCAGCATGTCGGTGACTACTGTTATCGCTTTCTTTGTATTCATATCCTGACCCATTTGTCATAGCTAGGGGCTGGTGGTGCAGACCTGAGCCGTACATCTTCATCCCTCTTATCCCATCTAAGGCCCATCTTGTCTATCCAAGGTATGTATTCATGAGGGTCGGTCTTCTGCTTGTTGACATCCGCGTGATTCAGGGCGTAAGTGAAGCTGTACTGCTTATCCAACTCGATCATCAGCCTACGACCCGTGTACATCGTGGTCTTGTTGAAGTCCTCGTTGTCCGTTCGGCAGAACATCACGCCCATAGTTGCTGTGTTCATGCCTGATGAGTGGTAGCTGACAGCGTTGTCCTCGTTCATCTTGAATACCCAGTCATAAATGACAACGTAATGGTATGAGCCTCCACCGAACCCCCTCTCTGCTCCTACTTGAGCGATAAGGAATGCGTAAGCTTCGGCCTCTTCGAAGGTGTCGACCCTTTCGCATTTGATTGCTTCTCCTTGTGTATGGTATATGGCCCCGACCTTATCAGGGCCGTAACGATTGACCCCCACCCCGATCATAAGGATGATGGCTATACCGCCTAATATGCCTCCTCTAGTTCTCATCAGTAAGATCTACATCAGCTTCCCACTCTTTACCATTCCCGAACTTGGGGCTGAACACTATGATCAAGGATCCGTCTGTAAGCCATGTCACCCTGTGTGGTATCTTCGGGTCTATCTTGTAGGTTCCGTTCTTATCCACTATGAACTTCCTGAATGGCGTTTCGATCTTGAATTTACCTATGCATATGGCTATCTCCACGTTCTGATGGATGTGATTCCTGAAGACATGGCCTTTCTTCGCCTTGTACTGGCAGCAATCCACGTCCTCTTCCTCTACGATGAGCTTCTTCCATCGACCACCCTTGCCATCAGGGAAGTCGGATATCTCCATGGGCATGGAATTTATCGACACGGTCTCTACCTTATCGAATCCAACGAACGCCATGGTCTGTAGCCCGTCAACAAGATGTTTGATCTTACTCATCTCTTTTTTTTAAGTGCCTTGATATCTCAGCTCTTGCTTCATCTACTTGTTTGGATAAGATGCTCAATCTTTCTTTGGTCAAAATGTTGCTGTTCTTCACCTCCTCCTTGATATCCACTTTCATTTCAGGAAGATACTCTTTTACAGCGTCAAGAACAGACGAGACGGCACTCAGGGCAGTCAGCGTGGCCTTGTCGTTCTCTTGTTGGTACTCTAGCATCTTCTCTTTCTGCTTATCCAGCTTGATTATCCAGAAGATTAGCCCTGCCACTACAGCACAAGCGACTATAGCAAGTATCTCCGCTAACTCACCTCCTCCTTGGTTGGCAAGTCTTGGTATATCATGCAGTTGTAGGATCGTCATATCACTTTTTATAGGGGAGAACACTATTCAACACGTCTTGTCTCTTCTTGCAGCCACAATCCGTGTCGAGTTCACTACTCATTTTCGCTACCAAAGTATCTATCTTGGTGATCTTGGTGAATTTTGCCACCGTATCGCCAAGACCTCTTGATTTCTTGGAGTGATCCCATTCAGATTCCGCCCTATTAGTGAATCTCTCGTCCTGTCTCACATGATATTCTCTTTCTTTCATAGCTTTACAGGATACAAATCTAATCAAAATGCAAACCGACTACCTAAAGTACTGGCACATAGTGCGCAGATGGGCGATGGTAGCCAATAAATTGACAGGGCCAGAGCTGGATCTGCTACTGTTCCTTAGATCGGAGAGGTATTTCACCAAGAAACAGTACAGAAGATCGGAGTTCGCCCTCAAATGGAACAAGAAAAGGTTCCATAGTCTGGTCGACAGAGGGTGGATACAGGAGTTCAGGCCCAACATGAACGGTGTGGCCGCAAGATATCAGGTCTCGATAAAGGGATTGCGCATGATATCCAAATTGTACAAGGTCTTGGACGGGAAAGAGGAGATATCAGAGTTCTCTGTAAAGAATCCCATCTTCAGAGAGGACGCTTGCTTCACAGACCGCATGTATCAGCAGCAGATACGGGACATGAACAACGCTATTCGACAACAACGACCTCGACTTCGGAGATCAAAGTGACCGCCTCACCGTTTATCCTCATGGTGTAGCCAGCCCTCGTGTCGTAATGCACGATGTCCCCCTCCTTTATGTGAGGGGTCACCTCATCTCCAGTACTGATGATGCGTCCTCTCTTGTATCGGAGCTGGTCTGTGTCCTCTTTCGAAAGAACCAGTCCAGTCTTGGTCTCGACCTTCTCTACGATAGGGTCGATGAGTATCTTTTTTCCTATAGGTCTCATGAGTCGATGTATGTTCCGACAACTGGAGCGTTGGTATACCATCCGTTCCAATACTCTTCGTCACCGTTGTCGAATTTGATTATAAGGAATTTGAAAGGAGAGGGGATGCCGCTCAGTCTGTCATAGATCTTTGCCACCTTCCTCCAGTCCATGCTCACCACATGGTCGCCCCAAGCTGTAAGGCTTTTGTTCATTATGAGACCAATACCGACATTGTTCTCCATCACCTGAACTCCGACCTCATCTCCCTCTCTTGCTATGGCTCTGACCATCTGCAAGGTTTCTATCGATCTGCTCATCCATATGTCCTGAGAGAAAACTGGTATGGCCCCGACTTCCAAGAAGAATCGCTTCCTCCCTTCGAACGCGGGAGCGAGAGACATGTCTATCTTGTTGATGGGGTTGCATCTGTCGTACACATGCATGTCGACACCGATCGCCAAGGGTTCCTGATCTATCCTAGCGCACCAGCCAATCCTCTTCATCGTCTGCTTTTGCGTCTGTTGGTTGGATGGAAATGGCGCTGTAAGGATGAACTCCATATCAGGATAGGCGGTCTCTATGGCTTGTTTGTACGCAGCCGCCTTGGCTACATATGCATCAGCATATTGCCATCCAGCCTCCCAAGGATCTACCGAGTTGTCCAATACCGAACCGTCATCCTCCTCATTTCCGAGCCTACTCCTGTCGACTTTTATGCCGAAGCTCTTGTATCTGGCGATCTCATCCACCTCCTGCTGTGGGCTTCTCTGCAAACAGACCGAGTATACCACGCTGTAGCCGTTGCTGCCCCATACGGATAGCTGTGCATCGGTCGCGTAGTTGAGTGGATCCTTGCTCCACGTCCCTCCGTTGGTGACGTATCTGAATGGAACGATGAGGTGGTCGTTGAAATCATAACCTCTTGGTGGTGAGTTGACTATCATGGTCAGTTATTTAGAAATTCACCCAAGACCTCCCCGTCTTGGAGTATGTAATTGTCCAATCCAGCACAGGTGTTGTCGCTTTGGAATGGACTCCTGTAATTCCCGAAGTACGCGTTGGATATGACGTTGAACTCTGGATGTACGATGGACACGTCACACCTGTAATTCACCACGCTGCATTCTTGGAACACGTCTCCATTGGCATTGACCTGATTGACGAACGTTATCGCCCCGTAGTCCTGTGCGCCTGTGAACATCTCGCAGCAGTTGGTGAGCGTTATCAAACAGCTAGTGGTGTTGGATGCGTCCACCTCGAAGAAGTTCCCTTGTGGGTCTCTGAAGAATGCGTCTATCCTTCCCGTGATGAACCCTTCGTTAGCAAAGCCATTGAACGAGGTGCAGAATGCCAATCCTTGATTCAATGGCAGAACGTCCTTACGGAGTATCCATGACCTCGCTGTGTTGAACGAGTTCAGTTCGATTATCTCTGAGCCGACTATCGATCCCGATGGCCAATGAGTCACGCCTAGTCTGATGCTGTCTCCTGAAGGGACGACAAAGCCCGAAGACCCATATCCCGTGACCCCGAATCTCATTACCGAATTATAGGCGGTTATAGGGCCGAACTCTCCCTCCTCATAAGCTATGAAGTTACCGCTCGGTAAAATACTGTACCACACGTAGAACCCTGTTTGGATGAGGCTGTCCAAGTTGACCTCAGACCAGCCTGATTTATCGTAATGAAGCGGGGGTATATTTGTGGAATCCTTGTAATGAAGCGAGGGTAATTCTACGAATCTCTCATAGACTTCTGCATCGCTCATGCGTCCATCTCTCAGATTCTCCTTGGAGCATCCCATCAAAAGGATGGCCGTGATTACATAAATTATGTTTCGCATTTTATGGATTCTCTATTTCGACTGTGAGCTTTACTCCTGATTGGAAGCTCTCAGCATATCCTTGTTCGCCCTGATAAGCCACAGTACCACCGCGATGATAGCTGCCCACTGGAATAATTCGTTGATGATCATGGATGCGAAATTAAGAATTAAATAGAAACAGGACTCCCGAAGGATCCGCGTGTCCTGAGTCTACCCTCCTTCCTGACGGAACAGGACTCCAAAACGGGAGGATCATACGTATTTGATTTCAATATCAGGCATCGTGCTGTTGGTCTGTAGGGACTTGGCTATCTTCTCGTTCAAGAATTCGGTCACGACATGCATAGCATCGTCTCTCGGTGAGACGAACTCTACCGTTTGTTCGTATATCGCCCCGTTGTAGTCGACCTTGCCTTCGATAGATAAGCCTCCGTCCTGCATGGGCCGAGTTCTGAAAAAGATCTCATCCATGGTCACGAAAGTACCAAGCTCTCTCGGCTGCCAGTACCGCTTGTACTCCTCTGAGAAGGGCGCTTCCTCCATGAGGTACAGGCAATACTGATGAAATTCATTGATCTCATCGACAAATTCCGACAGGTCTTCGTATATCTTGACACATTTCGTGTGCCGTATCAGGTATTGCTTTCCGTTGAACTCTCTTTGCACGTGCGTCAATAGGTCTAAATGGTCGTCATACTCTGAGACCTTCATGGCTGGGTATATGTTCATGCTCTTGTCATTGTCAGGATCGCGTCTGTTGATAGTATCGTCACTGCTACAGAGACCGCGTTCTGCAATGCGTGACGTGTGACCTTGAGTGGGTCGATGATGCCCATGTCGAACATGTTCCCATACTCCTTGGTCTTGACGTTGTAGCCTTTGCCGTCCGCGTCCATCGAGGTGTATATGTCCTCGTAACGCATATCGGCATTGGATAGTATCCTCATGATCGGGGCCAGAAGACCTTCGAACATCACGCTGTGTACGACAGAGTCGACATTGTGCAGCGCCTCTGTTGCGTTCTCCAGAGCTACACCACCCCCAGCGACTATGCCTTCCTCCAGCGCGGAGCGCACAGCACAGATGGCATCGTCCACCCTGTCGAACAGTTCCTTCTGCTCAAGGTCGGTGTTGCCTCCTACGTGGATGACGCCCACTGCCCCACTGAGTGATGCGATGCGTGATGTTATGAATTCCTTGTCGCCCTTCTTCTTGGCCTTCTTCGCTGCGTTCTTGAGTTCCTTGACGCGCTCGGATGTATCTGGAGCGTCCTCGTCATGGACAAGCACGGTCATGTCGGAAGAGACGGTGATGGATTTGACATGGCCCAAGTCCTCCATGCGGATGATGGACAGGTCGTCACCCGTCTTCTCGGAGAAGTAGGTGGCCCCTACCGCCTCGGCTATGTCGGACATCAGTTCATGCTGACGGTATCCGAAGCTGGGTGGTGGTATGACACAGACCTTCAGCACGTCTTTCATCTTGTTGGCCGCGAGGGTGTTGGTCACGTTACGGGTGCATGGCGCTATGATGAGCAGCTTCTTCTTCTTCGCGATGATGTCACCGAGCAGTATCTCCATGCTCATCAGGTTGGATATCTCTGCGTCCGATACCAAGATGTGGACATCGTCCATCCGACATTCATCCGTCGACTGGTCGGTGATGAACATCTCAGAGGAGTAGCCCCTATCGATCCTCATACCATGTGTGACCTCGCTGTAGGTCTCATTGTCCTGAGAGAGCGCGGCCATCACTACACCATCACGCCCCACCTCGATGTACGCATCCGAGATGAGCTTACCTATGGCCTCGTCATTGTTCGCTGATATGGTGGCTATGCTGAGGAGGTTGTCATCGGTCACCTCGCGTGAGTTCTCCTTGAGGTGTTCGACCACCCTCTTCGTCAGCTCGACCATCTCTGTCAGAACGGATGTCCTGTCCTTGTCGATGTACTTCATCCCAGCCTTGACCAATGCCTCGGCTATGACTATCGATGTAGTGGTTCCATCCCCTGCTGCGGTGGCCGTCCTCTCGGATGCCTCGCGCATCATACTGACCGCTAGGTTCTCCACTGGGTCGAGGAGCTGCATCGCCTTGGCGACAGTGACCCCGTCCTTGGTGACGGTGATGCCGTGGGTATGTTGTGGTGATTCTATGAGTACCGTCCGCCCTGCTGGGCCTAATGTACTTCCGACTGCTTGCGACATCTTGGTGATGCCTTCTATCAATCTGAGCTGCGCATCCCTGCCGAACTCAAGATCCTTTGGAGTGTATCCTTGATTCATGGGTCGAAGGTAATGGAGCGTATCGAGACTGCCAAAAAAAAGTGGCTGTGTTGAAAATGCGGACTTTTTCCCTTCTACTCCCATATATATATTTTCTCTTCTTCTTCTTCTTTATTTTCTTTACCTATTCAAGAAGCCTTTTTTTCTACATTTTCAACACTAATACTGATAATCAAATAGTTAGGTCTTAAAAGTCGACACAAACTCAACATAAAGTCAACACTAAAGTTGGTCTAAAATGGCAAGTTCGACACATTCTAATCAAATCAACTTGAAACCCAAGGGAAATAAATATGTTGCATTCCGTTTGGATTCAGTATGAGATGTGTTTGATTGTGTTGAAAGTCAACATTTCTCAGGGATTTTGTGTTGGCTTTTGTGTTGAAAATGGGAGGTGGTAAGAGTGATTGGGTTATATAATGATTTGACAGAACGACCCCCCTCTGCGGAATGGAATCGTAATCGTTGATCCATTTCCAAACGGTCGGGTTTCCTTCCTACTTTTTGGCGTTTTGTTTTGGCCTATGGCATGGCCTACGGCCTACGGTATACGGTACGGCCTACGGCCTACGGTACGGCCTGTAGCCCATCGGATGCGATCTGATCACTACGATATGCGCACACCCTACGGTCATATGGTCGGAATAGAAAAAAGATAATTGGCTGAATATCAGGACAATACAATTTGCTCTGTGGATTGGTTTCGCTTCGCGTCCGTTTCGTAACTTCTTGAGGATGAGAGGACTAAGAAAAACTAACAAGCGTTAGTTAGAGACTAACAAGCGTTAGTTAACCCACATTTCCCCTCAATTCCCAAGAATTTGAAAAAAAACTTTCGCCCATAACTACCTAAAAATCAGTCACTTGAAAATTATTTCACCATTTTCAAAAAAAAAATTAGGATGCTAGGAATATTTCACTTTATATTTGCATCGAATTACAACGGTAATCACTTAACTCAATTTTAACTTTAATACATACACACATGAAAAATTCAATTTTAACTCCGATCAACAAAGCGCACAAAGGACTAAACGACCTCGGCTTGAGCATATTCGAAAAGAGTCTATCCTTGGCCGCACAGGTAGCTACCTTGGATGACACGTGGACAAAGGATACCCACAAAGCTTTGGGTTATGCGACTAAAAAAGACCTGCTGAATGATCGTAATTACTTGGCCTTTGGTTACGTTCAATGGACTACCTACGTCTTTTGTGGCAACGTCAAAAGTGACGATCTTACGGCTTATCGCATTGCCTGTGACGAAGCCGAGGCGAAGACGGGAACGGTGACCAGATCGCTGGAAGGTCTAAAGGCATGGATCAAAAGAGGAGGATCGGCGATCAATCCCATAGCTGTGGATGAGAAGGATCTCGACAAGGATCCAGATCCGACCAAGGAAGCGCAGCTCATGGGCTTCAATTGTCAAGCGGTCGAAGGTGACCAAAAGGCCAATGTGGTATTCCGTATAGACCAAACGGGCAAGGTGATCACGACCAATACCCTAGCGCAGATCACCGAAGCTTTGGAACTGGCCTTGGCCCTAGTTACTGCCGAGATGTCCTAAAAAAGTACAGTTGACTGTACCTTTTGGCTCGCGTCCTTCATTGGGCGCGGGCTTAAGGGGTGCAACAAAACGCATACATCATGAGTAAACTATATGAAATAAAAGCCTACTTAGATCAGGAAGGGACGCAAGTGATCGCCAATGAAGCAGCAGGTTATCAATTCGTAAAAAGATCTGACGGAGTTATGCTGCAATTCTCAAACGGAGAAATGAAGTTCTACGGGACGCTTGACGGCTTAGCGAGAGCAGCACTCTACAGAGTCAAGCGAGGATAAAAAAGTACAGTCGACTGTACCTTTTGCCCCATGTCAGAAACGGCATGGGGTTGAGGGGTGCAAAAAACGCATAAACCATGAATTATCACAAATGGAAGTTCGGATATCG
>Ga0307380_10001547_pt1 | contig 33578 bp, 38 predicted proteins | sample UN3MG_FD_202239 | JGI IMG/M metagenome (GOLD analysis project Ga0307380, IMG submission 202239) | Soil microbial communities from Risofladan, Vaasa, Finland - UN-3 | ecosystem: Environmental > Terrestrial > Soil > Coastal area > Acid sulfate soil | place: Finland: Risofladan, Vaasa | collected...
ATGTAATGCGGTAATGGATACCCTAGCTCACCATTATCCAACATCTATATTTACTAAGTGGGATCCTCAATTCTGGAATCCTGCTATAAGTTGGAAAAATAAATATAAAGAAGGCATCAAGGCATATGGTCCTGCATTCTTTCTAAGTACAGGTATGCTTGTGCTTTTTACGGATGGCTGGCACTTATTCAAATCAATGATGATTGTGTTAATAGGAATAGCCATAGTTACATTTCCATATAGTATTGAAATATGCATATTTAGCAGCTCTTTTCTGAATGGATTATTGTATCTATCAATACTAGGGGTACTATGGAATGTGCCGTTTAGTTACTTTTACAACAACGTCTTAAAGAAGTAACCAATGACTATAGAAAAAACTTTAATAGCACTACAAGAAGTGCTAAATGAAAAAGACTATATAAAAGCTGCAGGTATTCATGAAGATGAACATAACCCGCATCCTTTTCATGTAGACGAAGACCATAAAGCATATGCAAGGGATGCCAATGATGGCGTTCTTACAGAAGACATTTTAGAGATGTTTCCATGTGCTCATCCTGATGGCTGTAAAGTGAATTACCGCGATCACAAAGCAAGAAGAACCCTAATGTTACAGCTAAAGAAAGATATCACAAATCAAGCTGCAGAAGGTGAGTTAATAAAAATCAAACCACTACTGATAAAATACGCAGTTCAAAGAGTAGCTTTTGTGGATACAGAAAAGGGTTATAAATTTTTATAATATGATTGAAAAAATGGATAGTGAAAGAGTTTATGAAGAACTAATCACAGTAGAAATGGTGTATGGTGAACCTCATTTAGAACTTCACAGAGGGATGAGCATAGATAACGCTATCCAAAAGATATCTACAGAAGATACAGTAGCGTGTTTTGCATTATCACCTGAAAGAGCTATAGAATTAGCCAAAGAACTAATAGATGCCGCTTATTACGCTAAAATCACACGTAAAAAAAGACCTCATAAAAATGGCAAAAGAAGAAAAAAATAAGCCAATTGGATGCAAGGTACTACACTTTCCTAAGCAGGCTGGTGCTGTATTAATCTGCATGTATTGTGGCACAGTAATTAAACCAACAAGAAAATAACATGATATTTTTAATAGCTTTATTATCTTTCCTAACAATAGGAGGGATTGTAATTGGCGTACATAAACTTATAATCTATTTATTTGATGATGAAACTGATATTAGTAATAGTAATTAGCATATTATCAATAAGCGCAGGTATCGCAGGTACTTACATTTATATGGATATGCAACACCAAGAAGAAATAATAGCCAACAAAAAAGCACTAAAGCCTTTTGTTGAGATGTATTTGTGGAAATCAGAACGCCTACAAATATATACAGTAGAAGCATTAACTTGTGGCGGCATCATTGATGACTGCTGGAGATGTAAGAAAATTTATAAAGAATATAAATATGGCAAAGAATAATTGGGAACAACTCGTAGTTGCCGCATGGGCTGGTATCATCATAGGTGGTACAATAGGAATAGGCATTATAATTTTAATACTTAAATCGTATGGAGGATAATCAAGAACAGGATAATATAGTATCTGTTAAATTAGTTAAGCGACATGGGAAATTAATCTATTTGAATAAAGGTATGGAAGCAATCCACAAAGAATTCATCAATAGTATGGCAGAGGGACAAGTTGTAGAAGTATTCTTTGAAGCTTATAAAGATGATGGAACTAAATTACAGTTGGCTAAAATACATGCATGTATACGTAAGTTAGCTAATGAAATTGGGTTTACATTTGAAGAAATGAAACTGGAGATAAAGAGAAGATCAGGTTTGGCTCATGGAGATTTGTCATCTTCCAATGGCTATGTCAAATCATTTGGAGATTGTTCACTGGAAGAACTAAGCTTAGTAATTCAAACAATTATTGAAGCAGGTGATTTTGTAAATATTAATTTTCGGGGGAAGCTTCCTGAGATGCATCTTTAGGAACGTAATCTAAAGCCTCTCTTTTAACCATAATCTTTTGTTCTTTAGCAGCTTCGTCTGCAGCATATAACAAAGCAAGGTTGACGGTTACTAAAGTTTCCCATAAATCAACTGGGTCACGGCTTTCTAGTTCTTTTAAGACTTTGTTAGTAGATTCACCTGTTGGGTCATCTTTCATTTTCTGTTCAAGCAAGGCATAGAAGCACTGTTGAATACGAGAATAGAAAGCACCACTAATAGGTATATTCAGCACAGCATCAAAAGGAATGGTTTCTATTTTATCACCCGGTTTTAATTCGTTCATATAACAAAGATATAAAAAATAATAACATGAGTAATATTGATTTAAAAGATATACAGCAGAAGCTGTATGAAAAGCTTAAACCATCTGGTTGGGCTGATAAGTTAAAAGTATTTATATTAAGTGAAGACTTTCATAAAATACTTGAGGAGTTACTAACTCAATCACAAGATGGCAAACGCTTTACTCCAGTTTTAAAGCAGTTATTTAGAGCATTTGAAGAATGTCCATATAGTGAGCTAAAAGTTGTAATGATTAATCAAGATCCATATCCTAAAGCTGAAGTAGCTGATGGTATAGCGTTTTCTTGTGCTAATACAGAACAAACTCAAGCATCATTAAAGTATATCTTTAAAGAGATTGAAGCTACAATGCATCCACAAGGAGGTTATGTAGCTGATCCTGATTTAGCTAGATGGTCTAATCAAGGCGTACTCATGTTAAATACAGCTCTTACAGCAACTGTAGGTCAAACAGGAAAACATGTAGAGTTATGGAAGCCTTTCATAAACTTTTTATTTGATACATTAAGTACTTATAATAATGGATTAGTCTATGTATTCTTAGGTACTAATGCAAGAGAATGGAAAGGACATGTAGGTAAAAATAATTTCAGATTCTTTATAACACATCCAGCAAATGCAGCGTATCAAGGTGCACAAAACTGGGATTCAGGTGATATATTTAATCAAATTAACAAGGTTCTTATGGACCATTATAAAACCCAAATCACATGGTAGATAATAAAAACAAACTCAAAAAGAGAGTAGAAGAATTAGTTGAGAAAAAACATCTTGAACCCAAGCAGCAAGAAAGCCTGAATAAGATGATTGATTCTCCTGACAAGGAAAACATAGAGGTTGCTAAAGAAATTACCAATCTAAATATTAAAGAAGCATTAAAGATAGGTCTAAATGAAGATCAGTCACAAGCATTTGATGATATACTCGCATTCTTAGATAAACCCGAAGTAGATGCTTTTGTATTAAAGGGTTATGCTGGAACAGGTAAAACATTTTTGGTGAAGAGAATCATTGAATACATAACATCAACCTATAGCAGTAGAAAGATTGCAATTACTGCACCAACTAATAAAGCAGTAAGAGTATTACAAGAAGATGCTCCTTTTAATACGGATGAAGGTAAAGGACCAGTGTTTGAAGACATATACAATGGTAAAAGTAGATTGAACTATTCTACTATACATAAGTTGCTTGGTCTTAAAGAGCAAATCACTGACTCCGGAGAACAGAAATTTACACCGGACTATAAAGATAAGTCAGAACTTACTAAATATAAATACCTTATAGTTGATGAGGTATCTATGTTAGATGATGCTATCTGTAAAGAGATAATGAAGTTTAGTAATTCTATCAGAATGATCTTTATGGGTGATCCTGCTCAGATTCCACCAGTAAATAGGATAGATTGTATTCCATTCCGTAAACAAGAAGAGTACAAGTTTCAAACAGTTGAGCTGCAGAAAATAATGAGACAGGCGGGTGAACATCCTGTAGTAGATGCCTCATTCTTAATCAGAAATAATCTAAATGTAGCTCAACCAATTCCAACATTAGAAACTAAGCTTAATGATGAAGGAAAAGGAGTCATATACATCAATAACGGTAAGGAGCAAAGAAAAGCAGTCAGACCGATTTTAACAAAGTACTTTGATTCAGATGAATTCCGTAATGATGCTGACTATGCTAAAGTAATTGCTTGGCGTAACAAAACAGTTAATTACGTGAATGCAATCATCCGGAATATCCTTTACGGCAATGATGCACTTTCCTACATGGTAGGTGAAAAGCTTATTGCCAATAAACCAATCTTTGAAGAGAAGAAAGACAATCTTTGGGGTGGTAGCAAATGGACTATATCCGTAAATACATCTGAAGAAATGGAAGTAGAAGATGTAATTGTAAAAACTAAAAAGTTTACTGAAGGCAATTATGAACTATACGCAACTATTTATCAGTGTAAAGTCAAGATATGGGATCCCATTGATAAAAGGATGGCTACTGACTACATTAATGTAATTCATGAAGATAGCCGTAAAGAATACAATAAACTATTGAATGATACTAAGACTTTAGCAAAGCAAAGCCGAGATAAAAGGGCGTGGGTTGCATTCTATAATATCATGAAATGGTCAGCAAATGTAGGCTACAACTATGCAATTACAGCTCACAAAGCTCAAGGTAGTACTTATAAGAATGTTATTCTAATGGAAGAAGATATGGATTTAAACAGAACCATATTAGAACGTAACAGAATCAAGTATACATCTTATTCAAGACCTACAGATAGGTTATACATACTAAGAGCAAATTATTAATATTTTAAATTATCTATAATGAATAAAATTAGTGCAGAAATCATTGCTGATTCAGTGAATGAAACAGGTCAAAGAATAACTTCTTTTATAGTAGTATTCCCAAGAATTGTATTAGCTGAATTTAATACCCATAGAATGCTGAGTAGAAACTCAGCATCATCAAGAGCAATTCCATTTGAAACAATGTTAAAAAGGCTTGAGACAGAACCTTTCGTACCAATAAAGTTTCAAAAAGATCATTCGGGAATGCAAGGTACTGAATACTTTGAAGGTGCTGCCGAAGAAAGTGCCAAGCATCATTGGGATTGCGCTAAAAATAACGCAATAGTAGTTGCTAAGCAGATGTCTGAAGCAGGTATTACCAAGCAACTTTGTAATAGGATTCTTGAGCCATTTATGTACCATACAGTAATTGTTACAGCTACAGATTGGGAAAATTTCTTTAAGCTAAGAGCGCATGAAGCAGCTGAGATTCACATTCAAGATCTGGCATACAAAATGTTACATGAATATAATAAGTCTGAACCAAAACAATTAAAATTAGGTGATTGGCATATTCCGTTTGGTGATAAAATAGAAGCATCTCGTATCATTAAAGCATTAGGTGGTGTAGCAAATACGGATGACATAAACAATGCTAAAATTAAAATAGCTACTGCTCGTTGCGCAAGAGTATCTTATTTAAACTATGAAGGCAAAGATGATTATGAAGCAGATTTCAAACTGTATGATAGATTATCATCATTAGGTCACTGGTCGCCATTTGAACACTGCGCATCAGCAACTACTGATATAGTTAGCGGTAACTTCAGAGGATTTCTTCAACTCAGAAAAACATTTAAAGGGGAAAATGCTGAAGACCCTAGAGTATATAGGAACCATTAAAATCACTAAACATGGCAAAAATAATAACCGTTAATATCAGAGTAGAAATCAAAGATATTAACGTAGGTGATATGTACTTTGATTTTAAATACAGAGTGCTAGTAGAAAACAGAATCCATACAGACTGGACTGATTATGAAAATGATCATAGCTGGGGCAATGATAAACCAGCATTCAGAAAAATGCTAAAGAATGGACATGCTCTTGATTTAGTTATGGAGAATATAGAATTTGCAAAATGAAAGAAAAATATATCATATTAGCCAATAGCATCATTTATGATAAAGAATTAGAAATCATTGAGGAAGACTTCACTGATTCAGATTTAGATGATGATGACATAGTGAATGCACTAGTAGACACGTGTGCTGAAATAGAACAAAAAGATCAGATGAATACTCTGATATTAACTAAGGCAGATGCAGTTAAATTAATGAAAACGCTACTTAGTTAAAATAATATAGGTAAGAATAGCTGAAGTGGATATCCAACCAACGCGAGTCCACTTCAGTTTACGCCTATCTTTCTTTTGAATATCACGTAACCCACCAATTTCTTCATCTTTACCGGTGATAATCTTTTCCTTTAATACCACAACACTTTTAGCTGAGGCAAGCTCTTTATCTTTAGCAGATAACGCAACCCTATAGGCATAACCTTGTTCTGTCTTTAATTGTAATTGCTTAGATGCAATAGTATATAATGAATCACACTCTTTAGAGTGAATCATTTTATTAGCAATCTTAAGTAATTCAGATTGAGTGTAGCACTTTATAGCGCTAGTATCACCAACTTGTGCGGATAATGCTGTCCAACTGATTAATATCAGCATTAGAATTAAAAAGGTATTTCTCATTATAATAATTTTTTATAGACGGTTTTAATTTTTCTAAGCTGTCACTCCTATGACCCAATTCTTCAGCACGTAACTGCCATAATGCAGATTCTTGCTGCCAATAGGTACCAATACTATCCTGAATACGGATTTCTTCTCTTAACACTGAATCATCAAATGGCTCTACAATAGGAGCTGGCTGATTAAAAATAAGAAAGTAACCCATGATAAGGATGATCCCAAGTAAAACTGCAAAGACTATATTAGTTGATTTCATCTTTAACTGCTGTTGATTTTTTAGTAAACTTATCTACACTTGATAAACCTAAACAACCAAAAGAAAGTAAAGCAACTGCTTCAATTAATGTTTCATTAACTGGATGTTCAGTAAATAAGTTTATGAATAAGCAAATACATAAAGTTAATCCTGATACTATGCCTATAAATCTTTTTGAAGATGGAGTTCCTTTCTCATCTTTAAATAATCCGCAGATCCACGCTTTAATGTTTTTCATAATCAGTATTTTTAAGGTGGTAACAAGTCCGCTTGTCCTAAGACGCTGATTTGGGAATTTCAACAATACACATGGAACGGACTGTTACCTGTTAGTATGTGTACTTGTATAATATAAGGAAAATTAATCAATTAATCAAATGGCAAGACCTTTCACTCATGTATCAAGCAGGTTATATTATGAACTAGAAGTTTATTTCTTTAAGCTTGCCTTATACACAGACTCAGATGAATATGCTGAATTACCAGTTAAATCTAGAAATAAAATAGACCATGAAATAAATAGTATAGATGCTATTTTAAATGTCATGCGTATGTTCAGGCAGATACCAACTGAAGAAAAAGCGGTAATTGGCAGAAAGCAATTCAACGAAGATGAAGAAAAATATAATAGAGTGTTTAGATTTTCTTCACCTATTGTAGCTAGCAAATGTCTTGGCATAAATGTTAGTCACATCGTTGCCGTATGCAAAAGAAAAAGACCAACTGCAGGTGGTTATATTTTTCAATATGAAGAAGAGTATGAAACACCCATAAGAGAACGTAAAAAATGGTATGAATATTAAATCTTAAACATGAACAATTTTTATAAATGGTTCTTCCTTGTAATAGGAACATTCTTCACAGTGCAAGTCTTAGGTATAATAACCGGAGGGATAAGCATTTGGGGAGCATTATTAATAATAATAACTACAATTATATGGCTTCTTTTTTGTATCTTTGTCATTAGATCCTCAAAGAAATATCGGAAGCAAAATAATATTGGAGAGAACAATTAAATTATAACAGGATGCTATCAACAAAAACAACCAACGCGCCCGTTACGGGAAGAAGAGCTGTCATTAATGAGCTCAAGAAAAAGCATGAACCGCTTTTCAAATTAGAGAACTTAGAGAAGCAACCTAAGTTTATTCCAAAAATGGCTTATGTACCCAAAACAGGTGAAGATAGAGTTATCTCATTCTTCCCAAGTGAGATCATGGGAGGTGAAGACATATATACTGAATTTGTAAGTAGATCTCTGGAGCCAGAGGATTCAGAAAGAAGATTATGGAAATGGCCATTCAATCCTGAATACAATACGGAATACGCTAAGACTGACCCACATCCCGCAACAGGACATCAACAATACTTGATACCTGTAGCTGAACTATTATGTGTGGCAGAAATACACTTCGGGGTAAAGGAAGAAGAGCCGGCTAAACCGGAAGAAACAAAGGCTGAGACAAATCAATTAAAATTAGACATTGACACTGAAGTTGATGTTAAGAAAGAGATAGAAGCAAAAGGATTAGGAGATGCTCCTATAAGTCAATTGACTATAAAAGATAAAGCCGCCATTGATTGGAAGTTGCCAGTCAGTAATAAACCATGGCTAAACCAATTAATCAGAGAAACATTTAACCTGAAATAAATATGGAAGAGAATTTCGTATTACCCACGCAAAGGGTAAAGGCCTCTACAATGAGTCCAAAAAATCTAATAATATTTTCACCACCCAAAGTAGGTAAGACTGAATTACTTGCGGGACTTGACAACAATCTAATGCTAGATTTGGAAGATGGTACTGACTTTGTAAGTGCTATGAAGGTAAAAATTAAAGGCATAGAGGATATCAAAAAGGTAGGCTCTATGATCAAAGAAGCAGGATATCCGTATGATTATATAACAGTGGATACCATAACTGCATTAGAAACAATGTGCATGCCGTATGCTGAAATACTGTATGCAAGAACCCCTATGGGAAAAAGCTGGTTTAAGAAGGATGCCAAGACAGGTAAGCTTGATCCAGCTAGTGGTAAAAAACAATATGGGGAGATTACAAGTCTACCAAATGGAGCAGGTTATACTTACTTGCGTCAAGCATTTACCAACATCATTGAACACATCAAAACATTTGCACCAAGAATCATCTTGTTAGGACACGTTAAAGATACGCAGTTAGAGAAAAATGGAGTTGAAGTAAGCTCTTCTGATCTAGACCTAACAGGAAAAATCAAAAGAATTACAACGTCTCAATCAGATGCCATTGGTTATCTGTATAGACACAAAGATGGCAAATCAAACATCCTGAGTTTTAAAACAACGGGTGATGTCTCTTGTGGCGCAAGACCTGTACACCTAAGAAATAAGGAAATAACCATCTCGGAAATGACTGACAAAGGGTTAGTAACGCACTGGAATGAAGTATACATTGATTAATTAATTATTAAATTTTAAAATTGAAAAACATGAGTGGTAACTTAAGTACAAAAGATGTGAAAACAGGCGGTGACTTTACGCCTAAGAATATTGAGCCGGGTAATGTAAAGGCTAAGATGTTCCAAATAGAATTAGATCAACCTGATTTTTTAAAGAAAGATGATGCGTACTTTGTAGTATTGCATTTAGAGACAGAGAAACCTAATCCAGAATTCGTAGGTTTTCATAAAGTATTTGGAGATGAATCTTCACCTACATTTGATGGACAAACAGCTAAAGTAAAGGCTAGCCGTTGGTCTTATAGAGATACAACAACTAACAAAGGTATCGAGATTTCACGTGATCAAGAAATCATGAAGTTCTTAAAGAACATTTGTGAAGCAACTGGTTGCCTTGATTGGTGGAATAAAATGGATAACAAGATCCCAACTATTGAACAGTTCGTAGAGAAGTTCAATGAGGACAAACCATTTGAAGGTGTGTTTGTAAACTGGTGTATTGGCGGTAGACAATATGATAAACCAAACGGATACAAAGGTTGGGATTTACACTTACCTAAATTCAGCAAAGCTGGTATTCCGTTTGAGTCACTTAATGCGGTTAATCCAAGAGTATTGAAATTTGACCCAGTAGATCATACTGAAATCGCAGAGGCTAAGCCTGTTGATGAATTTGGTGGAGATGATGGAGACGAGGAAGGTTTGCCACCAATGGCTGACAGTCCTGAGTTTGAATTGTAAATCTAAATTATTAATCAGAAGAGGGAGCGTAAGTTCCCTCTTCTTATTTATAGACCTATGTTAAGAACAGGAAATATGGCTTCGAGTGTATCAGAGATACCAAGAGAGTGGGTGTTTGAGTATTATCTCAAACTTAGTGTCATGCTACATGGTCAGGATATCAAACTCCCATCACCATTTAATCCAGCAGGAGATAAGCTCCCTTCATTCTTTGTATATTATTCAAAGCCTGGATCAAAATATATGTTTAAAGATTTTTCAACTGATCGTCAAGGAGACGGGATCACGTTGGTAAAAGAACTCTTTAATCTTTCAACACGAGGAGAAGCAGCTCATATGGTTATTGAAGACTATAATAAATACATCCTAGATAATCCTAATGCAGAACGCAAAGTAGAATTCAAAGAGGAAGCTAGATTTCAAGTAGGTGCTTTTACCCCAAGACATTGGAATAAACTAGATGAAAAGTTCTGGATGTCATTTAAAATTAATTCTAAGCTATTGGAATTATATAGAGTTCAGCCATTACAAGATTATACATTAGTTAAAGAACATACTGGAGGTAAAAGAGAAACCCGGCTTATGAATCAAACTACAATGTATGGTTATTTCAAAGCTGATGGAACACTCTATAAAATCTATCAGCCTTATATCAGAACTAAATTCATCAAGGTATGTGAACACATACAGGGCGTGGACCAACTCAAATACAATAAAGATTATCTAATCATACATAGTTCTCTTAAAGATATCATGTCTTTTACTAAACTAGGCATTAAGAATGCAGAACATGTTGCACCTGATAGCGAAAATATATTAATCCCTGAACGCATTATAGAAGGTTGGAAGGGTAAATATAAAGGACTATGTACTCTATTTGATAATGATGCTGCTGGAATCAAATCTATGCAGAAATATGAAAGAGTTTACGGCATCCCTTATGTACACGTACCTTTAGAAAAAGATACGTCAGATAACATTAAAGAACATGGTATAGTCAATACTAGAATTCATGTTTATCCATTATTAACCAAAGCCCTCACAGGCAAAACAATACAAGTATGAGAAAGTATATAGGAATAGATTTAGGCAAGCACGGTGCCTACTATATCCTTGGTGAAGACGGTTCAGAAATAGATCGTGGCCCAACACCAATGATTAAGAAAGAAATAGACTGGCATGCGTTTAATGAAATACTAGCACCCTATGAGATGTTCAACGGTATGGTTATGTTTGAGAAGATTGGTATTATCCAAGGCTCATCCAAAGCAGTTGCCTTTTCTATGGGTGGTCAGTTAATCGGAGTACAGATGTGTTGTATAGCTAATAACTTAATATACACAATGGTACCACCAAAAAAATGGCAAGCAGAAATATTTGATGGTCAAACTAAAATTTACCAAGCAGGATCTAAAACTAAGCTTGATACTAAAGCTATGGCATTAATGGCAGCTAAGAGATTATTTCCTAAAGTAAATTTACTCATGACCAACAGGTCTACTGTACCACATGATGGTTTAGTAGATGCATTATTGATAGCGGAATATGCCCGCAGAAAATTCCCAAGATAAACTAGAAAATCAGAAGTTATGAAAAAACAAGTAGAAACAAATTTAGAATTAGCAGCATTATTTATGATGCTGAAAGATGGTGGTGCGAGCCATCTAGTAATAAGCTTTTCAGGTAGTGGTGATTCAGGAGCATTTGATGAAATGTATGCGGTACCTAGAAAACTGGTAGATGAAGATGGAAATATTACTGAACAAATATGGAGCAGTGACTTTAGTGAAATGACCAAAGGGATGCCTGAAATACCTTCGGATAAAAGAGAAATGTTAGAAAATGTAGCTGATGATTATACCAAACTATACGATTGGTGGAATAATGACGGTGGAGATGGTCATATAGTGATTGATTTAACTGAGCTTACATATTATACTCATTACAGTATTAACCGTACTGAAACTGATACATTCAGTAGTGCTGGTGAAATAGGACTAGTAGAATAATGGCACATCCATTGATTCACGCCAAATCATCTGTTAGAAAATTTGGCGGTAAAGTTGAAGATTACATAGCTATCCACAACTGGTTTGATGAAACCAAAGCTTGGATAGGTCATAGCAAACACAGGATGTTCAGACATCATAGTGAAGGAATATTTGAATGCGCTAAAATTTTTGGTGAATCATTTGAAAATTCAGACGGTAAGATTGTTTATACAAGATATGTTGGAGAGCAACACGTTAAAGAAGATTGCAATAATCATATACCAAGTGCCAAAGAATGGCTAGACAACATAAACACTCCTAAAGAGTGGATGCTAAAAACCCTGAAAATTGAAGATTAAAATGGAAATAACTAAAGAAAAATACCAGAACATTGTAGAAATGCTGAAGTCACCGGACGAAGAAAATAAAACAGTGGCACTCACCATCATAGATGAATTAAACTTTGAAGATAACATAACCAAAGTTTTACTTATGAAAAAACATAGTGACTCCCCTAACACATTATGGGAAGCTCATGCACCTAATATCTATAAAAGATTAAGTGCAATTAAAACGCTTGACTTGTCAAAGTCCCTTACGTATAAACAAGTACTTGCAGCAATCACAACGCTGAAGGTACCAGAAGAACAACTTAATTTCTATATGAAAGATTTCAGTGATTATCTTTTAGAACAAATCAAACACTTCGGTTATGATTATATAGAATCTTTAGACATAACTTTTAAATATACAACAAATGGACAAAGTAGCGAGCCTAGCGAAAGCGTGTAAAGATCTTACGCTCAAAGAACCATTCTATGGGTTATTCCTAATGTCATTAAACAAGCATTGGAATGAAGGAATACCCACAGCATGTGTTGCGATGAGAAAGATTAACGCAGAACTGCATATAAATACAGAGTTCTGGAACAGTAAAACCCCTGATGTACAGATGGGGATACTGAAACATGAACTATTACATATAGCATTCTTTCACCTAACTACGTTCAGACACTTATTAAAAGAAGATCAACGTAGAGCTAATTTAGCTATGGATATGGAAATCAATCAATATATTGATAAGCATATGCTATGGTCAGATCCAGCTCCAATTCTTCCTGAGCTATATCCTGAATTGAATCTATTATCAAAACAAGGAACTAAGTACTATTATGATAAACTAAAAGAACATTGTGATAATTCACAACTACAAGCAATGCTACAAGCAATGGCAAATGGTGATGTTTCTTTTGAGATGACTGATGGTACTGAGGTAGAGTTACCTAATCATGATTGGAAAGAGATGATGGATATGGATGAAGCCACAGAGAAGCTTATGAATGCTCAGATGAAAAACATCTTAAACAATGTTGCTGAGCATATGCAAAAATCTCAAGGTAACATACCGGGTGAGATGAAAGAATTATTAAAGCGTATTAATACTTTAGAGCCACCTAAGTTTGATTGGAAGGGATATATCAGGAGATTTGCTGGTAAATCCGTAAAGACATATACTAAGAAAAGCAGAAGAAAGTATAATAAAAGAACACCTGATTTTCCGGGACTGAAGATCAAGCAGCAGAAACATATACTAGCTGCAATTGATACTTCTGGTTCAGTTAATACAGCGGAGTTAAAGGAGTTTCTCAATGAGATTCATCACATGCACAAAACAGGAAGTGAAGTAACAATCTGTCAGTGTGATACCGCTATCCATAAATTAGATAAGTTTAATCCTAGAGAAGACTTAGAGATACATGGTAGAGGTGGAACTAGTTTCCAGCCAGTGATTGATTATTATAATGAGAATCAACATAAGTACAGCTGTTTAATGTACTTAACAGACGGAGAGGCAAGCATACCACACGATGCAAAGGGTAGCATCTTATGGGTACTTTCTAGTCAAAGCAAAATGAATAATGAATTACCCGGGTCAGTAATCCAATTGAATTAAAGTTATGAATGAAAATCAAGTAGAATTAGACGCAGCTGAAATAAAAAGCGTATTAACATATTTAGTAAATAATAATAGAGCTATCCAAGCTAAAGGCAAAACGCCAATTGCCACAGAGATTATAGGTGAATCAGGTTTAGGTAAAACCAGTATATCATTACAGTTAGCTAAAGAGATAGGTTTACATCATGTTAAAATAAATCTAGCTCAAATTGAAGAGCTAGGTGATTTAGTAGGATTTCCTATGAGGCAATTTCAAATGATTAAGCCAGGAGGTACTGAAGCTAAAACAATGCAAAAAATAATTGTTGATCCTGCAACAGGAAAGAAAACAATGCAAACCATTACTACACCTAGTACTCAAGAAAAAGTATGGATTGATGAGGTAGCCGTAGAGCAACATGTAAAGTTACATTATGAATTCACCGGCCAGAAAAGAATGTCATACTGTCCACCTGAATGGATTGCTGATAAAACAGGTGGTGGATTCTTAATCTTAGATGACTGGAATAGAGCTGATATCAGATTTATTCAAGCTGTAATGGAGTTGGTAGATAGACAAGAATATATTTCTTGGAAGCTACCTAAAGATTGGCATATCGTATTAACAGCCAATCCAGATAATGGTGATTACTTGGTGAATACCATTGATATTGCTCAGAAAACAAGATTCATGAGTATTGTAATGAAGTGGAATGTTGATAGATGGGCCGAATGGGCTGAGATAGATGAAATAGATAACAGATGTATTAACTTCATGTTAATGAATCAAGACATCGTGAAAGGTGCTGTTAATCCTAGAAGTTTAACCAACTTCTTCAATTCTATTAGTTCTATCCCAGAGTTTGAAGAAAGCTTACCTATGATTCAGAACTTAGGTGAAGGCTCTGTTGGTCCTAACGTAGCAACTTTATTCAGTAGTTTTATCAATGAGAGAATGGATAGATGGATTACACCTAAAGATATTCTTCTGCACGAAGATACAAAAGGTGTGATTGAGTCCATCAAAGAAATTTTTGGTAGTGGGAATAATTATAGGGCTGATATTGCAAGTGTTATAGGCACAAGGCTTATTAACTTTGCATTGCACTACGCTGAAAGCAATCCAATCACACCGGAAATCAATACTAGAATAGTTACTCTAATTAAAACCGAAGGCTTATTTACAGATGATTTGAATTATCATATCGTAAAGAAGTTGCTTGCTGGCAATAAGCAGAAGTTTAAAATGATGGTGGTGGATGCTGAAATCCAAGAGATAGCAACAAGATAATAATTAGGAGAGGTGTCAAAAGCCTCTCCTTTAATTCCAGAACTATGAAATTTAAAAAGTATTTAGTATTAGAAATAGAAAATAATGGTAAGTATAGACCTTATCATGAAATAAAGATAAGGATTAGACAGGGTACTACTAGTGAAGCTATTCTAAAAGAATTGGAGGATAACTGGGAACCAGATCCTAAAGACAGATTATATTTCTTTCCCGGATGTTCTGTACCAAGATTCAAAGTAAGAGAGAAATATAATACCACAATTAAACCTGAGTATGCAAGTGCAGCATTTATGTCACCAACAGGAATCAAATCTTCAGAAGACATGTTCAATGTAATACCCAATGCTATCTTGGTGGATGGTAATATATTGGCAGATTGGTTTGACGGAATTTATGGTACACAACATCACTTCGCAATAAAGTATAAATCACTTCTACTCAATTGTGAAGACCGGGTTGTCATAGAAGAACAGCAATTATATAAGTTAAAACATAGTTGTCCAACAGATGCTAGAGATCATCCTATGACATTACAAAGATGGAGAACTATAGTTCGTCGTAGTTCACTACACGGATTAGATGAGCTTAAGGAATCCAAACCAGTAACTTTTATGAGTCCCGTTATTGGCTCTAGTTTAAGTAAATTAAATTGCCCTATTTATAATCAAGATGCAATAATTAAATTACTTAATGAAGATAGCATGGTCATAGATGAGAAACGCTATGAAGAACTAAGGCTCATGGCAAATAGTAATGATAAAGAAAATATTATTTTAGTCATGGAATTGATGGCTAATGCAAACTTTAAGAAAAGTTTTGTATATTTGCTTCTCTTATTGAAAGAATTCAACTCGCAAATTTCAGCCAGAAAGAAGGAAATTAAACATGTTAACTTCGTGGCTCTCCTAAATTTTCTAGACTTAGAACCCAAAAAATTAGATGGCATTAGCATTGAGCAGTTAATGGCAGGAATGAAGAAGAACAAACAATTCACCAGATCTAACGTGCAACGCCTCACCCAATTCTTTGTGAATGACAGCAAACACTCTTATAATACAGAACACTTCACAAGCGGTCCTGTATTAAAGCCTGAAGCGCAGTCATTACTCGATGATGATTTTGATATACAAGACGATGATGAAATCCAAATTGCAGAAATAACAGAGGATAATTTTAATCTTTAAAAAAGTAAAGTATGTTACAAACAACATCAGCAGCTGAACAGGATAAACACTTACTAGAAGCAGAATTCTACAGTAAGCCATTCAATTTCAGCTACAGTAGTTTATCAAAATTATTACTTTCTCCAGACATCTTCTACAAAGAATATGTACTGAAGCAAAAGGATATACGTACAGCAAAGCATTTGCTTGAAGGTACGTTAATCCATTTTCTTCTACTGGAGGGAAATAATTTTGCGGACAGTTTCATTATTACACCGGAACATTTACCTAGTGATAATAGCGTAGCTGTTGTAAAAGAGATCCATAAGATCTACGAAGCACGGATTAAAGAAGATCCTGCTAGAACAGACTTGGAGTTAGGTGATTTCCCACAAGAAATCGATGAGGTATTAACCGCAATGAACCTACACCAAAGTGTTAAAGATGCGGAGAAGCGTCTTGCTAAAATAATAGAACCAAAATCCATAGCCTATTTTGATTACCTAAAAGTAAAAGATACTAAGGAAATAATTGATTCAACTATGTTGGACAAAGCAACTTTAGCTGTTTCAAAAATCAAAGCTAGTGAAAGCATTTGTGAATTATTAGGTATGACCAGAGAACCAGACGGTAATACATTTGGTGTATACAATGAACTTCCTGTTGAAACTCCATTAGACGGACTTCCATTTGGGTTAAAAGGAATCATTGACAACCTAACCATTGACGTATTAAAAAAGCAAATCAACATTAATGACTTCAAAACATCAGGCAAACCATTATCAGAATTTTCAGACACAGTAGAATATTGGAAGTATTGGCTACAAGCAGTAGTGTATATTAAACTTACAAAAGAGTTTTTTAAGAATGTGATTAAGGATAATCCAGACTGGACTATTACCTTTAGATTTATTGTGTTTGATAAGTATGATCAGCTGTATGCTTTTCCTGTATCTAGTGATACATTGAAAGTATGGGAAGAGAAATTCCAAGCAGCTATCAACGGTGCAAAGTATCACTATGAGAATAAAGATTTCACATTACCTTATGACTTCGCTGTAGGAAATGTTAAACTTTAAACTCCGATAATAAATGAAAATTAAATCTTTGTATCGTGATTACATACAGAAAAGCAGACTATTCTTATATCCGTTATTGGATATAAAGAGAGGCGTTAGCGTAACACCAATCCAAACATTCATGGCATGGGATGAACACTATTGTTTTACTGACTCTAAATTTATTTGTCAATATCATCTAAGGAATGATCAGGACTTTAAAATCTTTGAGGATGTAAAACTAAAAGGTAATCCTTTATTCCATTCATTTCATGAGCTAGAGGATGGAACAGGAGCATATGTTTTTGATTTCAGTTCAATGGAAGAAGAGTTTTGGAAAGTGGTTAGTGGTAAATACTCAACACTAAATCCTAGCAACAAAGAAAAGATCAGACAGTTTTTCAAAACATCTGTTCACCATGCAGCTTATATAGAAAGTTACATCACACCTAAAAACTATTACGGAATGTATTCTGAAATATTAGGCGTGCCAATAAAGCATTTTAAGAAATGTGGTGAACTTTGTGAGAAGCCTGATCTTGTTGCAGAAAAATTAATTATAAGCACAAAAGTTATGAAGAGTGAAAATATTATTTTAAATTTACCTTCTTCAAATCAACAAAATTAAAACTATGAGTGAAAAAACCAACCATGGAAGCAATATGCTTCTAATCACAACTTACTGGGGTCAAGATAAGACCTTCAAGTTAATGCCTGTAGATGAAGCCTGTCCTTACATGGAAGTGCTTTATGATCCTAAAGTTCAGATGTTAGTTGCCATGAGCAAGACAATGAAACAAAACTATGAAATGCTTCCTAAATTGGATGATGACGGTGAATGGATTAAGGCAAAGAAGCCTAAACAAAACGGAAGACCGTTCAAAGAAGAACGTAGATTGATGGATGTTCCTCAAGAATTTTATATGATTGAGAGAACAGAGCAAGAAGCATTCATTGAAAAGTTTGCTATTAATGCTGCAGACTATGATTATAAGAAATATTTAGATATTAAACCTAATGCTGAATCAACTATCTTAAAAGAAGTTAAAGAAGAATCAGGTACAATTTTAGATGCTGCAGGAAACGCAATGAAAAAAGTATAATCACATACTAATCAGCCTATATAAGGAGAGCCCAACAGCTCTCCTTTTTTGGCTATAACAATTAATATATGGAGCAAAACCACTGGGTAATGGATTATGAAACACTAAGCAATTGCTTTCTTGGTGTATTTGAACATTACAAGACTGATGAGACGAGGGTGTTTACTGTAGGTAAGCTCAAGAATAATCTACCTGAGTTTTTAGAATTCTTAACCCAAAACAGAAAAAGAAATGAATACCATATCTCTTTTAATGGACTGAGCTTTGATTCTCAAATCACACAGTACATATTAGTTAATGCTAGGCAACTAGTCCAGATGACCGGAGAACGTGCCGCAAATCTAATTTATTTAAAAGCTCAAGATTGTATTGAGCGTCAAAACAAAAGAGAATGGCCCCAATGGAGTGAACGGAATCTCTCCATAAAACAAATTGATATATTCAAATTAAATCACTGGGATAATCCAGCTAAAAGATCTTCTCTAAAATCAATTCAGGTAGCAATAGGTTGGCACAATGTACAAGATATGCCAATTGATCACAGGACATCGGTTACTACAATAGAACAATTAAAAGAAATAGCAAGTTATTGTAGGAATGATGTAGCTAGTACTAAAAAGATTATGCAGCTTTGTCAAGGACAAATCAATCTTAGAGGTACCTTGACCAAACAGTACAACATCCCTTTATTTAGTGCATCTGAACCAAGAATATCCAAAGAATTATTCCTGATGTTCTTGAGTCAAAAGACGCAAACAGATCCGTATGAACTGAAGAAACTAAGAACCTTTAGAAACAGAATTGATTTTAAAGATATTATTCTACCATACATTCAATTCAATGAACAGCCTGAATTTGCTGAGTTATTGAAGAAGTTTAGAGATGTCTCTTTAGATCCAAATAACACTAGGGGTGGATTTAAGCACAGCCTTAAATACAGGGGACTCAAGACAGATTTTGGATTAGGTGGCGTTCATGGAGCAAAAAAAGGTGTATATACTGCACAAGAAGGAATGACAATAATGTCATCTGATGTAGTCAGCTTTTACCCAAGACTAGCAATGGTTAATGGATGGGCACCAAAGCACTTACCTAAAAAAGCGTTTACTGAACAGTACCAATGGTTCTTTGATGAAAGGAGGAAGATACCTAAAAAAGATCCACGAAATTACGTATACAAGATTATATTAAACTCAACTTTTGGATTATCCATTGATAAGAACAGCTTCCTGTATGACCCACAATTCGGTATGCAAATTACAGTTAATGGTCAGTTAAGTCTGATGATGTTATATGTAATGCTAGCTGAGGGGGTAAAAGGAGCGATACCAATCATGCAAAACACGGATGGTCTGGAGATGATTATTCCGCGTACAGAAGTTCAGACTTACTTAGACATTTGTAAAACGTGGGAAGAGTTAACCAAATTAGAATTGGAGCATGATCAATACCAAAGATTAATTGTACCCGATGTAAATAGTTATATCGGAGTGTTTAAGTATAAACCCGTAGATGAGGATACGTATAAATCCTTACGTAAAAAGAATCCTGAAGATTTATTCCAAGCATATGACGGAAAGTTCTTTCATGCAGCAACTAAGCGGAAAGGTAGACTTGAGTTTAAAGATCTAGCACTTCATAAAAACAATAGCTTTATTATTGTTGCCAAGGCCTTGTTTAATTATTTTGTCCATGACATTAAACCAGAAGATTATCTGGAGGCTAATAGAAACATCTTGGAATATTGTGGAGCAGCTCGAAGTAGAGGTGATTGGAAATTTGTAGAACATTATATTGAAACTGAAGCTACTGTTGATCTCAACGTCCCGTTAGAAACAAAAGAAAAGATTGTTGCAGAACACGGCTTTATTCCATCAGGTATAGAAAACCATTGGAAAAAAGAGAAGCATGGTGAAAGGGTACCGGGTTGGCACATAAACTTTGTTTACACAGAGATTATGAAAGGACAACCTGTATACAAAGAACTACAGAAAACAGTGAGGTATTATGTTTCTAAAACCGGCTCTAAAATGATCAAGGTGAATAAGCTAGACGGAAGAAAGATTCAGGTTGAATCAGGCAAGTGGATGCAAACAGTATTCAATGTATATGAGGAGAAACCGTGGGAAGAGTATGGAGTAGATGATCAATTCTACTTAGATAAAATTTATAAAGAAATCAAAAGTTTAATGCCAGAAAGATTTGACAATCAGATGACATTATCATTTTAAATCAAAAAAACAGTTATGCCAAAAAGAGTAGGAATCGTTACTAAGCAAGACTTAGTGGCCGTACCGTTGCCACCTGCAACGGCAACATATACCGTGATATCACACGGTTTTGTAATTGATAATGTGTTAAAAACATTAGAAGCCAAAGGCTTTAAAGTGATTAAAGAAAGATACACATGTAATGATGGTGGTCAAGTTGCCACAGGACAGTATCATATTAATTATGGAGATGATCCAGAACTGGGGATGCTGTTTGCATTCTCTAATTCATATGACAAAACATTAAGATTTAGATGTGCTATCGGTGGATTCGTAAGAATCAATGACATGTCTGTATTAGGTGATACATCAAGTTCATGGGGAAGAAAACACACAGGTTCTGCTGATGATGAAACAATAGAAACAATAGAACAGCAAATCGATAATGCTCAGGGATATTTCAAGCAACTGAAGGCTGATAAAGAATTGATGAAAAAGATCAAACTAAGCACCAGACAGTATGCTGAACTACTGGGTAGATTATATCTAGATATTAAGATGATAAGCGGTGAGCAACTCCGTGTAATAAAGAGAGAGTTTGAGAAACCGAGCTTTGGTTATACCACTGATCCTGATTCACTATGGACTCTTTACAACCACATATTAATTGCCTTATCAAAATGTCATCCAAGAACCTGGATGGAACAACAAAAATTAGTTCATTTACACCTTATGTCAGAATATCAATTAACAATGTTTGATGAAGATCCTGCTGTAAAAGTAAAAGATCCTAATCAATTAGATTTAGTAGAAGAAGCTGAGAAGTTATTGGGTATGGATGATAATCCTGAAATCCCATCTCAAGAAGAGATCAATGCTGGGACTTACGCTGAAGCAGTAGAGCCAGAAGAATTAACCTCAGCTGATTTAGAAGAAGAAGATACTCCTGAAATCCCTGACATTCTTCCAGCAGAACCTGACGGTGAAATGCAAGAAAGCACGCATGTTACAGATTTAGATGCTGAAGAAGATGAAGATTGGGAAAAATCAGGCATGGTACCGGTTGAAGCAACAGCTGTGATTAGTGAAGGAGATGATGGATACGGAGCAACAAACGCTGAAGAAGAAGTATTACCTAAAGCACCTGTTTCAAAACCAACACCAGAACCAGCTCCAGAACCTGTTGCAGATGAACCTGCAGATGAACCTGCAGAAAAACCTAAACCAACAATCACTATGAAAGAAGCTCTTGAGAAATATGGGCATCTTGTTAGTGATGAAGAACGTGAATTATTACCACAAGGTAAAGGTAGTCAGGAATCGATTCAAATACTTCGAGATGCATACATGGCTGATCAAGCTAATGAAGAAACAATGCCTAGTCAGGAAGTACAAGCAGTAACCAATGCTGAGGAGTCAGATGCTATAGAGGAGGAAATAACCCCCGCTGCGCCCCCAGCCGCTCCAGCAGTGTCCCCGGTGAAGGGTGAGGACGCGAGCAAGTTACAATCAATGCCTACTCAGAACCAACTAGAAACTAACGAGGTGGAAAGTGTTGTAAAAAACGGTGAGGAGAGAGATATAGATGAGTTAGAAAACTCTGAATTCTTTATAACCAAGTCGGATTTGGATGCAATGTATTCAGGAACAACATTAGAGTTAGGATTTGTAGTGAATTTAATGGATCAGGATTGTGAAATAACTACTTGTGACCCCGATGCATTAGAGTATGGCTTAACGCCATTGACAGATGATTTTGCTGATTTTGACAATAGTTTAGCAACTGCAATTCCTGCCATACTCGGTACAGATTCTCCAGAAGAGGAGGCGGAAGTGAGGGAAGCATTGGCAGATGCTGGATTAGCATTACCCAAAGCTCCTGAACCTGTAGTTGATATCAGTGATTTAGCTGGAGAATATAAACCTGAAGAAGTTCCTGCTGTAGTAGAAAAACTCGAGGAACGTATATCTGAAGCAACCTCTATGAAAGAAGTTGGTATGGAAGAACAGCAGGCTGCTGAACAACCATTAACTGAGTTAGACCCTGAACCTGAAACAATTTCAGATGATTTTGAGATTGGTGATGCTGAAGTAGGAGTTCCTGCAGAAACAATGCTTGCGACTACATCCGTGAAAGAAGACTTAGCACCGAAACCTACTGCAGAAGATTTAGCAATTAAAGCTGCTATTGAAACTGAGATAGAGGATTTATATGGCGCAAGAATCCCCTTCACTTATAAGTTAAGTGGAAATCAATATAACGTGAAACTGGAGACAGGAGAAACAGTTGTGTTGACTGAAGCATATATTAAAAGTTTAAATACAGAAGTATGAAAACACTAATAGGAATATCTGGAAAGATGGGCAGCGGTAAAGATACCGTTGGCTCCATCATTCAGGCTTTGACTGGTACCGGATTCGGTAACAATGAAGACTTTGAAATATTTAAGAAGACAGGTCTTATGCCAATTAGCACTAACCAATCACCATTTGTAGTAAAGAAGTTTGCAGGGAAGTTGAAAGACATCATCTGTTTACTACTAGGCTGTACGAGGGATGATTTGGAAAGCGCTGAGTTTAAACATAAGGAATTGGGTGAAGAATGGTGGAAATTTGATGAAACGGCTATAAAAAACTGGCTTTTACGTGATGGTTATTCAAGGGAAGATATTGATGATGATAAATCAATTTTCATGGATAACTACAAAAGGAGTCCGGTAGGAATAGAAAAATTAACCCCTAGGTTAATTCTACAAAAACTGGGTACTGACTGTGGTAGAGATATTATTCATCCTAACATATGGGTGAATGCTTTATTTGCTGACTACAGACCATTGAATCCTGAGAACAGAGCTAGTATGGGCAATGTAATTGACTATGGAGATTGTACGTGGCCAAGCTGGATCATAACAGACTTACGCTTCCCGAATGAACTGGAGGCAATTAAATCTAGGGCAGGTGGATTGACTATCAGAGTTAATACCAACCGCGCAGGAGAACTAAGTGATCATGAATCAGAGACAGCTCTTGACAGTGCTGAGTTTGATTACGTAATTGATAACAGCGGTACCATTGAAGAACTCAATGAGGAGGTAAAGAGAATCCTCGTTGCCGAGCAAATCATAACAGGTTGATGCCATTTGATAAGGGTCATATTATAGATGTAAGGTTTTTATCACCAGGAGGTTTGGGTGATATTCAAATCATCATAGATGGTTTAGTTGATATCTATAAGGGTGATCGCATTGAAACTGAGAGTGGAACAATGTTTCATGTTGAAAAATATGAGTATGTTGAAGATTTATTTGAAGACTTCACGATTGCTTGGTTAACAGTTACGTTAGGCAATACGCCATTGCCTGTAAAGATTGACAAAGAATTGTCAGGAAATATTAAAATTTACCCATCCATAGAGCGTGCTGCTGAGCGTGCTCTATGGTTTGGTGAAACTAACGTTAACGGAAATGGATTATTTACCAATATTAATAAATGAAATACATGATGCAACTGATGGGATTATTATCAGAATAACTGATCCCGGACTTAAGATACATGAGCGTGATATATTGTGTACCCCAAATGGTTGTCAATTTTTAGTAAATGAACTAATGTATATAGAAGATCTATTTGAAGATTTTATTTACATAAACATATTAATCATATCAAATCAAGGCGTATCAATAACTGACTTAATTAGCATCAATGATGAACTTAAAATACTAATGCATGCCCATAAAGAAGCCTGAGATAAGTGAAACAATAGATGAAATGACTGAGCGATTTGTGATAGCAGCGCTTAGACAAAGTAAAGGAAATAGAATCAAAGCAGGAAAGCTTTTAGGTATTACAGAAAGAACTGTATATAGCAAGATAATTAAGTACAACATACAAAAATCAACTTATGCAAAATAATAAACCCGATGATGTATTAATTGTTGTTACAGCAATGGTTGCAGCACAAGTGCTACACGAAACATTAGATGAGTTACAACATACATCATATTACAAACACAAACTAAAACAAGTCACCAAGCAATTTCAAACTGAAATTACCAATTCATGTGATAAAACAATCAATGCAATGTATGCCGCAGATGAAGGATCCATGAGTGACTTGCAAGAAGGTATTCACGAAATTGCTAAAAAGCTAGCTACATTAAATCCAACTCTGATAGCTGAGTTACGTGAGCGCATAAAAACACTTTAAATAAAAAAGGGTACCAACTAAGGTGCCCTTTTTTTGTTTCGGCTGCGGAGCCATTCCCAAATCTATCGCGTGTTTTATTTCTACCTTGCCCTAGCCTGTACAGACTGGAAGCCTTTTATTCCTTTAGCAGGATCTATAGATGAACCGCTTAACCCAATTGTACGCCCTATATGAGCCCATATTTTAGCACCACCTTCTTGCTGATACTCATATGGACCAACTTGACGCTTATAGTAAGCACTCTCATCACCCTGAATAATATCAAGGGCATCCTCAAATATATCTTTATAAGTTTGAACAGTTGGTCCAAACGCTATTGATTTCATGTCAAGCATAGCAGAGTAATCATCCAATCCATAACCAGGTAATGGAATAAACTGCTCGTTCTCAGCACGTACATTCATTGCCAAATAAAGCATGTGATTCTCTAAATAACCCCATCCATTAAATGGTCTATCTGGATCTTCAGGTACCATAGGAAATGGTAAAGCCCCTGAACGTTGACGCAGTTTTTCATATTTGTCATCATCATCCGGATCCCATCCTAATGCTAACCCCATAATCAAGTTAATTGCCACCAATGAACCAACTTCAGTCAATACTTTTAAAGAAGCTCTTTTTTCTTCATCTGTCATATACATCAAGTTCTTACCTAATGATGTTACAGTATCCTTCATCATCTTAATGAATGTCACATAGAATCCCATCTGCACATCACCCGCACCCGGATTAAGTCTAGGTTGTGGGTCAAAGAATCTACCAGAGAAACCAAATCGGTTCAAAGTCATTGTGGTGAAATATCTACGGAGGTAAGAGAGAAACCTGAAGGCTAGATATCTCTGAGCTTCTGGTTGATCAAACTTAGCATACGCTCCCTGAAGATTGTTCATTACCTGATGAACTTTATTTTTAAATCTTTTAAAATCATCACCTACTTGTATTTTACCTTCAGCGTCATAAGTAATACCCCATTTAGGATCTATACCTTCTTTCAATTGAATCTTACCATCCCTAGTTTCCCAAGCGTCAACGTAAGGAATCTCCTTTACAACCCCGTCAACAGTTTGCTCAATAGATTGATGATACATCATTCCACCAAAAATCTGAAGCGTAGCTTGAAGCTCTACCCATCTACGGAAGTTATATAGCCAACTCATATTAGCCACATCCTTAGCAATAGTTCTTGACATGCCTTCACCAAACTTATCCTCAAATCGGTCTTGTGCTGGATCAAATACTTCTACTATTTGTTGACGTAGGCTTTTAGGTCCTTTGTTATATAGTTGTTTACCAAAACTTAATTCAGCCATAGTAGCATAAGACCAAGCATTTCCTTTCTGGAAAGAAGTATGAGTCATATACTTACCTGCAGATGCTTCAATCAATCCCTGAAATTTAGCACCATAGCTATTTTTTAATGCTGAAGGAATATTTAAAGCAAAGAAACCAAATGAAGCTCTTTTAAATAATAAGCTTGCTGTATTATTTAACCATGGTACATCTGAACCAGCTCCTGTCATACGCTTTCCCTCAAACTCTCGCTCAAGGAAATTATCAATAGCTTTCTTACGAACACTATCTCCAGATTGCTTTTCGTAAGTCTTGATGCCTCTGTTATAAAAGTTAAACTTATTAATAAATTCAAATCCTTTACTGTCAGTTTTATTAAGCTTATTAGCCCCAACTACAGATTGCACAGCTCTGGCTATTGGTGAAATTTTTACTAATTGTTTTTGACGTGCCCCTGATAACATATACTGCATCATGGTCAAAGTGATATCGGTAGATACATCATTGGAATCTACATCATATAAACCATGAATAGGAACTTCTGTAACCCCATTGTCAAACATATCCATACGTACCAGATTCATTTGAGCAGTATCATTAAGCCCATCTTCAGCATCATCCTTAGCACCTTTAAAGAAATCCTTAATACGCTGAGCGTATATAGTAAGTAAATTCTTAGTCTGCAATGTTTCCAAAGTAGACTTACGATATCTAGGATAATCTAAATACAATTTAGATTTATAACCCAATCCTTCTTGATTTTTAAGATGATGCTCTTTCATTTTTTCAAGAGCATAGAATAATTTAGGATCACTAGCTTTAGTATTAAAGTAACGCTCATTAATGTAAGTAGCATCTTTAGCTCCTTGCTCAACAGTTTTTGGCAACCACTTCTCAGTATTATCTACTGTTTTACCAACTATCTTTTCGGTCTTATATTCTGGTTTAACAACACGAGTATAATACTTTGTAATGGGCTTACCCTGAATAGTCTCAACCACATTACCCGCATCATCTAAGATATCAAATGTTTCATATTGACTAGGATCAGTTGGAACAGTAATGCTCCATAGAGTACTCCTAACCCACATAGGTTCCATCTGCTTAGTCTCAACATTAAACTTTTCTTTTAGTAGATGATTATCTTTAAACCACTTATCAAAGTCCTTATTCTGACCAAGCAATCGGCCAATAACAGCATTATCAAGAACCCAATCAGCACTAGCCTTGTCAATTTGTTTTACAGTAAGACCTGTAGTACTTAGTTGATCCAACCAAGTATTCATTATATCTACGTAATAATCAGTAGCTTCTCTAGTTGAATCACCTTGTAATTGAGTACGTATATTCTCTAGCTCTCTAAGTTCAAACTTACTCAAGCCGTATTTATTTTTCAGGTCATAAAGAGAAGCAAGCTCATCAGCCAACTGAGGACTCCATTGACCATTAGTTCTTAATGTATGTAATTCTGAAAATCTATCGTTCTGAGCTCTGGTTAAACCGTTTCGGCTAGCTGCAGATTTTCGTATCACCTCAAGCTGTTTCTCTAGTTCTACAACTTTTGCACGAGATCTAGGACTCATCTCAGTAGCTTTGGTCTGACCTTCGCTATCTTTAAAACCTCCAGTAAGATCAAAGATTTCCTGCATGATTAAACTTTCATCTAACAACTCTTGCTCAGATTTAGGCAACTTAGCATATATTTCAGACTGACGTGCAAAAAGTTTATTACGCCACTCGTACCATTCCTGTTTAGGAGTCTTAATTGTATTCTTGTTTATCCATTCTTGTCTAAGTGCTTTAAACTTTTCTGGATCTTCTGCTTGACCACTATCAATCAATTCTTGCTCATAACCCTTTAATGCATTTTGAAAAACGCCTTTACGTGGTTTAGTATCATAAAACTTTAAAGAAGCTTCATGATATTCACGGATACGTTTTGCTACCTCTAAATCATGACCCGTCTTTGGTTTACCGTTAGCATAATATCTTGAACGCATTTGACGGTACTCTCTCCACATTAAATCAACCTCATCAGAAATAGCCAATTGTTCAGACGGAGTATTAGCTGGTTCAGTTAATGCACGAAGACGCTCACCCCATTCCTTTCTTTTATATAATGCATCTTTACCTATCTGGTCTTTTTCAAATAAGATTTCTCTTTCATAAAATTCAGGTACATATTGCTGGTGAAAGTAATTACGCATAAAAGCCTGCCTGCTAGCAATAGCATCAATCATAGCCTGTTTAGCTTCTTCGGTACCGGTTCTAGTGAATTCAAATTGAGCTTTCTCAACTCTATCTTTAAATTCATCATAATCATACCTGTAATTCTTAAATGGATTAAGGAATGTCCAAACACTACGCTTAGTCAAAGTACCATCTTCTTCACGCTTAGCTACTGTATCTAAGAATCCCATTCGTTCACCCATATCACCAGGTTTGTATGGATTATATCCAGCATCAGCCAAAGGCTTCTGCATATCTGAAGCAAAATCATTATAGTTAGCTTGAACCTCAGCCATAACATCATTCATCTTATTCTTCACATATGATGCAAGCCCACCTATAATCGGATCGGTATTATAAAGATATCCCTCTAAATAAGAGTTAAAGAAATTCGCATCACCCATGTTACCTTTCAAAATACGTTCAATTTTCTCTGGGGTAACGTCAATACCATTATCAGCTTTCTTTTGTAAGTTGCGTTGCTCATTTTGTTGAGCTGGAGATAATGGTCCTACGGAAGCCATCTTATTTAATTCATTCAATCTAGTATGTTCCTGTTCAGTTACACCATGATATCTCTGATACTCCTTATCAATCCTTTCTTGCGGTGCACCTTTCTTACGGAGTCCCTCAATAGTTTTGTCATACGTTTCTTTAATGTTTGCCTGCATAGGTAACAATTCGTTGTAAAGGGTATCTCGCGCACCAGTTGCATACATCTCATTTATGTCTGCTCTACTTTGACGTATGCTGGTTTCTATCTGAGTCAATAAATTTCTTAGCTCCGATTTGGGTGGAATCTTATTTTCATCTAAGGATTCTTTAGTTTCGTCTATAAATAACTGCCAGTGTTTTATCAGGTGATCGTAGTAGTAAGCTTTGTGTAAGTTGTCTTGAGTTTCTCCTTCCTGTTTAATATCTTGGATATGAAGTAAAACCTTTTCCATTACTAAATCTAATCTAAATAAACCATTAACCAAAGCGGTAGAACGTTTACGTACATCCTCTATATCATTTAGAACCTTACCGCTCATATTACCAACAGTAGTCTGAAATTGAGCCAAGTTAGATTTTAATTCTTGTAAATCACCACGCTTGTCAGCATCAGTAAGCAAATCAGCAAGAGCATCGTAATTCTTATTATTAAGCAGTTTCTTGATATGATCGGATGTTACATCATAAAACTTATTAAGCAAAGCCTGCGTTTCATTAGAACCCACCGCAACCATCTCTTCAGTAAATTTTGTCCTATCCTTATTGTATGCAACAATATCCTCCTGACTAATCTTAGATCTATCAAGCTGAATCTTATTTCCTTTCAAAAGCATATCAGCCAAATCATTCATGCTCGTTGCTGGCGTTAATCCAGATACAGGTAATTTAGAACCAAATAGTTTTCTAATTGCTTGCTTGATGGCATACATTAAATCATTAACTACTTTAGCAAAAGCAGATTGAGTTTTAAGTTTATTTAATTTATCTAAGCCAACGGCAGTCAAAGCTCTAACCAATACTTCTTCCTTATGCAATTCTGGGACATTAGCATAAAGCTCCTTCTCTTCAGCTATAATAGCCTTCCCTTCATCAGTCATCTGAAGATTACTATAAAGTCTGTTAAATAAAGTTGGATTAGTGTTGGCTATATGTCTAACAAAAGGATGTGCAAACTCATGGAATGCATTCTCCATACTAATATGATTACCAACAAAGTAAACGGTACCACCAACATAAAAAGAAACATCACCTGCTTTCCACGGATTCTTTGCTTGTTCAGTCAAAGCTTGTGCTTCAGCAGCAGTAACTATTTGAAAGTCCACACCTAGTGTATCGCTAAGTTGTTGTATTAAATCCATTGCTTCAACATGCGTATCTGAAGTTGGATGCACAGTATTATCAGAAGCATCATTTAGAATTGCTTCATCCATTAATCCAACCTTATTCTGACCTATATCAATTACAGCATCAATCATAGTGGCAGGCATATCATCGGGCGCAGGAGATTCGATTATGGTAGGTCCTGGGTTAGCTCGTTCAGCAAGCTTTGCTTGAACCTCTTCAGGAGTTCTGATCTCACCATTAGTTTCCATGAAATCTCTATAAGCTTCAATTTTACCTACACCAGCTTCAAGTGCTTTCCATTCAGGAGTATTAATGTTTGGACAAATAGACATATTATAAACAGTGTTTCATAAAATCTAAGACCATCTCATCACTAATTGGTTGACCAGATTGGATCTGTTTCAACCCTTGAGGAGTAGCTAGATAATTAGGATTAATATAATTAAATTCTTCTAGTAAACGTTTAGACAAATATAAGAAAGTTTCCTTGGCAATGTCAACCTTACCTTTGTGTTCTCCAATCATATATTGACCATATCCCTCACGGCTGAATGCAAGTTGTTTACCATCAGCCTGAGCTTGTTTCAATTCGGTTATGGCATCATCAATTGCAATTCTATTCTCATCAGATATTTTTCCGTCAACATCTTTCATAGCCATTCCTTCCGCACCAAAGGTGAGAAGAGTAGGGAGTCCAATGGCGTTTGATATTGTAGGTTGGAAAAACGCGTGGTCACCTTTGGTAGCGTTGAACTGACTCTTTACCGCGTAGTTATATATAAACACCGTATTAGGATATTTGTCTGCATATTGCTTAGCAGTTACTATATTAATAGAAGAAGGAGAGTAAGCTTGTAAACCTGTAGTACCAATAACAACCAATGGGTCTGGTACTTCAGTTGCTCGTTCTTGTATACGTCTTTCAATAGGCTTACCTAAGTCCTTAATGGATTGAGCTAACTTGTAATCAGAATTTAGCTTTTTACCACGTATCTTACCACGTCTATTTTGGAAACTGTTTGCTGAAACAAACATATCATAAAAGCGTTCTAATATTGGTGGAGTTTCGTTACTATCATCGCTCTTGTCAAAATGCTTCACATATTCCATCACTGGACGTTCCATCATACGCAAGTAAACATCTTGTGGCACCAACCTAGTCATTGAAAAAGCACTCTTGGTATTCATACCTGATTGCAAGAAAGCTACTATAGGGAATTTCTTAAAGAAGTCTGAAATCATTTGATTATCCTCTGCATTCTCTACCTTCTGTACATTCGGATCCATTAGCTCGAGTAAATTCTCATGTAGAACATTAAGCATATCTCCCTCTAAGAAGTTATCATTTAACTTCAGGTTAGTAAATGCTCCACTAGTACCTATGGATAATTGATCTATCAGACTATAATCTTCTGCTAACTCCGGATAAGCCGTTCTAATAACATTAAACTGTTCCGCATAAGTATTATCACCTTTAAATAAAGCCCAATGATTAAATGTGTTTAAAAGGGCAGCGTCACGTAAGTATTCTTCATACGCAAGTCTATCTAATCTCTTAGTATAAGTCTCAGCAGATTCCCCCTCACGTTGTTTGTACGTAGTTCCTACCTCAGCTCTTTTTTGAGCATACATAACCGTATCACTTACTTTAGCTTGAGGATAAGATTTTCTCAAAGTCTCACGCTCATAAACAAAGTTATAATATTCATCTGCTGTATCAAAAGCTTGACTGTCAACTTTAGCTAAGCCTCTGCGTCTTGCATAATCATCTTTAGCATATAACCTATTCAAGTAATCTCGTTCAAGTTGTTTCTTATCTACATACAATTGATCGCCCAACGCATAAGCTCCATTATCTAGCTTCTCTATTGCTCTAGTAATTCCTTGTTTTAAAACAGTAACGTTAGATACCGGAATATCCAGCAAGTTACCAAGTTCCTTCTCAAGAGCCATACGTGTTTTGTTACTCTTAGTTTTATCTATATTACTGGCTAATTCATAAGCCTTTTGACTTACCTCATAACCACGATAAGTTGTAGTTGCTGGATTAAAGCTCCTTACACTATTTTGGAAAATAAAACTTACCAGATCGTTGCGGAACTCATTGGCAAACTTTTCAGTATCACCGAATGTGGCTTTAACATCATTACCAATACCTTCCTGAAACTTATCTAATAAGAATTTATTAACCGTAGGGTGATTTCTTAACTTAAATAGATCTTTCCATACTTCAAGTTGAAACGGTTGAATATAGAAACTACCTATTGGAGAGTCAGTAAGTATCTTGTCAACCATCTCTACAGGAATACGCGCATCATACTTCAAAGATTCTTTCATTAAGATTCTATTCTGAGCTTCAAACAAAGTACCTGACTTGCTGGTATCAAAATTCATTTTTAACTTAATATCACGGATAGGCATTGCCATATTTTCAGCTTCGATGAAATGCAAGAAAGCAGCTTTATCTTCATCTGTATATTTATATACATCACCTTTCTTTAATGTATCAGCATAGTTCTTTATGCCTTTACGCATGTTTTTCTCATCAAAGTAACCATCTTCATTTAAGACATCAGCTGACACAGCTTCTACAGCCTTTTTATTTATTGTACCTGCTAAAGCAGCACCTACCTCACTAGGTTTAAAATTAAAACCATACTTAGGATTAGTAAATATTTCTTCTCTTGCTTTACCACGGAAAAAGTTAGGGTTCTCTGGAGCTTTACCTAAAGGAGCTGCAAAAGTACCTTTTGCTGCACGCTGTTCTTTTACATACTGTCTTACAAGCGGCATTGACGCAAAATAAATAGCACTCTTAACAGGTACACCTGCTTGTAATAAAAACATAAGCACTGGTGTAACTTCTTTGTTACCTTGCAGATTGAATATCCAAGTATCCTTAGCTATATCAACCCATCCATTAAGCAACTGATTAATAACATCCGCAACTCGGTATTCTCCATTGATATCTTTGTCGTGTGATAAAGAGATTGCCGCTTCATCCCCTACCTGAATAGTATTATGAGGCAAGAAAAGCTTTTGTCTATGGTATTTTCTTAAAGCGTCATTTTCAGATTTAGTTCGTTTACCAGGAGCTTTAGCACTAATTCTATTATACTCAGCAGTTGTTGTACCCGCAGTAGGATTTAACCTAAAACCAATCCTATTAAACACAGTATTGTAAGTATTATCAACAGCACCTAAACCAAGAGTTTGCTTACCAACATTGTTAGTGGCATGCTTATATATGTTGTACTCTATCTCTAGGGCTCTGGTAGGAGAAATCATAGGTTTCTGTTTACCACCTTGCTCAAAAGTTCTAGTACCCTCACCATTAAATGTAGTCAATGGATCGTAATCTTGAACATCATCCTTTAACTCATCAGCAATTTCTTTTACAATATCTGTTGAGTTAGGACGAGTAAGACTTACAAAATTCTCTGGTAATTCAAGTATTGCCTTGAT
>Ga0307380_10001548_pt1 | contig 33573 bp, 33 predicted proteins | sample UN3MG_FD_202239 | JGI IMG/M metagenome (GOLD analysis project Ga0307380, IMG submission 202239) | Soil microbial communities from Risofladan, Vaasa, Finland - UN-3 | ecosystem: Environmental > Terrestrial > Soil > Coastal area > Acid sulfate soil | place: Finland: Risofladan, Vaasa | collected...
ATACCATGAGTTCCAAGTTTCGATACACGGTTCCAAGGCTGATTCGGGGGAGCCTCTCCTTGACCCGCAGGAATACCTCATCGGCGCCGGGATGATTCCTGCAGAGACGGAGTTCTTCCAGAATCACGGTTCTCTGCTCCGTTTTTCTCAAAATAATTGATCCTGTCGTGATTATAGTAACGATAACTATTCTTAATTACATCTGACGAAGTGTCAAGCCCGACGTCGCTTTTTACTGAAAAAAGTTTGCCCCGATTACAGGTTTTCGATACTTTCATTGTGGGGGTTAAATATGAGAAAATCACTAATGTTCGTTCTTTCAGCCCTTACCCTGCTGACCTTCGCAGCCTCTGCTGCGACTGTTACCACCGACGAGCTCATTCGTATCGGCCTTCAGCCTCTCAAAGAGGGAACTGAAATCGTTGATTTCGAGCTACAGGATCTGAGTGGAGCGACACGCCGATTGAGCGATTTCAGAGGGAAGGTGGTGTTCTTAAACTTTTGGGCTACCTGGTGCGGCCCCTGTCGTTTCGAGATGCCTTCCATGGAGAAGCTGTACCGGAGACTCAAAGACGAAGGACTTGAAATCCTAGCCGTCAACCTTCAGGAAGACCGCAGCAGCGTAGAGCAATTTGTGGATGAATATGGTTTGAGCTTTCCCGTTCTCCTCGATACCACGGGTCGAATCGGCGCCACCTACGGAGCCCGCAGCATCCCAACGACCTACATCGTGGATCGTGAGGGTTTCGTCATTGCCGGTACGATCGGCACCAGAGAATGGGACACAGAGGAGTATACCCGTTTCTTCGAGAAGCTTCTGGCAGACTGAACTCCGCACAGCCGTATATCTGTGGACCTGAATCGCCGGGAGATCCCGGTATAGAGGCAGAGCATTCACCCCAGTATCTTAAGGCATACCGGGGTCGGAGCGCTAGTGATCTGACCGCTGGGCGTCAGACGACCGGATTGCTGATCGATGCTGAAGTGTACGACGCTGTCGGTGTCCTGATTCGCAGCGAAGAGGAACTTTCCAGTGGGGTCGATGACAAAGTTCCGAGGCGCCCTTCCCCGGGTCGATTCATGACCTACGTAGGTCAGTTTGCCGGTCCTGCCGTCGATGGTGTAGATGACGATGCTGTCGTGGCCCCGGTTCGACCCGAAGAGAAACCTTCCTGATGGATCGACGTGGATGTCCGCGCAGGTGCTCTGTCCTCCGAAGGACTCGGGAACGGCAGGCACGGTTTGTATCTTTTCCACGGTCCCTGTTTCCCTGTCATAGCCCAGGCTCACTATCGTTGAATCCAGTTCATTGATCAGATAGGCAAAGTTTTTGTTGGGATGGAACACGAAATGCCGCGGTCCGGCTCCCGGCTTGGTTTCAAACCAGGGTTGGTCATGGGGTTTGAGTTTTCCCCGCTCAGAATCGAAGCTGTAGATCATCAACTTGTCCAGCCCTAAGTCGGGGATATAGGCAAAGCGATTGGAAGCGTCAAGGGTTACCGAGTGGGCGTGGGGTCCGCTCTGACGGACAGGATCGGCGCTCGAACCATCATGCTGAATGACATCGGTGGCATCTGTCAGGCTTCCGTCCTCATGTATCGGCAGCACAGACACACTGCCGCTGGCAAAATTAGCCACCAAGGCATGTCTACCTGTTTGATCCACGGTGACATGACAGGGATCAGTACCGTGTGTCGGCACCTTGTTTATCAAGTGCAGCTCTCCGCTCTGTGGGTCGATTGCGAAGGAACTGAGCGTCCCGGTGGCTTCGCCCTCGTAACTTTTAAGTTCATTCACTGCGTAGAGAAAGCGGCGGTTGGGGTGGAAGGCGAGGTAGGAGGGATTCTTGATCCCCTTGGCCGTACGGTAGGGCCGCCACGATCCTGTGGCGGGATCCATTTTGTAAATGTGTATTCCCTCACCCTTACCTTCAAAGATCTGTCCGGTGCCGAAGCGTATCTTCTCGGTGTAGGTGCCAACGTAGACAAATAGTTCGTTTATGTTCATACAATCAGCTCCTAGTATTCGATTCCCTTGCGGGCCTGCACGCCGGCATTGTAGTAATGTTTGATTTCCCGCATCTCTGTAACCAAGTCAGCCTGCGGGTAGAGTTCTTCAGGGATATTGCGCCCCGTTAAGACCAGCTCCACGCTCACCGGTTTTCGGCGGATCAGATCCGTTATCTCTTCGAGGGAGACCAGGCGATAGTACAGCGCGATCCCCATCTCATCCACGATCAGCAGGTCGTATTCACCTTTCTCCATAATCTCCTGGATTTCCCGCCAACCCTCTCTGGCCAGCCGCACATCCTCCTCCGTTGGTTCATCACGGATGAAGCACTTGCGTCCGTACTGGTGCAGGGTAATCTGGGGCTCAAAGCGTTTGAGAGCTTCCAGCTCCCCGTAGAACATCCCCTTGGCGAACTGGCCAATGAATACCTTCAGACCCCGGCCGGCGGCCCGAAGAGCCAGTCCCAGCGCGGCGGTGGTCTTACCCTTGCCGTCTCCTGTGTAGATCTGTACGAGTCCCTGCTTCATAACTTCTGCGATTGTATTCATCTCTCCCCGGTGCGTCTATTGCTCGCCCCGGTCAAATGTCGAGTACCTCCCCGAGCCTACCATAAAGCCAGCAAGTACGATGCTGTTTACCTCAATATTTTAATAAAAAAGTTATAATATCATAAATATTTATCGAATTATTGACAGAAACCTAAATATATTCTATATACAAGGGCAATGAAGATCGACCATACCAACATCGGTATCATCAAGCATCTGCAGGACGGCCGGAAGTCCTACAAGGAGATTGCCGACGATCTCTCAATCACGGAAAATACTGTGCGCTCCCGGGTACAACAGATGGTTCAGGAGGGGGTTCTGTCGATCACCGGACTGATCGATCCGGAAAAGGTCCCCGGGCATCGGGTTGTACTGGTGGGGATTAAGCTGAACACGATGAACCTGGTGAAGAAGGGGGAGGAGTTCAGCCGTCTGAAAGGGGTGGTATCGGTGAACGTGGTCACCGGCCGCTACGACCTCATCTTGACGGTGCTGCTGCGGGAAGATTTCGGGCTGCTCGAGTTCTACACACAGCAGGTGGACCGGATCGAAGAGGTCAGCTCTGCGGAGACCTTTGTCGTTTACAAGGGATTCAACACCAAGGTTCCCTATATCCTATAGAGAAGGAGTAAAGGAATGGAGATACCGAAAGATCTCAAATACGCCAAGACCCACGAATGGGTGCGGATCGAGGAGGATGTGGCCTACATCGGAATCAGCGACTATGCCCAGGAAGAACTGGGGGATATCGTGTATGTGGAGATGCCCTCCCCGGAGGACAGCTATGACAAGGGGGAGGAAGTAGCCACCGTCGAATCGGTGAAAGCGGCTTCGGCCATCTACACCCCGATTACCGGCACGGTGAAGGAGATCAATTCGGATCTGGAGAGCACGCCCGAGTTGATCAATCAAAAGCCATACGAAGCCTTCATCTTTGCCATTCGCTTCTCCGATGCTTCCGGGTTCGACGAACTTCTCGACGCTCAAAGCTACGAGAAGCACGTGGAGCAGGAGAAGGACAGCCATTAAAGGGAGTTTTTCAGTGATTGCCTATCTTCCCCATACCGATGAGGACATCGAAGCCATGCTTGAGGTCATCGGCGTTGCCGGCATCGATCAGCTGTTTGCCGATATTCCCCGGGAGTTGATCCTCAAAGAACCTCTTCAGATACCGGCGGGACTTCCCGAGCATGAAGTTTACCGGAGAATGCGGGCCCTGGCCGAGCGAAATCGGGTGCAGAATGTTTCCTTTCTCGGCTGTGGAAGCTACGATCATATCATTCCTGCGGTGGTCAGCCACATCCTGTCCCGATCGGAGTTCTACACCTCCTATACTCCTTACCAGGCGGAGATATCTCAAGGGTTTCTCCAGGCGGTTTTCGAATTTCAGACAATGATCTGCGAGCTTACCGGCCTGGAGGTGGCCAACGCCTCTCTGTACGACGGGCACACAGCCGCCAGCGAGGCGGCTGTTCTGGCCTTGAACAGTGTGCGCAGGTCCGAGACCATCCTGTATTCAAGCACGCTGCACCCCTTTACCCGGCAGGTGCTGCGAACCCACTTTTCGAATCTGCCGGTCCACCTCGAGGAGATCCCTTCCAAGAACGGAACCACCGACCTTGTGGATCTGGTCGCCAAACTTCGACCCGGAGTGGCCGGAGTCATTCTCCAGAGCCCGAACTACCTCGGGTATGTAGAGGATCTGAGCGGTCTGGCTCAAGATCTGCACGACAACGGTTCCCTTCTCATCCTGTCCGCCAATCCCCTTTCCCTCGGAGTGCTCAAGCCGGCGGGAGAGTGGGGCGCGGATATCGCGATCGGCGATACTCAAGCCCTGGGTCTTCCCTCCTATTTTGGTGGTCCCTCGGTGGGCTATATCACGGCCACCGAAAAGCTGCTTCGCAAGATGCCCGGACGTATCGTCGGCCAGTCCCTCGATCAGGAGGGGAAACGGGCCTTTCTGCTCACCCTCCAGGCACGGGAACAGCACATCAAGCGGGAGCGGGCTACCTCGAATATCTGCTCCAACCAGGCATTGGCCGCCTTGGCCACAACGGTCTACCTGGCAACGTTGGGAAGGCAGGGGATACGGGAGGTCGCCGAACAGAATACGCAGAAGGCCCACTACCTCTACGGGCGGCTCGTGAAAGAGACTGCCGCCGAACCTCTGTTTGACAGGCCCTTCTTCAATGAATTCCCTATTGTGCTGGCAAAGAAAGCCGCTGAGGTACTACCCCGGATGGAGGAACGGGGATTCTATGCCGGAGTGGATCTGAATCGGCTCGATCCGTCGACCCCGGAAGGTACATTGGCAATCGCGGTCACGGAGAGAAGAACCCGGGAGGAGATGGACGCTTTCGTTGAAGCGTTGAAGGAGGTGCTCCGGTGAACGGGAAAAACAACCCTCTGATCTTCGAGCTGTCAAAACAAGGCCGGCGGGGCTATCGATTGCCCGACTTGGATGTTCCTCGCCGGGAGCTTACCTCCCTGGTGGGGTCGCAGCTGCTCCGCGAGCAGGAACCGCGGTTGCCGGAGGTGAGCGAGGTCGAAGTGATTCGCCACTACACGGCCTTGAGCCGTCGAAACTACGGTGTGGATCTAGGTTTCTATCCCCTGGGCTCCTGCACTATGAAGTACAACCCCAAGATCAATGAACAGGTGGCCGCCTTTGAATCCTTTGTTCGTCTTCATCCCCTGCAGCCGGAAGAGAGTGCTCAGGGAATCCTGACCCTGATGCACGAGCTGCTCGTTGGGCTGTGCGAGGTCACCGGGATGTCCTGGGGTACCCTGCAGCCGTTCGCCGGAGCTCACGGGGAGTTCACGGGGATGAAGCTCTTCAAGGCCTACTTTGAGAAGCGGGAAGAGAGAGGTCGGACCAAGGTGTTGGTTCCGGACTCGGCCCACGGCACAAACCCGGCCTCCGCCCACCTGGCGGGCTTCGAAGTGGTGGAGATCCGCTCCGACAGCAGGGGTCTGATCGCCCTGGAAAGCGTGAAGGATCATCTCGATGAATCCTTGGCCGGTATTATGTTGACCAACCCCAACACCCTCGGGCTGTTCGAAGAGGACATCCTGGAGATTTCCGAAGCGGTCCATCGCTCCGGCGGGCTCTTATACTACGACGGCGCCAATCTCAACGCCATCGTGGGGAAGGTACGGCCCGGAGACATGGGTTTCGACGTGGTGCATCTCAATCTCCATAAGACCTTTTCCACACCCCATGGGGGAGGTGGACCCGGCGCGGGACCGGTGCTGGTCTCCGACACCCTCCTTCCTTTCCTGCCCGTACCCGATGTTGTCAAGCGGGCCGACGGATATCATCTTGAAAATAACCGGCCCGACACGATCGGCCGCCTGTCCGGGTTCTACGGAAATGTGGCCGTAATGGTGAAGGCATATGCCTATCTTCTTACCATGGGTAGTGACGGCCTGGCCAGGGTGGGCGAGTTGGCCGTATTGAATGCTAATTACCTCAAGGAGCGACTGAAGAGGAGCTTCAACCTTCCATACGATAGGACCTGCAAGCACGAGTTCGTTCTTTCGGCACGGCAGCTGAAGGAACGGTTTGGCGTCACCGCTCTCGATGTAGCAAAACGTCTGCTCGACTTCGGCATACACCCCCCTACTATATACTTTCCACTGATCGTGCCGGAGGCGCTGATGATAGAACCCACCGAGACTGAAAACCTTGAAGTTCTGGACCGGTTTGTCGAGGTGATGAAGACGATTCTCCAAGAAGCCAAGGAAAATCCGGAGGTCCTCAGACAGGCGCCCAGCCGTACCCCGGTAGGCCGGATCGATGAAGTTCTGGCCGCCCGTAAACCGGTTGTTCGCTGGCATCCGGAGAACGGGGAATCCTCCGAGAGGGAGGGGCAGCCATGATGCGAACTCCGCTGTACAAAAAGCACGTGTCATTGGGTGCCCGAATGGTCGAGTTTGCCGGTTGGGAGATGCCGGTGCAGTACCCCACAGGGATCGTGGAGGAGCACCTCCGTACTCGAAAGGGTGCCGGATTGTTCGATATCTCCCACATGGGTCGCTTTCTCGTTTCCGGGTGGGGCAGCTTGCCTTTTCTGCAGCACGCTCTGACCAACAATGCCGCCGCTCTGGAGCCGGGAAAGGCCCAGTACACGATGATCCCCAATGAGGGGGGCGGTGCCATAGATGACGCCTACCTGTACTGTTTGCGTGCGCAGGAGTACCTGCTGGTGGTAAACGCGGCCAATCGGGACAGGGACTGGGAGCATCTGCAGTCGATCCGCTCCGGATTACCCGGGCTGGAATTGGTGGATCGCACCGCTGATTTGGCTATGATCTCCCTCCAAGGTCCTGAGTCACGTCACATTATGATTTCCTGTTTTGGTGAGGAGGCTCTTCCCGAACCCGGCCGCAACAACCTGACCGCAATATCAAGCAGGGGCTCAGGCCTTACCATCGCCCGTACCGGCTACGCGGGAGAACCTCTGGGTTTCGAGCTCTTCGTGCCTGGAGAATCCGTAGACAGGCTGTGGGACGAATTTCTATCAGCTGGAGCGGCGCCGATCGGTCTCGGCGCCCGGGATACGCTGCGCCTCGAGGCCGGTCTTCCCCTCTATGGGCACGAACTCGGTGTCGATCCGGAAGACCAGGAAATCCCGATCTTTGCCTGTCCTTTGGCCCGCTTTGCCGTGAGCTTCAGCCCTCTGAAGGAACAGTTTCGCGGCAGGCAGCCGTTGCAGGATCAATTCGCAGTTTATAGGAGAATCGTTAAGCGGGATTATTCGAACCTGCAGTCTCTGCCGCGCATTGTGCGGCTGTTCGAAGTTCAGGACAAGGGGATCGCCCGCCAGGGAGCAGCAGTCTTTGTGGAAGATCGGCAGGTCGGCTGGGTAACCAGCGGAACCATGGCCCCGTATTGGATTTTCGAAGGAGAAGGTCTGTGCAGTACTCTGAGCGGTCAGAGAGAGCGGAGAGCCATCGGCATGGCCCTGTTGGATAGTACCGTCGAAGCGGAAACAGAGATCGAGATCGACGTCAGGGGAAAACGGCTAAAAGCTCTGACCGTTCCGTACCTGCTGCGGGCGGAAGCCCCTCCCTACGCCCGACCGGTTCTGTGGGGGCAGGGTGAAGAAGTACCCGAGATGGTTGAGCCATCCCTAAGCTATCCGGACAAGGCACGACAACTACTGCGTAGAAGCATTGACAATACCCAGTGGCGGCAAAAGCGGTGCATCAATCTGATCCCTTCGGAAATGACCCATTCGTCCCTGTCCAGGCTGCTGTCGATCATGGATCCTTCCTTCCGCTACGGCGAGCATAGAAAGATCAAGGCATTCAAAGACGCCGAGGTGTTCTACTATCAGGGCACCGGCTTCATCGACGAGGTAGAGCGGGCCCTGGTCGGGGAGCTGAGACGGTACCTGGGCTGTCGAGAAGTCGAAACCCGGGTGGTAAGCGGCCAGATGGCCAATATGGCCCTGTTCAGTGCAATGGTGGACTACCTGAATCGGGACGATCGAAAGAGCGAACCCCGGCGGATTCGATCGATCATGAACAACCACATCATCAAGGGCGGACATCTCAGTGCCCAGCCCATGGGGGCTTTGAGGGATTTTGTGGCCCGGGATCCGGCCAGGGAAGCCCCAGCGGTCATCAACTTTCCCGTCTGTGAGGCCGATCCGTACAGGATAGACACGGCCCAGCTGCGTGGGCTCCTGGAACAACACCGACCCGAGCTGATCGTCCTGGGCAAGAGCATGATTCTGTACCGGGAACCGGTCCAGGAGATCCGTAGGATCGTGGAACAGCTGTCCCTCGACACGGTGATCATGTATGACATGGCTCACGTGCTCGGTTTGGTGGGTCCCCATTTCCAGGAGCCCTTCGTTGAAGGCGCCGATATCGTTACCGGATCGACCCACAAGACCTTCTTCGGTACCCAGCGAGGAATCCTGGCTGTGAATTGGGCCGAGGAAGATCCACGCTATGAGTTGTGGGAGACGATCCAACGGCGCACCTTCCCTGGCAGTGTGAGCAACCATCATCTAGGTACGCTGCTCGGTCTGCTTATGGCGGCCTATGAGATGAACGCCTTCAAGGGGGACTATCAGAAGGCGGTGATCGGCAATGCCAAGAGTTTTGCCCGGGCTCTGAAGGATGCGGGTCTGAGGGTCGCCGGAGATCCTCAAGTGGGACATACCGAAACTCACCAGGTGGTTGTAGAGATCGGCTACTGTCAGGGTGTGGAGGCGGCCCGCCGGTTGGAGGAGAACAACATCATCGTCAACTTCCAGGCCTCCCCGAGGGAGGAGGGCTTCACCGCATCCGGCGCCTTGCGTATGGGGGTATCGGAGATGACCCGTTTCGGTATGGAAACGGAGGATTTTCGAACCCTGGCGGAGTTGATCCGGGACGTGGTTGTAGACGGAAAATCTGTACAGGATGAGGTTATTCGACTGCGCAGCCGGTTTCAGGATCTACGCTACTGTTTTTCCGATGCACAGCTCGACAGCCAGGTCGAACAGCTGCACGGGTTGATCTGAAGTTTTGGTATAGGATTTCTTGGACGTTCACATCGATGAAGCGGGGAGCGAAGACCTTACAGCTAGTACCCCACATACTCGGGAACGAAGGAGATTTCATTGTTGACTTTGGTCACACCAGGCACGTCGGCGGCCGCCTTTTCGCAACGCTCAATAGATTGACGGTCCCCCGCTGTACCTTTGAGCGTTATCACCCCATCGTCGACCTCTATTTCCAGGAAGTGGATTGGTAGTTGTTGCTCGTATAAGATGGCGATTATAGCTTTTTGAGCGAGATAAAGGTCTTCCAACTTGCGAAACGTCTCCTTTTTCCTCCCAGCTACTTCCTTGGAACTCAACGTCTTCTTGATTAGATCGATGGCGGTCTTGTCCGAAATGAAGTGGGTATTGATAATCAGATCGTAGTGATCGAATGAGTCCCAATTCGTGTGAAATAAGAACCGGTAGAATCCTGCTCGGTCGTTGTCTTCATGCAGGACGGCCTGCCTAGCCCTGCCGAGAAATTGTAACCAAACTTCTCACGGACTTTCATAACCCGAATCTGCAAGGGCGCCACCACCCGCACATTAATGGTGCCGGGAACATCCTTGAATAGGATTTGTCCTCCCCGGCCCACGATTACGCAGCTTCCCCGGCGAGCAAACTCGTAGCTGACCATTTTCAGGAAGTGTAGATACCTGTCTCTCTCGGCGGAAAATCGATGCCAAAAACCGGGCTTCTTCTCATCATAGATCTCGACCTCCATCTTGGGGAATCCGCGCTCGACGAGAAGTCTTTCCAATACTTCTTTGTCCAGGAAGTTCCAACCGAGCTCTTCAGCCAGCACCCGAGTGATCTCGTCACCCCCTGTGCCGGCCTGCCGAGAAATTGTAACCATAGACCATTTACCTCCTAATTCAAATGTAATCCATAGCAAATCGATCAATCAAATAAATACCCTAATTCCGGTCGATTTGTGTACACTACACCGGTTTAACTATGCCCGTCGTCAATGACAAGCATGGGTTTCTGTTACACGCTGCCCTCTACTTCCGTGAGAAGCTTTCGGTCTATTGCCTTCAATATCTTCTCCTGTTTCTTCGTTAGTGTAACAACCGCCTGTATTCTATTTTTTCTGTAGATTCAAAGAATCTAAATCAGCGGACAAGAAGAGCAGCCAGAGGTATATAGACTCCAACCTTTACCAGCACCGCGAGAAGAACATAGATCCAGGGCCGTGTTTCTTCCATCTTTGCCAGTCCCACGCTGATCAGTGCGATTTCCCAGACTGAGATGAGCGCATGGATCAGGGGAGTCATCCCGTGGCCATAGACGTCCAGGGCGATCGTGGTCCAATCCACCAGCCAGGTCACCGGCATCGGAATCAGCAGTCCGAAACCCACGACGTTCAGAATCCAATCGAAGTCACTCTCCTTCCCCATGCCCCGCAGAACAAGATGAACCAGAGCGCTGGACAGCAGCCAACCGGCAAGGCCGAAAATGGGGAGAAAGAGAATTTCCGCCGTGTAGTATTGATCGGTAGCTAAAAAGGTGAGGTAGGAAGGATAGAAGGGAGTTCGGTCGAGAAGACGAAGAGCCAAAATCGAGGTCAGAGAAGTAATTACGAATCGAACAATTATAGCCCACAATCCCCAGGAGGGAGCCGGCTTGGGCTGAAGTCTCTTGAAGGCTCGCGACGGGTTGAACAACCCCTGAAACCAGATTCTAATAAACGTCATCATCGTTCTCCATCAAAACGCGGCGCCGGCTTTGGTTGGGTTTCAGTATAAATCAGACGGCAATTCGGTCAAGGGGACCTTTACCGGTCCTCAAGGCTTGACCAGTCCTGGCTTGATCTGGATGATCACAGACAGGATGTTCAGGGGGAGAATAATGAAGAAATATGCAATTTGCAGCGAGCTGTTTGGAGATATGGCTTTTCAGGATTCCTGTTCCCTGCTTCACAAACACGGGTATCACGGCATAGAGATTGCTCCGTTTACTCTGTTTGACGAGCCAGGGAATTTCAGACCGGAGCAGATCAGCGAGATACATCGTGTGCTGACAGACCACGATCTGGAGTTTACCGGGCTGCATTGGCTTTTTCTCAAACCCGAGGGATTGCATATCACCACGCCGGATGAGACGATCCGCCGTCAATCCTGGGATCATCTCAAACGGCTGGTGGACCTGGCAGGACAGCTGGGGGGAGGCGTTTTGGTGCTGGGGTCTCCGAAACAGCGCCACAGCGTCGATATCAGCAGGCAGCAGGCTACGGCCTACCTGGAAGAAGGCCTGCGGTCTCTGGCCGATTTCACCGCCGCGAGGAACTGCACCATCCTGCTGGAGTCTCTGTCCAGCAGCGCCACCGATGTGGTCAACACCATTGCCGAAGCTGAAAGCTCGATCAGGAGGATCGGGCATCCGGCGATTCAGGGTATATTTGACTTTCACAACTGTACCGATGAGACCAAGAGATGGGACGAGTTGATCGAAGATCACTTCCCGATCTTCCGTCATGTCCATCTAAACGAGGTCAACGGCAGCTACCCCGGTACGGGGAGCTCGGATTTTCTTCCCGCCTTCGAGAAACTGGAAGAGAAGGGGTATCGGGGTTGGATATCCCTGGAGATTTTTCATGTACCCAAGGACCCCGGTCTGGTACTGAGGGAAACCAGGGATTTTCTCGATCGGATGGAGGAGGCTGTGTAATATATGCTCCGTATCTGCGATCTTCACTGTGACACGGCCCTCCTCTGGCAGGCAGGGAGGTCTCTCGAAGACACCTCCCTGCATGTCAGCCTCCCGTATCTGCAAGAAGGGAATGTCGGGCTTCAGGTGTTTGCCGCCTATGTTCCGGGAACACTGCCTAAAGACCAGGGTTTCTCTTTTGCTTTGCAGACGATCAACCGGTTCAAAGAAGAGATCGAAAAATATTCCTCCAGGATTGCTCTGTGCCGCAACAGTCATGAAGTTGAGGCGGCTACGGCCCAAGGTAAGATCGCCGCGCTCCTGGCCGTAGAAAACGGAGACGCCATAGAGAATGATTTGAAAAAGCTGGAAGCACTGCACAAAATGGATGTGCGGCTCTTGACCCTGATTCATTTCAAGAGCAATGACTGGGTGATCTCCTCGAATGACAAGACGCCGAACTTTGATGGTCTTTCCGGATTTGGAGAAGAAGTGGTAGCGGCGATGAATGATTTGGGGATGATTGTTGATGTTTCCCACGCTCACGATCGGACGGTGGAGAGAGTTCTTGCACTCAGCCGAACTCCGATTGTGGCCTCCCACTCCTGTATGTATGGAATCTGTCCGATCCCGCGAAATATAAAAGACGATCTGATCCGCGGTATTTCTGCCGGCGGAGGTGTTGTCGGAGTGGCCTTTCAGCCCGCCTTTCTGGATTGCGCATTCAGGGAGATCGCGGAAAAAAGAGGCAAGGATGTGTTTTCCGAGCTTGATCGTTTGACGAGACGGGCAGGGGCTGATGGCGCCAAGCTAGGTAGGGCCTGGATGAAATTTGCGAAAAATTTCAAGAACATGATGGCATCAGAAAAAGTCCCCCTCGAAAAGCTCCTCCAACACATTGATTACCTCGTCGATCTGGTCGGGGAGGATCATGCCGCCTTCGGCTCGGATTTTGACGGCATCCCCGACACACCCGTAGGTCTGGAGGATTGTAGGGGCTTCGTCAACATTATGGAAGGGCTGCGCCTACGCGGCTATTCACGGAAGCGACTGGAGAAGATCTGCTGGTCCAACTTCTTGCGCGTGTTCAAAACCGTATGCGGATAGAGGACTGCCCCTTCGGTGCATTCTCTCACTTGCCGCTACTCCCCATCGGTAACAAGCCCGTGCTTTGACCGATCTTTATTGTGCTTCTTGTTCCGGTACATCGATTTGTCCGCCTGTACGAGAAGCTCGTTGAGAGATACTGGATTCTGAGGATCAAAGATGGCCACTCCCATGCTGATGTAGAATGGGTATGGCCTCTTCACCCGGCGATTAAAGACTTCAAGATTTTCTTTCAGTCGTCTGAAGAGTACGTCCGGATTGATTTCAGGTTTCTCTGTAACGAGGACCACGAACTCATCCCCGCCGATACGGGAATGAATGTCGGATTCCCTGAAACTTTGCCGCAGTATTTGGGCAGCATCCACTAAAGCCCGGTCCCCTTCCTGGTGTCCGAAGCGGTCGTTTATCCCTTTTAGCCCGTCCAAATCTGCGGAAACGAGAAGCATGCTCCGGCGAGTCCTAGCTGCGATCTTGATCTGCTGCTCCGCCAGGATGAAGAATCCCCTCCGGTTGTACAGTCCGGTAAGTTCGTCGGACAGGGATAGCGCCCGCAGCTCTTCCAATACCCGCTGTCTGTCCTGAAGGTACTGGGTCGCTCTGGACACGCTGATAATCACGGCGATCAACAGAACCGCTGCTATCCCGAAGAGCACAACCGAAGACAGGTTGATCAAATTCTTGAGTTTCTGCTTCTCGGTGCTTATATCGTAGTAGATCTCGAAAACACCGATCAGTTTCCCCTCCCGGATGATCGGGACATAGGTTTCAACCACGTCCGTATTCATGTACCGGTTTTCCAATGACGCGCCGCCCCGCTCCACCTGTTCGGCCAGAACCTTCGGGTCAGCAAGCATCTGACGGAAATACGGATCCTGATTCACATCGCCTATCTCTTCGGGTTTGCTGGAATAGAGGATCTGTCCGGATGGTGAATAAATAACCAGCCGGATAAAATGGGCGTCCCGCTCGACTTTCCGGATTTGATCGATCGTCTCCTTGCTCAGTGAGCCGGGCTCTAATTCCTGGTCGTCCACGATGATCAATGCGCTGAAGTATTTTGTAATTCCCACCGCTTCATTCACGGTAAACTCTTCGAGGAGTCGGATGATGTTCGGGTATTGGTGAAAGAGCGTGAACAAGGGGAACAGAACGATCGTGATGATTGACACTACCACGATGACCCTGAGAAAAGTGGGTCTGGAGTAGGTAATTCTGTCAACGGTGTCGAGCTTCATCTTTGCTTTCAACATACCCTACCGCGACAGGTGCAGGCAACCAGGATTTCGCCAAACTCCGTCACTTCAGCTGGGTGAGCTCGGTTAGCACCTTAGCCGAGGATCTGGGGTGAAGGAAGGCGATCCGGCTGCCGCGAGCCCCGGAGCGGGGTGTCTCGTCGATCATTCGGATCTGTTTACCTTTTAGTTCTGCGATCTGTTTTTCGATATCATCCACCTGATAGGAGATATGATGCATCCCCTGCCCACGCTTCTCGATGAACGCGGTGATCGGACTGTCGGCGTCGGTTGGCTCGAGGAGCTCTATGTTCACCTCTCCGACGCGAAATACCGCCAGGCGTGCCTTCTGGTCTTCCACAACTTCTGTTCCCCTGTATTCCAACTTCAGCACGTCCCGGTAGAAGGGGATATTTTCCTCCAAAGAGCGGACCGCGATGGCGATATGGTTAATTTGTTCGATCACCTCTCCCCTCCTTTAGGAAGTTCTGGATCTGCTTGTTGATCAAAGCGTACGGACATGCCTTGCGTCTGTATAGGGTGTCTGCCCAATCCGGAAGCTGTTTTGAAACCTCGATGCGAACGTCCATCAGCCGGTGGATTTTACGGCTCAGCACTCCCATTAGCTCCCTCTCCAGACGGAATCGGCGTTTCTGTTCCAGTTTGCCGGAACGAGCGATCTCACTCCGGTGGGCAGCGATTGCCTCCCGTAGCAACCCAATTCCCTCGCCGTTTGTGGCGCTGGTCATGACAATCGGGTTGATCACGGTATCTTCTCCGGGGTTCTTGAAGCTCAAGACGTACTCCACTTCCATCCGCAGCTTATCCGCCCCAGGCATATCTTTCTTGTTGATGATGAAGATGTCTCCTATCTCCATCACTCCAGCCTTCATGGCTTGAATTTCGTCACCCGTGCCCGGCATAAGGACCAGGAGTACGATATCAGAGAGCTCTACGATCTTTATCTCGGTCTGTCCAACGCCGATCGTCTCGATGAAGATCGTGTCGTAGCCTGCGGCGTCCAAGACTTTGAGAACGTCTCCCGTAGCGGCGGCTACGCCACCGAGAAATCCTCGGGAGGCCATGGAGCGGATGAACACTCCAGGGTCGGTGGCGTGCTCTTGCATGCGCAGACGGTCTCCCAGGATAGCCCCCCCGGAAAAGGGCGAGCTGGGGTCTATGGCGATTACCGCTACTTTGTGTCCGGATCGACGTTCCAGGGTGATCAGCCTGTCGACCAGGGTACTCTTGCCGGTGCCGGGACTTCCCGTCACTCCCAGGATCAGAGCACGACCGGTGTGCGGGAACAGGGAGTCCGCCAAAAGTTCTGCCTCCGGCTCGAAGTCTTCGATCAGCGAGATTGCCCGGGCAATAGCCCGCACATCCCCGCGGCGAATGTCATCGACCAGATTCATGCTCTAAGAACTCGACGATCTGTTCTGTGCTCGTGCCCGGGCCGAAAACGGCCTGCACCCCCTTTTCTTTGAGCAAGGGGATATCTTCCTCCGGGATGATTCCCCCGCCGATGACCTTGATGTCCTCCGCACCGTTCTCCTTGAGCAGGTCCACTACCCGAGGAAACAGTTCGTTGTGGGCTCCGGAGAGAAGACTCAAACCCACGAAATCCACGTCTTCTTGGATTGCGGTCTGCACGATGGCTTCCGGGCTCTGGCGGATCCCGGTGTAGATGACCTCGTAACCCTCGTCCCGAAGCGCACGGGCTATGAACTTTGCACCCCGATCGTGTCCGTCCAGACCGGGTTTGGCAATAAGGATTCTTGTTTTCTTACTGGGCATCCTCGTCTCCTCAAAGCACTATGGTTTCCTTGTGCTCGCCGAACTCATCTCGAAGCACCCGGCAGATCTCCCCCAGAGTGGCGTACTCCCGCACCGCCTCGAGAATCAGGGGCAGTAGATTCACGTCATCCTGCTTTGCCCCTTGTCGCAGTGCAGAGAGACTGTTCTGTACACGGGAGCTGTTGCGGCTGCGCTTTACCTGAGAAAGCTTGTCCGTCTGTACCTGCCGGATCGCCGGATCGACTCGTAGAAGATTTGCCGGTCTCTTTTCTTCCATCTGAAACTTGTTGATCCCGACCACCACCCGTTTACCCTTTTCAATATCCTTCTGGGTGCGAAAGGCGACTTCCTGAATCTCTTTCTGGACGTAGCCCTTCAAGATGGACGGCACCATACCGCCGAGGGCTTCGATCCTGTCGATATACTGCCAGACCTCCACTTCGATGCGATCGGTGAGAGCCTCAACGTAGTACGAACCGGCCAGGGGATCCACGGTAGATGTTACCCCGGACTCATAGGCCAAGACCTGCTGGGTGCGTAGGGCCAGGCGCACCGATTCCTCCGCAGGCAGAGCCAGAGCTTCCTCCCTGCTGTTGGTGTGCAGGCTCTGAGTTCCTCCCAAGACCGCGGCCAGGGCTTGGATTGCCACGCGTACGATGTTGTTGTCCGGCTGTTGGGCGGTCAGGGTCGAACCACCGGTCTGGGTGTGAAAGCGCAGCATCATTGACTTGGGTTCTGTCGCGTTGAACCGCTCCTTCATGATCCGAGCCCAAATTCGACGGGCGGCTCGGAACTTGGCTACCTCTTCCAACAGATCGTTGTGGGCGTTGAAGAAAAATGACAGCCTGCCGGCAAAATCATCCACGCTCAGCCCCGCCTTGAGCGCAGCACGAACGTACTCTATGCCGTTGGCCAAAGTGAAGGCTACCTCCTGGGGGGCGTCGCTGCCGGCTTCCCGGATGTGGTACCCGGAAATACTGATCGTATTCCACTGAGGTACCTCCCGGGTGCAGTAGGCGAAAACGTCGGTGATCAGGCGCATCGAAGGGGCGGGCGGAAAGATATAGGTGCCCCGGGCGATGTATTCCTTGAGGATGTCGTTCTGGATCGTACCCCGCAGTTTGTCTTTCCCAATCCCCTTTTTTTCGGCTACTGCGATGTACATGGTCAGGAGGATCGCCGCCGGAGCGTTGATGGTCATGGACGTGGAAATCTTGTCCAGGGGAATATCGTCGAAGAGGACTTCCATATCTCTCAAGGTGTCGACGGCCACACCGACTTTGCCTACCTCTCCTTCTGCTTGAGGATCATCGGAGTCATAGCCGATTTGGGTGGGCAGATCGAAGGCTACCGAAAGACCCGTCTGCCCCTGCTCCAACAGAAACCTGTATCGCTGATTCGATTCTTCGGCGGTGCCGAACCCGGCGTATTGGCGCATGGTCCAGGGCCGGCCTCGGTACATGGTAGGCTGCACTCCCCGGGTGTAGGGGTAGCGGCCGGGAAATCCCTGTTTTTCCAGGTATTCCTCAACTGAGAAACTTTCAGGAAGGTACAGGCGTTCGACAGGTTTATCCGATCCGGTAACGAACTCTGGTTTGCGTTCCGGGTATCGGCTGATCACCTTCCGAACGATTGTTTCTTCCCATTCCTTTTTTTGCTTCTTCAGTTCTTCTGGCAGCGGCACGGTTTTCCCCTTCTTCCACGCTTGACAAGGTGTTGTTAGTACTCCAGGCTATCCCCGATCGGCAGTACTCGAGCCTTCCGACCGCCTGACTGCACTTTCTTGACGAACTCCTCCGGTTCCACGTCGATAACATCGAAGGTCTTGAAGTGCATGGGGATGTACATCCCGGCCTGAAGAAACTCAGCCGCCTTAGCGGCATCATCGATTCCCATGGTGAAGTTGTCCCCGATAGGGAGGACCGCCAGGTCGATATTGTTCATCTGGCCGATCAATTTCATGTCGTAGAACAGTCCCGTGTCTCCCGCATGGTACAGGGTCTTTCCATCCATGGTGACCAGAAAGCCGCAGGGACTTCCTGTGTAGGTGCCGTCCGGGGCGACCGAACCGTGATGGGCAATGGTTAGTTTTACCCGCCCAAAGGGAAAATCATGAGCTCCACCGATATGCATAGGATGAATTTCGGTACCCTGGCCGGCGCAGTAGATCGCCAGTTCGTTCGGGGCTACGATGGTGGCGTTGTTGGCTTTGGCGATTTCGATACCGTCACCGAGATGGTCATTATGCCCGTGGGTCAGGAGCACGTAATCCACTTTGATCTCCTCCGGCCTGGCCGTAGCCAGAGGATTTCCCGACAGAAAAGGATCGATCACGATTCGTGCTTTGGATCCTTCCAGGGTAAAGGCCGCGTGTCCCAAATAGGTTAAACGGGGCATGAAATACTCCTTTCCAAACGTTTAAATGGCTTGTCTCTCCTTCACTATACGCAAGTTTCTGTTTGAATCTCAAGGGCACCGGGAGTGACGGAACGAGCAGATGAAAAAGAACTCTTGATTGTGCGTCCTCGTATAGATAGCTTCTATTACGCAGTTCTGCGTAGTTGCGGTACTCTACATTTAGTCGGAGAAACGATATGGCAGCCAAGACCAATAAGAGAGCGGGAGGCTCGAAGAGCTCCCGCAGCAATAAAAGCACCAAGACAGTTACCTCAGGCACGCTGATCGCCTCTATTATCGCCGCCTTCCTGGTAGGATACGTGGTAAGTGCTTTTGTCGGTGGCTTTCGACCAAGCACCGGGAGTCCGGAGGGTTCCGGCGGTTCCGCGGGAAACCTGTTCCAGGAAACCCCGTCGAGAACCGGGTATATTCAGGAACTCGAGAAGAGAGCCTCCCAGGATCCGGATGACGAGGCGATTTGGAGGGAGTTGGGCAATGCCTACTTCGACCGCGATCAGTACCCCGAGGCTATCGATGCCTACCGGCGTTCTTTGGAGATCGATCCGGGGAATGCGAATGTGTGGACCGATATGGGAATCATGTACCGCCGGATCGGGGAGTTCCGGAAGGCTGTTGAGGCCTTCGACAGAGCCGTGGCGGAAGATCCTTCGCATCAAATGTCCCGCTTCAACAGGGGTATCGTGCTATTCTACGATCTCGACGACAGGGTTGAAGCGTTTCAGTCCTGGGATGAGCTGGTCAAACTGAATCCCAACTTTCGCACCCCTACTGGTCAGACGATTGTCCAAATGATGAACGGCCTGCGCTGAATCCCGACGCAGTATGGCGACGCCCGGCCGGTGCGGTACAACCGAAAGCCGGCGCTTGAAGACACCAACCCAAGACGGCTTCACGCGCTCAAAACCTAAACCAAAGATACAGCGCCCAATATCGAAAGGTATTTGATGGTATCGCTGTCTGCGCGGGAGCTCATGACCATGGGCGCTTTGGCGCCGATCGTCATGGCGGCGATTTTGGCATCGGTGAGATGAGCCAAAGTCTTATAGAACACGTTGGCCGCTTCGATGTCAGGCATGAGCAGGATGTCCGCATCCCCTCCCACCTCTGTTTGTATACCTTTTGTCTCGCAGGACTTTCGGGATAGGGCGTTGTCCAGGGCGAAGGGTCCATCCACGATACAGCCGGGGATTTGACCGCGATCAGACATCTTGCTCAGCAGAGCAGCATCGACAGTCACAGGCATGGATACGGGATTGACCTTTTCCACAGCGGCGATCACCGCTACCTTGGGACGTTCGATGCCCAGCTTGTGCGCAACATAGACGGTATTTCCGATTATTGCCACCTTGGTTTTCAGATCCGGAGCAATGTTGATGCCCGGGTCGGACATGATGAGGAACTTTGGGTATTTGTCTATCTCGATAATCGAAACGTGAGACAGGACCCCGGGTCCACGAAGCCCACCGTGGCGATGAAGGATCGCCCGCATGATCACCGCAGTTGGAGTTCGGCCCTTCATCAACACCTCCGCCTCGCCCTCCCGTACCAGCTCCACAGCCTTGGCTGCGCACTGCTCTTCCCCGTCGACGGAAACAATGCGGTAGGGGGAGATGTCCATTCCTTCTTTCTCGGCAATCTCTCGGATCGAGCTTTCCTTACCCGTGAGAATGGGTTCGATGATGCCCTGCTCGGCCGCGTTGATCACCGCTTTCAGCGCGTCTCTCTCCTCGGCCATGGCCAAGACCAGACGCCGGGAGGGTTTCGATTTTGCGGTTCGCTCCAGCTCCTCAAAAGTGCGTATCATTGTTTCGACAATTCAAACGATACTACCGGTTTGTGCCTGCGTCAAGGGAAACTCCGAGTGCTGGATTGACCTCTCCATTCGATTAATGGTATGTACTTAAAAAAAGCGAAGAATGATTACTGCAAAGGGCAAGAAACTGGATTGGCACGAGGGGCTCACGGTCCGTGAGGTCCTGGACACCCTTGGCTATAATTTTCCTTCCGTACTGGTGCGGATAAACGGCCGGATTATCAGACGCAAAGGTTGGGACGACTACATCGTCCCCGATGAAGCGGATGTCGAGGTCCGGCCCATCGTTGCCGGGGGTTGAAAGGCGAAAGGCCCCCGATCCTGAAATCTCTATTTCTCGTTTAGAACCTGATCCAAAAACCGAGCAATCGCCGTGGAGCCGTTTTCTATGGTGATCTCCTCGTAAGCACGCCGGCATTCCTGAAGGCCGGAGCCGGACAGGAACCATTCCACGATCTGGGAGAGTTTACGGGGCATGTTTCCCGCATAATACCCAAGACGATTGTCGACTACGAATTTTATATTCGGGTTCTCGCTGAGTTGAGCGCTCTCAAAAAAGATGATCGGTTTTTTCATCGACAGCACCTCCCAGGTGGTTGCCGGTCCGGGTTTGATGAAACAGAAGTCAGAGGCGTAGATCAGCTCGTTGATGCGTTCCTGAAAACCCAGAGCCACGACTCTGGTGGCTTGATCTCGAGAAATGAAATCCCGTTCCAGCTGCTGCCGCAGCTGATCGTTTTTCCCCGCCACGGCAATCACGTTGAGAGGAAAGTTTTTCTTCACCAAGGCTTCGATCATTTTGTAGATCGAACCGATTCCCTCGCTGCCCAGCGTTACCAGCAGGGTTTTTCGGCTGTTGTCTATCCTGAGAGAATGAAGAATTTCAGTTTTGCTTCTGTTGACGTCGAAGAAGCTGCAGCGCACGGGATATGGGAAAAAGTGCAGTTTTTCCCGGGGAAACTTCTTTTTAAGTAGTTTTTTCTCGGCTTGTTTGGAGGCAACGATGTAGTGGTCTACGTTTTTAAGATACCAGTAGGAATCGAAATCGAAGATCTCGGTAAGATAATTGATGAGGATCGGTCCGATCTCATATTGCTTACGGATATGGGCGATCAACATCGTGTTGAAGTAGTGGGTGGAGAAGACCAGATCCGGTTTTTCGTCATAGAGGTAACGCATCACGTATTTATCGATGCGGTCGAGGAACAGCTTGTAGATCTGGATGTTCACCGGTCCGGTGATGAAGTCGAAGGTCTGGATACTCTTTGTCAGCTCGGGGTGGGCAAGCAAGTACTTCCACACCTTCTTGTGCGCTTCGTCCAGATCCGTACAGCCCAGATCCTTCATAAAATCCAAGACCTTTATTTCGTATTTTCCGGGGAAATTTTCCTCCAGGGCTTCAACCACCGCCAATGCAGGGGTTTTGTGTCCCCCCCCGGCCTCGATCATTGCAAAATGGATTTTCTTTCTTGCCACTGCCGCTCCGTCAGATCGGTGAACAGAGTTGATTCAATATTCTTGATTATAGGCCGATTGGGTTCCTTTTCAAAGTGAAATAAAGCTATATTAATGCAGAGAGTGGTTATGTCGACCGACGGAATGGTGATAACCGATCTGGATGGCACGCTTTTCCAGAAAGACCACCGGATCAGCAAACGGAACTACCAGACTCTTTTGGATCTGGGAGAGCGCAAAGTCCTCCGGGTGATTGCAACGGGGCGTAACCTGTTTTCCGCCCGTAAGGTCCTGCCTCCGGGATTTCCCGTTGATTATCTTATCTTTTCCTCCGGAGCGGGGATCATGGCTTGGTCCCGGCAGGAGCTTCTGTTCTGCTATTCGATGAACCGGGACGAGGTCGCCCTGGCCTTCGAAGCCGTATCGCGGCGTTCTTTAGACTTCATGGTGCATCGGCCTATACCGGATAATCATCATTTTCTCTACTTTGCTTCGGATCGACCAAACCCGGATTTTGAAGCCCGATGCAAACTGTACGAAGAATTCGCAACCCCCGGCCGGACGGCAGACCAGCCTCCTCGGGAAGCCTGCCAGTTGGTTGTAGTCGAACCGTTTTTTCACCCATTCTCCTGTTACCGGGAGATTTGGGAAGAGCTTGATTGTCTGACCGTGGTCCGTACCACCTCTCCATTGGATGGCAGGTCCCGCTGGATCGAGATTTTCTCCAATCAGGTTTCGAAGGCCCTGGCCTCAATACGGATAGCTCGTACTGTAGGGATTCAAGAAAACAGAATCATGGCGATCGGTAATGACTTCAACGATTTGGACCTGCTCCGGTGGGCGGCGAGGAGCTTCGTTGTTAACGATGCGCCGGAGGAGCTCCTTGCCCGTTTTCCAGTGGTGCGCTCCGGAGATGAGTCGGATTTCAGCGAAGCCGTTGCTATCTGGCAGCGGGAGATGGAGTATTAGGTATCTTTTGGGCTGGTTCCTCGGTGAAATGGGTCCTCAAGCTGTGCTTTGTACAGTTTTCGTATGTCTGCCAGAATCGTAAGGTATTCCGGGCTTCGGTAATCCGGATAGGTCCACTCCAATGGACGGTAGCCGCCCCGCTCGTACACCAGCGTAACCTCGGCGAATATCCCATCGGAGAGGGGAATCCGGTGCGAGCCGTCTTTGCTCGATGCAAGAATAAAGCGGCCCAGGCTGAGTAAACCCGGATCGATATTTATTTTTCGTTTCTCTGCCTCGGTGAACCGTCTCTCCAAAAGGCTGGTCTCGCTTTTGATCTGAGCCAAAGTGCCGGGATCAATCAGCCGGGAAAAAGAGACAAAGAAACGGGTGATGGGAGTTCCCATTTCCTCGTCGTAGTAGTGGGTCTGGAAAAAGGGTAGATCTCCGCTGGTATAATCGATCCGGCCATAGCACTTTTGCAGCTCCTCGATAAGCAGAGGACGCATCTGCCGGCGGGAAATGAGAATCGGGACTACCAGCTTTTCCGGCGTAAACGGATAAATTTTCCCCATAACGTGATCCGGCTTTCCAATTGTCAGGTACAGGTCTTTACTTTATACTCCTGTATATGTCAGAATCCGAAGGCTTTCAAGTTCGCCTGGAGACGGTGGTCGAAGCCAAACGGCAGTTTCTCGAGGAAAAGACCCTTCCCCAGCTGAAAGAAAGTTTTCTCATATTTCAGAGCCTGTTTGAAAACCTGTACAATATCCTGCTTCGCAAGGCGCTGGTCCAGGAGGATCCCTACAAGTACGAGCAGAAGATATCTGAAGTTACGATTCCTCCTAAGGGAGATATCCTGGACTCGGGAAAAGGGGAACAAATCAGCCAGCGGCTGTCCGGCTTTCATGCTCAGCTCGAGTTCCTCAACAGCTACTACCAATTCAGCCTCGATTTCATCGATTTGCCGCGCATCCGTCGCATCATCGGATTGGTCCGGTACATCAACTGGGCGCACGTTACCGAGACTTCTCCGGATGCAACTACAGCAGTCCTGGCGGAGACTCTGGGCAAGATCCGCCCCGGCAGTGACAACGTATCGACCGGCATCATCTCCACTTCCCTGGCCCAGATGCAGTCGCTGTCTCGAACCCTCCTGGGTCAGCTCAAGGAGATCCTCGGATTCCAGAGGCAAACCTATAAACTATCGCTGCGGCAGGAGCTGCTTTCCTCCATCCATCAGGTGCTGGGTAGGCTGTACGCAAGCAGCCCGGAGAAGGCCTACGAGAAAATCAAAACCGTTTTCGCCTCGAACATGAAGGGAAAGCCCTTATACCGGGATTTGGTAACGGAGATCTTAAAGGAGGAGTTCGCCGAAGATGCCGCAAAGCTTCAGGAGCTGTCCCTCGCAGAGCTGAAAATCCCGAAAGAGAAACCCTTGGAAGGGCGAAAGAAACCGGACTACAAGATCATTCTCCTGGAAGCGGTTCGTCTGATGTTTCCCGCGGGTAGGCATGTACAAGATGCGCTGCGAAAGATCGTGAACAACCAGGAGCTGTTGGAGAAAAGCGGGCGGGGCCTGGGAGGGAAGCTTCGGGCTTGGCTGCAGAAGGCATTTCAAAACCGTGAGCTCAGCCGGACTGTGGAGATACGTTATTTCGATTCCCGGAGCACCACCACCCAAATCGAGTCGATCGACTTCCGGAAGTTTGTGGAGCGTGGCCGTAGAAAAACCTCTCTCTTTGATGCTTTAAATCTACCGGACTCTACCTCCTTTGCTCGCCTGAGCGCTGCCTCGGCGCAGCAAATTGACGGCTTCCTCAAGAAGAATATAGGAGAGTTGCAGCTGCTCCATAGAAGGCTGCAGGGCCTGAACGAGTACTTCGGGCAGGAAGCTTCCAAAGACCTGAAAGACCAGCTCAAGGGAATAAAAATCGAACTGAGTGGGTTGAAGAACTGCATCGTTCGGGCCAACCGGAGACGCTATGAATATGTAGCCCTGAAGGAAGAAGAGGTTCGGTTGCAGCAACTGGGAGTTTCGGAACACCCGAGATGATGCTCTCCTACACGGTGTAGAGGCCCAGGGTCCGCAGCGTTTCTGTGACCTTGGCCAGCTCCTCAAGAGCCTGCTGAAAAACGCTTTCTTCCTCAGGGATATCCACATCCACGTAAAACATTTCTTCCCAGGGTTTTCCCGCAATGGGTCTGGACTCGAGCTTCACCATGTTGATCTTTCTCTCCGCCAGTACCTGGAGCACCCGGAATAAGGATCCCGGCGTATTGGCGGATGAGAAGACCAGGGAGGCTCGATTGGCGTTCCCGATCTGTCGATCCGTTTGGGCAAGCTCTTCCCGAGCGATGATCACAAAACGGGTGTAGTTCCGGCTGTCCGTCTCGATTCCCTCTTTTAGTACCTTCATCTTGTGCACACGGGCGGCATCCAGACTGGCAATGCCTACGTTTTCTCTCTTTCCCTCCCGGGCGACAAAGGCTATAGATCCGGCGGTGTCGTAGAAAGGTATCTTCTCCCAATTTGGATGCTTGTCCAGGAATCGGGCGCATTGGGAGAGACCTTGGGAGTGAGAGTAGACCCGCCTGATATCCTTTAAATCCGCCTCGGGCAACCCGATGAGATTGTGGATGATGCGGATCGTTTTTTCTCCCACGATGCGGATGTCCGGGTATTGAAGCAGAAGGTCGTAGTTCTGGTGGATCGAACCGGTTAGAGTGTTCTCAATCGGTATGATCCCGTAGTGACTCTTTCCCGCAAGAACCGAATCGAATACGTCCCGGAACTCTTGAAGTGGTACCGACCGCACATTATCAGGAAAATAACGCAACAGAGCGTTTTCACTGAACGCTCCGGGCTCCCCTTGAAAAGCCACCTTGATCTGCTCCTGTTCCGCCGGTGCTTGAACGCTAACTTTTAGTACCCGGGGGAGTTTTTCCGGAAGCCGGGCAAGTTCCTTGCTCAGTACCGGGGTCAGTGCCTGAATGTCCCGCATTAGTTTTTCAAACTGCTCCGGATAAAGAGATTGGGGCCCGTCGGAAAGAGCATGCTCGGGGTCGGTGTGCACTTCCACCATCAGTCCGTCTGCTCCGGCGGCTACGGCGGCCAGGGCCATAGGGAGAACTTTGGCCCGTATGCCCGTGCCGTGGCTGGGATCCACCAGGATCGGAAGGTGGCTGAGCTTCTTTACCACCGGGATGGCGGAAATATCCAAGGTGTTGCGGGTGTAGGTCTCAAAAGTTCGGATCCCCCGCTCGCAGAGCATCACAGAATCGGTTCCATGGGCCAGTAGATATTCGGCGGACATCAAGAGATCCTGAATCGTAGCCGCCGGCCCCCTCTTAAGCAGCACAGGTTTGTGCAAGGCCCCGACTGTCTTCAGGAGCTCGAAGTTCTGCATATTTCGGGCACCGATCTGCATGATGTCCGTGTATTCGGCGAACATCTCAACGTGCTCCGGGGTAACGATCTCGGAGATAACCGGCATTCCGTTCCGCTGCCCCGCGTCCTTGAGATATTTGAGGCCCTCTTCTCCGAGTCCTTGGAAGGCGTACGGGGAGGTTCTGGGTTTATACGCTCCTCCCCTCAGGATCACGGCACCGGATTCACGTACCAGGGCTGCGATTTCCATGATCTGTTCCCGGGATTCGACCGCACAGGGTCCGGCGATAACGGCGATCCGAGAGCCGCCGATCTTCACCGGTCCAACGGGTATCGAAGTGTCCTCTTTCTTGAACTCCCGCGAAGCCAGCTTGTAGGGTTTGGTGATGGGTATAACCCGGGCAACCCCGGGGAGAAGTTCCACCTCCCTCAGATCGATGGGAATGATTCCCACGGCCCCCAGAATCGTTTCTTCCTCGCCCTGAATCTCTCGGATACGAAATCCCTTTTGCTCGAGGAATGAAACAATATGCCTCTTGTCCCGAGTTTTTATGTTGTGTTCCAGGACGACGATCATGGAGGTAATGCTAGGCGGAAAGCTTTTACGATGTCAAGACGAACTGGCGATCTCCCCGTTGTTCATGAGCATCTGTTCGAAAGATTCCAAGAGCTCCCGCTCATTGTCCAGGATGCGGGCTACGTAGTGCAGGGTACTGTACGGCGTACCTCTGCGCACCCGGTTAACCCCTGCGTTGTACATGGCCAGAGCGACCACTTCATTTTTACCCGTTTCCAAGCAGTAGCGAAAATGGGCAAGACCGTGTTCGGCGTTGATTTCGGGATCGTAGAATTGTTCCTCTTTGAGGTTTGGGAATGTTCGGGAGTTCAGCTGAAACAGTCCGCGGTCCACCGAGTTGGAGTTTCGATTCAAGGCCCTGACCCGGTATGAGCTCTCGACCCAGGCCAATGAAAAAGCCAGAGGCAGGGAGATGTCATTGATGTCGGCAGCGGCGAGGATCGCTTGTGTAATTTCCCAGTCCGCGGTCACCCGAGTGTAGAAATTTTCAACTATGGAACGGGTCAACTTGTTTCTGTACAGATACAAGCCCGGATCAACTTCTTCCGGTTTCTCGGAAAGTAAAAAAGAAATTGTCTCCGGCGTGAGGATGTTCGGATACTCCTCTATGTTGTTGTGGGTACTTCCCGAGCAAGAGAGAAATACAACGGCAATAAGAGTATAGATTACTTTCTTCATCATACTTTTTCCAAGAGGGATTTAGTTACTCATTTTTCTGGTAAAAGTCAAGGCCGGAGAATGCCTGCCGAGGGGTTCTATTTCTGAACGCTAACCTGGTTTCGCCCCATCTCCTTGGACTGATAGAGAGCCTTGTCCGCTTCTGCGATAAGCTGGGAGGCGGAACGCATTCGCGCGGGTTTGAACCCGGCGACTCCGATGGACACGGTAACGTACAAGGGTCCTTCTTCACCGGGAAAGGAGTATTGTTCAACGGTCTTGCGGATCCTCTCTGCTACCACGGCGGCACCTTTGGCGTCCACTTCTGGGAGGATTATGGCGAACTCTTCACCGCCATAGCGGGCCGTGAAGTCTATCGTACGTACAGATCCCCGCAGGATCTTGGCGATCTCCTTGATGATCAGGTCTCCCTGGAGATGCCCGTAGGTGTCGTTGAATTTCTTGAAATTATCGATGTCGAACATAATCAGGGACAGGGTCATTCCGTACCGGTGAGCCCTGGCAATTTCTTCGTCCAGATTCTGTTGAAAGTAGTGGTGGGAAAAAAGCTTGGTCATTCGATCCGTCGTGGCCTGCCAATACAGATTGGCATTTTCAATGGCTATCGAGGCGAAACGAACGATTTGAGTCATATACTGGATGTCCAGCAGGGAGTACGATCCGCCTTCCCGCTTTTTCGGCAGGAGAATGAGCCCGCCGACGCCCTTGTCCGTTCTCAGGGGAACGATGATGTCCGGTTTAATGGCCTCTAATTGCTTGCTCACTTCAGGTTTCTTGTAATTGTCTTTGAAGTAGGCAAAGGAGATTTGGCTATACTCATCCTGTTCGAGGAAGGAGAGGATCGATCCCAAAGAAGGGAGTTGCAGGTTGAGCTTCTCTTGCTTCAGACCTTTGAAGTGCAAGAGGTTGGGCAGGGTTTCATCGAGATCGTTGGGCAGGATGCAGGTAATCGTGGGGGCTTGGAATTTCGCCACGAAGCTCAGCACGACGTTCTTTATGATGTTTTCCACATCGAGCTGAGCCGTGATCTGCGAAGCAATTTCGATGATTTCCTTCAGATCCTGGTCTCCCAACTCCAGGTGCATCTGTTGGAGTTCTTCCGGTTCGTTGCTCATCGTGATGCATTATATTCGTTAAACTACCCCGTGCCAAGTTGAAAGACGCTACGGGCGTACCAGGGAACTGGTACCCCAATTCCCCATATTCGCCGGATTACCGGGATCGTCGGGAATCAGCTGTTCGAAGTTTTCGGCTACTTTCTTGAAAGCCAAGGCAAACCGTTCAATGTTTTCGGGGATGTACCGTTTAAACCAGGGAATTTTGAATACCCTGGACTGCACGGTGTCCGACACGGGAAGAGATTCCCGGCGGGGCCGCACATCAATCCCCGGCTGGGCATTGGCGAGGATTGTGGGCTTCCCGCTTCCGTATACGTCCAGGCTCTGAAAGATAGGGTGAGTATGAAGAGCACGGTTACATCCGGGGGCGCATTCATCAAACCTTTCAGCCCTGACGGCCTGGCAGAATCGAGTGATCGACAGCCCTCCAAGTTTTTCGGGATCGTAGTATCCCAGCGGATTGTACCATCCGCCCATCGTGGTCCCTGAGCCCTGTTCGGGCCGTCTGGGGCGAATCCCCGGTACGTCTTCAAGGAGGTCCCAGAAGTGATTCATTGCTCGATCTATTTCCGCCATCTGCTCCGGGTACAGTTTCAGCTGGACCCTGCCGATGGCGGAGCACAGCTGATTCAATCGGTATTTGTAGCCTCCCCACGGCACTCCTGCTCCGGCGCTGATCTCCGGGATGCTCAGATATTCACCGTGCCGGGCGTAGTGTCCGAAAGCAACGGCCCGTTCAAAGATCTCCCGTTCGTTTGTGACCAGCAGTCCTCCTTCTCCTATTGGAAAGGATTTTGCCGACATCAGGGAAAAGCCTGCAGCCTCCCCCATGGTTCCTGTAACTCTGCCCTTGTAGAGACTACCGTGGGAATGGGAAGCATCCTCCAGCACTCGAACGTCGTGTCTGCGGGCGATATCGAGAATGCTATCCATGTCCGCAGGCATTCCCGCGTAGTGGACTACAACCACGGCTTTGGTCCGTTTGCTTATCCGTTTTTCCAGATCCGCAGGATCGATGCACAGGGTCAGTGGGTCGATATCCGCCAGTACGACTGTGCCTCCCAGGGAAAACACCGGCACACAGGACGCCCAGTAAGTCATGCTGGGACAGATGACCTCATCTCCCGCCCCCACACCCAATCCGAAAAGGGCGCCGTGGATCGCGGCGGTTCCGGTGTTGTGGGCCAAGGCGTACTTCACGCCGAGCCAGTCGGCGAACTCCCGCTCGAATTCCATGGTGATCTGGAGACCCGAGATCGTCCCGGTTCGCAGGACCGACAGTACCGCCTCCTCCATTTTTGGGGTGACGATCGGCCAGGTGAAAAGTTCGTCCGAGATTCCCTGAACTGCTGGAGGACCTCCTAGAAGTGCAAGATTTTCCATAGTCTTTCCTTTCTACCGATCCGGTCATTCCACAGGAATCGACGGAATGCCGAGCTGTTCGGCCAGGGTGTTCAAGGTATTCAGCAGCCCCTCCTCCACCGGAATACCTTTGTCGTCGGATTCCCGTAGGTTGTTGACAACCCGTTCGCCGGGTAGGCGGATTGTCTCGAATCCCGGACGCACACGGTTGTTCAGCATATGAGCTTTAAAACGCTCGATTTCACCGTAGAAATAGTCGTGTCCGGCGAACGCCCGGGGATCAATCACGGTCAGACTCGCCGACTGGCTTGTCTTTGCTTCAGGATTGTTGCACTCCCCGCCGGCCAAGGCGGCGATCCCCTCGGACCACAGGGACATCCCATATCCTTTGTAGCCGAAATGGGCACCGCCGATAAAAAGTACAGACCCTCCGTCCAGAGCAACATTGGGATCGGTACTGAGATTTCCTTCCGAGTCGAGGTAGATCGGCTCGGGCGCCTGCTGACCGCTTTGGGCCATTCGTTTGGTCTTACCCATGGAAATCGTTGTTGTGGAAAAATCGGACAAGACCGGGTCCCCCTTGGTGGGAAAGGCGAGGGCAATGGGGTTGGTGGAGAACTTCGCATCAATTCCGCCGTAGGGCGCTGCATCCCGGCAGGTCGTGGTCTGAGCCCAAAGTTGGGCCATGTATCCCTTCTCTGTAAGGGAGTGAAGATAGGGTCCCAATGCACCCAACCAGCAGCATTTTCTGACCGTAACCATGGCCACGCCTTGTTTCGAAGCTTTTTCCACAGCCACTTCTTTTGCCAGGCCCAACGCCAACTGAGCGAAGCCGAAGTTGCCGTCGATGACCGCGGTGGCGCCCGACTCTTTGACCACCTCCGGTTCTGCCGCAGGGTTTATCAGCTTCGGGATGTTCTGATTGAAGTAGGGAAAAATCGCCAAGCCATGGGTGTGGATACCCATGGCTTGGGTTTTCACGGCAATCTCGGTGATGATTCGAGCGTTTTTTTCTGCAACTCCCTTTGATTTCAAGATTTGTACGCCAAACTCCACAAGTGCGTCTTTCGAACAGCGTTTCATAACTCCTCCCTCGCTTTTGTATATATAGCCCGCCAGGTATTCCATTCGTCAACGGAGAGGTCTTCGGTGATACCGCTGATCGACAGGATGTATCCTCTTTCGGCTATTTTAGACAAACTGCAGGCGCGACGGATCGCGAACTCCACCTCTTCTCTGGTGTGTCGATAAAGGTCGCCGATGCATCCTCCGCAGAAGACAAAATGTTTTCCGAACTGCTGCACCAATCCAGGTAGATTCGGATTTTCTTCCCAGTCAAAGGGATTGATGATGTCGATCCCGATTGCCGCCAGATCGGGAAGCAGCGGGGCGATGTTTCCGTGGGAGTGTAGATGTATGAATGCGCCCCGGTCATGAACCCTGCGAGTAAGCTCGTCGTACCAGGGCAGGAAGAACTCCCGAAAGAGCTCGGGGGACATCAACAATCCGTCGGCGTTTCCCAGGTCGTCGCAAAGGTTGATGATTTCCACTCCCCTGTCCAGAAGCATCTCAACCGCATCAAGACTCATATCAGCCAATTTTCTTGTCAGTTTCTTCATGAACTCCGGTTTCAGCAGCAGATTGACCATGGTGTCCTGGAAATCCATGAAAGAGTTGTGAATACCGGAGAAGAAGCCCTGGATGACTCCGGTGGCTACGAATCCGGCGGCTTTGAAATGCCGACAGTCCGGCTCAATATCCTGGAATCGCTGGGGGTTTTTCATATCGGGGAGGTTGAGGGTTTCCAGATCCGACTCTGTTTTTACGGGAAAATGATAGTACATAATTGAATGAGGATTGTAGCCGTGCTTGCGCCGGCATCCTCCTTCGTACTCGAGGATTTTGTACTCCGGCGTACGTTCGATCACTATTGGCTGGATCTCCCCGGGCCCACCGTGCCCAAAGGGGAAAACCGCCCCTTTTCCCGCGCCCAACGTCGCCATATCCATATGTTGAGCCATTCGCACAGCCCGCTCCCGGCTGTTCTGAGTCCGAGGTTCGGAGGAGAATCTGTCCCGCGGCGGTTCATCCGAGGGAATGCAATCGGTGTTTTCATCGTAGCACTCTGCCGGGACGAGCTTGTGCATCGTTTTCTCGTCCCAAAATCCTATGGGAATAAAAGGGATTCTCCCCGGTTCTTCTCCCCTAAGAACGGCCAGCAGATCGTCGCGGTTACTCATCAACTCCTCCCGGAACCTAGAACCCGTGATCATTTTGTTCGTCTCCAAACGATCATCGTGACAGCAAAGCGGAAGCGTTCCCGGATAGGATCTTCTCCATAACAGCCTTCTCCGGCGTGTAGCCGAGCCAGTTGACGTGGTTATGTGCATCGATGATCATATGCCCATTCTCTCCGGGGGTGATCCCCTTGTCAACGATTGTGTTGAAATCGGCACGATACCGCTTCGCCCCGATGGAGATAGAGCTATCCAGGGCTTGGAACATGGATCGTCATTACCAAGCTCTTTTGTGCGCGGGCGTATTCCGCCAGCGATGCCTCGAGGAAGGTACTGTCCTCTTTGAATCCCAGACGCTGGTAAAACCGTCGGTTGTTCTCAATTGTGAAAAACCAGATCCGCTGTACTCCGATTTCTGTACAGATCCGTTGGAGATGTTTAACCAGGGCGCTGCCCACTCCTTTCGATCTGGCCGAGCTCATAACCAGGAGGTGGTTTAAAAAGCAGGAGTTGCCGTCGGTCGAGCGACTGGCCAGCAATACCCCCAACCAGGTTCCCCGATCGTCTTCCGCCACGAAGCTCAATTCGCTGTGTTCGATTGTCAAAATCAGGTATATCGTATCCCGTTCCTTTGGAAGGGGTGCCCAGTCCATTTCCCAAAGTTTAAAGAAGTCTTCCTGTGTACAGTTACGAATCCGCATCGTTGAACTCATATTGGATTGGCCGCCCTCCGGAAAGCTCACGTGTATCTGCCGTGTTCCTTACATGCCTTGAAATACGCCCGTATGTTTGCTATCGGCGTTCCGTCGCGAATGCTGTCGGAGCTGCCGATGATAAAACCGCCTCCAGCCTTCGCCGTCTCCATCGCCTCTCGAACCGTCTGCTCCACCAGTCGGGGAGAACCCTCCTTGATGACGTGCAGAAGGTCCACGTAGCCTTTCAGAGTTGTCATCTGACCGATCCGCCGCTTGGCGTGGGCAAGATCGAAGTCTCCCATCGGGGGTGGTGTGCAGGTTTCCAACACGTCCACTCCGGCTGCGGCGATCCACTCCATGGTCTGAGCAAGTTTTCCATCGTCGTAGTAGTCATAATACGCTCCGTAGCTGTGGGTCAATTCCACATGCTCTCGGATCTGGGGAAGGAATACCTCTTCAAAGATATCAGGTGACCATCCTGCCGAGAGGGAGTTGAAATACCAGCTTCCAAAGATGAATCTTGCTCCCTGTTCAAGTGCGTTTTTAATACGGTTGAGGGATCGGCGATGAAAGATTGATAGAAGCTCGTCGAAAAATCCACGGTTCAGATAGTAGTCTGTCATCAGATCCTGAAGGCTGCGGACAAACCCGGCATTGTGGTCCAAAGCGCTGCGGATCGATACCATGACCACGCCCCGATCCGCCATTTCTTCCGTGCTCTGCCTCAGATGACTGTAGTCGGGACCGCTTTCCACCAGCACATATCGTAGGGCATCCAGATCGTCCGCTTCTTCGATTAGGTATTTCATTTTAACGGGAGTTGGATCGATTCCGAACTCCCGTCCCGCTTCAGGGATACGGGTTGTATCCGATATGCATCCCGCCGGAGTAGCAAAGGTCCGTTCGATGATCAGGAAGGGTCGTTCTCTATACTTCTTCTGTTTTACCTTCACCTGGGGTATGTGGTACTCATCGGGGTAACTGTCAACAATGTTC
>Ga0307380_10001551_pt1 | contig 33554 bp, 31 predicted proteins | sample UN3MG_FD_202239 | JGI IMG/M metagenome (GOLD analysis project Ga0307380, IMG submission 202239) | Soil microbial communities from Risofladan, Vaasa, Finland - UN-3 | ecosystem: Environmental > Terrestrial > Soil > Coastal area > Acid sulfate soil | place: Finland: Risofladan, Vaasa | collected...
AACCACGACCGCCACCTCAACCGCCGCGACATCTTCAAACAGAACCGTTCTGCCGCCCTGGCCGAGTGGCGTCAGCTGGCGGCCTGAACGCCCTCAGACCAGCACCCTTCGCAGGCCCGCTCAGGTTTGTCTGACAATGCCTTGCGCGAGGTCGGGTGCAGCGACCGCGACATCGAGTCGATCACCGGTATGTCGCCGGCGATGGTCACCCGCTACAGCCGCTTCGCCGACCAGCGCAAACTTGCCAAGGCGGCGATCCTCCGGCTGGAACGAAACAGGACGTGAACAAAGATTGGAAAACTCCTCGAATCTTGGAAAACCTATGTCGATGAACGAAAAGAGAAATTGGCCATTCTTCGCTAATCCTGTATTAGCGAAGGCCCACTCCAGCAGCAATCGTAGCGCTAGAAATCGTGACCGAACTTCCAAATTTCCCGAATCCTATCAATGGCAAAGGGCTGGGTTCTGCCATTCGGCGCGAATCCGCGCCAGGCTCCCTCGACCTCCGCCGTGATTGGGGGAAGGCTGAGATCGTGTCGCTGTTGAGCCAGCCTTTGCTCGACCTGGTCGATCAGGCCCGCGCGGTGCACCGGCGCCACCACGCCGATGGCGGTGTACAGCTCGCCAGCCTGCTTTCGATCAAGACCGGGGCCTGTCCCGAGGACTGCAAATATTGTCCGCAATCGGCCCATTACAGCAAGACCACGGGGCTTGAGCGCGAGCAGCTTCTCGACCTTGACGATGTGCTGGAAAAGGCGGCGCTCGCCAAGCAGGCCGGGGCCACTCGCTTCTGCATGGGCGCGGCTTGGCGCGAGGTGAAGGACGGCGAACCTTTCGACCGCGTGCTCGCCATGGTGCGGGGCGTGCGGGCGCTCGACATGGAGGCTTGCGTCACCCTCGGCATGCTGACGCAGACCCAAGCCGATCGTCTGGCCGAGGCGGGGCTCACCGCCTACAACCACAATCTCGACACCTCGCCCGAATTCTACGGCGAGGTCATCACCACGCGTTGCTATCAGGACCGGCTCGATACGCTGCAATGCGTGCGCCGGGCCGGGGTTCAGGTCTGCTGCGGCGGCATCATCGGCATGGGCGAGAGCGTCGAGGACCGGGCCGGGTTGTTGCAGACCCTCGTCAATCTCGACCCCCATCCCGAAAGCGTGCCGATCAACGCGCTCGTTGCCGCACCAGGCACACCGCTTCAGGATCTACCCCCGGTCGACCCGCTTGATCTCGTGCGCATGGTGGCCGCGGCGCGCATTCTGATGCCGACGTCGCGTGTGCGTCTATCCGCCGGGCGCCGTTCGCTTTCGCGCGAGGCGCAAGTCCTGTGCTTCATGGCGGGGGTCAATTCGATCTTCTACGGCGACAAGCTGCTCACCACCGCCAATAACGACACCGCCGACGATCTCGAATTGATTGAAGAGGCGGGCTTGCGCGTGGAACCTGCCAACGCCTCCGGCTGAGTACGGCGCGCCCAATCCATGTCCCGCCTTGTCTATGTCAATGGCAGCTTCGTGCAGGAGGCCGACGCCAAGATCTCCGTCTTCGACCGTGCCTTTCTGTTCGCCGACGGCGTTTATGAGGTGACCGCGGTCATCGGCGGACGCACCGTCGATCTCGACGCTCATCTCGCGCGCCTCGACCGCTCGCTGGCCGAGCTGCACATTGCGCCTCCCCTCACCGATGCGGAGCTTCGCCGCCTCCATGACGAGCTGATCGCGCGGAACGGCGTCGACGAAGGCATCGTCTATCTCCAGATCACTCGAGGCGTCGCGGATCGCGACTTCGCCTATCCGGAGGACGCGTCCGCAACGGTCGTCGCTTTCATGCAAGCGCGCCCTCTGGTCGACAATCCCTCTGCGGTCAGCGGGGTCAAGGTGATCACCATCCCGGACATCCGCTGGAAGCGGCGGGACATCAAATCCACCTCACTCCTCGGTCAGACCATGGGCAAGCAGGAAGCGAAGCTTCGCGGCGCCTATGAAGCCTGGATGGTCGAGGATGGGGTCGTCACCGAGGGCACGTCCTCGACTGCTTTCATCCTCGACGCCGGAGGCCGCCTGCGCACCCAGCCGCTCGGGCACCACATTCTCCCAGGAGTCACCCGCCGCGCCGTGCTGCGGCTGGCCGAGGCCCGCAACCTCACCATCGAGGAGCGGCCGTTCACGGTGGCGGAGGCGCTCGAAGCGCGCGAGGCCTTCCTCACCGCGGCATCGGCTTTCGTCTTACCCGTGGTGGAGATCGACGGCGTTCCAATCGGCGATGGGCGCCCCGGACCGATCGCAAGCGACTTCCGGCGCCTCTATATCGAGGAAGCCAGAAAAGGCTGAGCCGTTATTTGAGAGCCTCAGGGGGCTTTGTCGCGCTTAGCAGGTTTCTTCGTCTCCCCGGCCGCGCGCGAGGCCTTCTCCTTCTCCTCCTCGAGACCAGCCCCCTCAGGACCAGCCTCCGCGACATCGGTCCCCGCGGCATCGGCGAGAATTTTCTCCTCCGTCGAGCCGGCATCCTTGATGTGGATGTCTCGCTGCGGAAACGGAATCTCAATCCGAGCTTGGTTCAGCGCGGCCAAGATCGCGAAGCGCAACTCGCTGGCCGTGACGACGCGCTGCCCGGCATCCCGCAGATAGACGCGAAGCTCGAAATCGAGCGAGCTATCCCCGAAGCCGGCAAAATGCACGATCGGGACCGGATGTTTGACCACCGCTTTGTGCGCCGCGGCGACCTCGAGCAACGTCGTTCGCAGAACCGCTACGTCGGTGCCGTAAGACACGCCGATCGGAAGATCGAGCCGGCAACTCCGGTCGGCGTGCATCCAATTGGTCACTGGATTGGAGATGAGATTCGCGTTGGGAATGATGACCGACTGCCGGTAGATGGTCTCGATCTCGGTGGACCTCACGCTGATCTTCTTGACCGCCCCTTCAAACTCGCCGACCGCGATCCAATCACCGATCTTGATCGGACGCTCGACCAGAAGAATGATGCCGGAGACGAAATTGTTGACGATGCTCTGAAGGCCGAAGCCGATACCGACAGAGAGAGCGCCGGCAACGATGGCGAGGCTGGAGAAGTCCAGTCCCAGATAGGACACGCCGGCCAGCGCCGAGAGCACGAAGCCGACATAACCGAGCCCCATCCGCGCCGATTCCTGTAGGCCGCGGTCCTTCTGGCGTCCGGCAAAGGCGCGGTTGATGAACCAGCGCTGGACGAAGCGCGTCAGCAGCAGGCCAACGACAAAGACGCCGAGCGCGATGAGGACCGACTGCAAGGAGATCCTGAGATCTCCAAACTGGACGCCGAAGAAGGCTGCTTGGATCCAGCCTTTGACCTCCACCCAATCGAAGCGCCACAGCAGCAGCAGGATGGTGATGCCCACCGCGACGATCACGATGTCGGCGAGCAGGCCGCCGACGATGCGGATGGTGAGCAAGGACGTCGCATCCAAATCGTCGTCCGGCGCGGCTTCGTCCTCGATCTGACGGCGGGAAATGACACTGACGCTCGAGACCAACTCGGCGACCAGATGCAGGAGATACATGATCCACAGCACGCCGGCGGTGGAGACCAGATGCGATCCGGTAAAGCGGGCGAGCTCCGGGTAGCCGAGCAGCAAGGCGATGAGCATGAAGCCCGTCGTCACCGCGATCGACCAAAACAGCCAGCGCGGCGAGTTACCCAAGGGGGAAGCCCTTTGCGTGAGGGAGCCGTTCCTGATCAGGAGCAGGAGTCCCATGAGGAGGGCGCCGTACAGGATCGCAACGATGGTCGAGCGGAGAACGGTCATCTGATAGGGCGTGAACACGAGGGAATCGGCCAAACCCCAGACCTGGTCCAGCAACCAAATCGCGATCATTCCCCACAGCAACAGCGCCAGTTGCCAGGCGACAGAATCGTCGAGGGAAAGGAGTCGCCGGGACGCATCCTCGGGCACGAGCGATTGCCTAACGATCGAGACGAGAAGACTCGTCCAGGCAATAGCCAGGCTGGTCTTCGCCAAGAATCCATCGGTCGATGGATCGACGAGCTCAAGCGCCGAGGCGAACAGATAGAAGGCCGCCAAGGCCGCCCAAACGGGTGCGCAGCTCTCAAGCGCGGTCAGCACCGCTGCACTCGCCCGCTGCTGTGGCGTCAGCTCTGCTGTCTGGCTCGCGGGACGGCTAGCGGCACGGCTAGCGGCACGGCGGGCGTGGATGCGCCGAATCAGGCGCCGCGCAGCCCACGCTCCACCGATGGGTGCGAGGACCAGCAGGATCAGCAGCAACGACCCTTGGCTGAAGGCGAGGACAATCCATCGGCCGATGGCCTCCAGGATTGATTTCATCTGGAGCGGCGTGCGCTCCAGGGCCGCAGGCAGCACGCGCGAATAATAGTTTGGAACCGGCCGGAAGAGTGACTCCGCGAACCGATCCCGGCGCTCGGCATTGGCCGCATCGGTAAGCTGGGTGGCACGGACCAGCAGGACATCGGCCCGTTTCATGAGGCCATCGATGGACGCAAATTCCGCCCCCAGCCGTTCCCGCTGCGCCGTCATTTCGGGACTTTCCTTGGGGCCCGTTTCATCGGGCGCCGCCCCGAGCTTGTCCAACCGCGCGCGCGCCTCTTCGAGTCTCGGTCGAAGCAGCCCCTTGCCGTCGACGATTTCCCCTTTGAGCGCTTCGAGAAGGCTCGGCACCTCTCTCAATTGCTCATCTTGCGCGGACTTGTCCGCGATCGTCTCCTTGAGCGCCTTGATTTGGGTTTGCCAGGCATCGAGCGAGGTCGCGAACGCGGCGACACTCTTATCCTCCACCGCATCGGCTTGCTCCGCCGAGGACGCCGGCACGGAATCTGACGTGGGTGCGGCCACAGGCGGCTTGTCCGGTGTGGCCGCAGGCGGCTGACCCGGCGCGGTCGCAGGCGGCTCGACCGGCGCGGCTAGGGCCGGCTGACCTGGAGCGACAACAGGCGGCTGACCCGGCGCGGGCTCCTGGCTGTATCCCATTTGCGGCATCGACAACGGGAGCGCGATGGCGGCAATGAGGATGAAGGTTCGTAAAGTCACAAGCAGCATGCCGAGTTCTTCCTCTTGATGGCTGGAGGCGACGCCTGGTCGTCCGATGCCGCAGCACAAGGCCAGCACCGCGCCAGGGAATGCCCTGCTCACAGCCTTGGCGGTACTTGGCACAGGCGCCGAGCCCGGTACGGTCCCCCGCTTGACCCTGGCGGCGCCATGGGGCCAGACACGGACAGTCAGAGCCGTCTACGCCCTCGATGATCGCCTGTTGAGCAGTCTTCCTCGTAGCACAGTTGGGCAACTCTGCGGCACCAGCACCAGAAAACACCCGAAAAGGAGCGGAAACTCATGCTCAATCACCCGATTATTGCGCTCGCTTTCGTTGCTATCTTGGCTTCGCCCGTGAATTCCGCCGAGGCGGATGACCTCGTCTCACCGCAGGAGATCATCGCCAAGGTCAAGGAGGCCGCAGCCTTTTTGGAGACGGCAGGCGAGGCCGGGCTCATGACCTTCGACAGCTCCGACTCGCCCTTTGTGTGGAAGAGCACCTATGTGTTCGTATGGGACTGCGGAGCCGATGCCGTTGTGGCCCATCCGGTGGAGGGCGTGGGCCTGAAGCTGTCGACGCTCGAGGACGCGGCGGGAAAGTTGATGGGACCGGAGATGTGCAAGGCGGCGAAGCGCCTCGACGGCGGTTGGGTCGAATATATGTGGCCCAAACCCCTCAAGGTTGGGGACGCCGACCGGCTGGCCTACGCCGAAACGCCGTCCCGCAAAGTCACCTATATGCTGAGCGTGAAGGGGCAGCCTTACCAGGTTGGCGCCGGCGACTATAATGACAGCCTGACGGTGCCGCAGCTGGACGCTCTCCTAATCGAATAGACGTTCCGTCGCACGGCCGCCCTGTCCCCCATGTCATCCTCGCGCAAAGCCGAAGCGGCACCAACGACACCCCAGAGACAAGGGCCGAGATTGCTGGTCCTGTTGAACACGGGTGCGGGTGAAGCGAACCAAAGGGGCAAAGAGCCGCTCCGCGCCAGCCTCGCCTCCATTTTCAAACGGCTGAAGGTTCAGGCCGAACTCAATTTCTGCTCAGGAGCTGAACTCAAGCCTCGGGCCGAGACGGCTCTGGCACGAGCGAAAGCGGGCGAAATCGATGCCGTGGTGGTAGGCGGCGGCGACGGCACCATCCGCACCGTGGCGGGCGTGCTCGCCGACACCGGCGTTCCTCTCGGGATCCTGCCGCTTGGGACCTTGAACCATTTTGCCAAGGATCTCGGGCTGCCGATGGATCTCGAACACGCCGCCGAGATCGCCGCGCGGGGCTCGCAGCGTGTCGTCGATCTTGCCGAGGTCAATGGCGAGATCTTCATCAACAATTCCTCGATCGGCATCTATCCTTATTTGGTCGTGGACCGTGAGCGGCGGCGGAGCCACCACAAGCTCGCCAAATGGATGGCGGTGGTACCGGCCTTATTCCGCGCGATGCGGCATTTTCCGCGCCGGCGCCTTTCGCTCTCGGCCGAAGATTGGACCAGGCCCTATCACACGCCTTGCCTGTTCATCGGTAACAATGAGTACGGCATGGAATTCTTCGCCCTGGGACGGCGTCAACGCTTGGACCAAGGGGAGCTCTCGGTGCATGTCGTCAAGCAACGCCGGCCGTTCGACTTCTTTTGGATGATCTGCCGCATGGGCATCGGCGAGGTCACGCGCGAGCGTGACATCGAGAGCTTCAAGCTGGACGAGCTTCAGGTGAGTGCAACGACCAGCCGCGTGCCGGTAGCACTGGATGGCGAGGTGGAGGTGATGCACCCTCCCCTGCATTATCGTTCCCGGCCGGGCGCGCTGCGGGTCATGGTTCCCACTTCGACAAGCGAAAGGGAGAGCGACCCCGTTCATGGCAGCCGGTGACTGACGGTCCCGATGCCAAGCACATTCGCAAGGCCATCCAGTCGGGGCCCGGCTTTGCCGGGCGACACGCCTTGCGGCGCATTGGCGCGGCTCCAGAGCGTCGAGCCGGCAATTCGAGGGCCGTTGCTTCCGCGCCACGCCACGGCGCCGCGGCGTTCCCGGTCCTGCCTTTCGACTCCCCGCCGCGCCCGCAACGCCAATTGGCGCAGCTCCGACCATCCCTCCTGTTCGGGTTGTTGGGCACGGTGTTCTGGTTCGGCCGGGCGCATCGCCGTCGCGGGCCGCGACCTCTTGGCTTGGCCCAAGGCATGGATCTTGTTCTGGAGCCGATCACGTTCCGCTCGCGACCGGGCCATGGCTGCGTCTCGCCTGCGCTTCCGAAGCGCCTCGCCTCCCCGGCGCACCGTCCGAATGTGCGATTGGCCGAGATCGTGGAGCCGGCTCGATATCCGCGCGCCGATGCGTTCGAAGCCTTTAGCCAATGATAGCCCGGCGGCGCGAGCCTGCGCCGCGAGCCAGGCCATGCCGGTGTTCAGTCGCCTGAGCAATGAGGGCCAATATGCGAGCCCTCTTGCGGCGATCCAGGTCAGGAGCAGGCCGAGTGAGGCCAAGCCCGAGACCGCGCTTGCGACGATCCATTCAAGGCCAAGCCAAAGGCGCGTGCCGAGTGAGGTCAAGCCCGACTCCACGCCGCGAAGCAGTCCAGCACCAAGAGAGCGGATGCGCAGGGCCCTGGCTTCGGTCCGCTTTCGGCGTGCCTCGGCGTCGCGCTCGCGTACCAGCCGGTTCCGGCGCTGTCTCACAGCCTCCGAGGACAGCGAGCGCTGGCGCTCAAACCACTGTCGATGCTGATCCAGATCTTCATTGGCCAGAACCGTGGCAACTCTGGACCGCGCGGCTTTCGCTCGGACCGTGCCAATTTTCGCATCGATAAGATGGACTAGGTCTAATTCCTCGGACACAACGACGCCCCCACACACTGAAGCGGGAGCGCTGGCTCAGGACCGCGCCGATTGGATGCAGGATGAGGCTGCACCAAGGTCGACGACGCGTCGCTTGAGTCAATTCGCGTCCTCGGCCAAAGGCCGAGGACGGCACCCGCTGGGTCCTGTGCTGGTCACCTAATCCCTAGGTGTGCACCCCGGGTCGAATCGAAGCGCGAAGGCTTTAAGAAACCCTGAAGAACGAGTGGATTGATCGACGCGGAGCACCACCGCTAGCCCGAGCCAGACGGCGTTCGTCTCCTCCGCCGCTAGGGGCTGTTCGCCCGCAACAGGTCGTCACGCGCCTTTTCCAGATGCTCGGTAATGAGCGACTGGGCAAGCTGCGCGTCGCGCTCATGCAGGGCGTTGTAAATGCCCCGATGTTGCCGGTTGTAGTGGGCGATGACGTCGGAGGTGAGGATGTTCTCCTTCATCGCGTTCCACTGCGCGTGCACACGCACCTGATTGATCTGCCGGTACACCGCCAACAGGAGCGGATTGGCGGACGCTCGCGCGATCAGCAGGTGAAACTCACCGTCCCAGCGCGAGAAAGAGTCCTTGTCCCCGGTCGATTCCTCGGCGCGCGCAAGCACGACCTCCATGTCGTCGAGGCTGCGCTGGGTGGCATGCAAGACAGCCAGGCGCGTCGTGAAGGGCTCGACCGCCAGCCGTGCTTCGATGAGCTGCAGCGGGCTGATCTGATCGGCGAGCTCGGCGCCGTGGCGCGCGGCGCCCGTGGGCCCAACATAGGTGCCACTGCCAAGCCGCCTCGATACCAATCCGGCCTTCTCCAGCTGGTCGAGCGCGCGGCGGACCGTGCTTCGCGCCGCATCGAAGGTCATGGCGAGCTGGCGTTCGGGCGGCAGCCGATCGCCCTCGCTATAGGCTCCGGTCTCAATGGCACGGCGGAGATGCGTTGAGATGGCGCCGACACCGCGCCCTCGTTTCACCAGGTGCGCCAGGCCGCGTTCACCTGCGGTTCTGATGGAGTGGTCGGGCAATGCGATCACCTCCGTAACTAGAATTGGGCCCACTTTGGGCTTCTTCACTAACAAATTGGTTTACATTGGTCCAGGACCATGCAGAAATATTGCTACAGCATCGAACATTGAGATCAGACCAATTCCTCGATCGAACCCGGATCGAATCGCCGGCGAGAACCAATGCTGGAGCGAGAGTCTTCGTCCATGACGGTCCCCCGGTCCACTAAATATGCCATCGTCGGAGCCGGCGTGCACGGGCTGAGCACCGCGCTCCACCTGGCTCAAATGCTCAAATCGAGCGGCCGGGGCTCAGGCCAGGATATTCTCGTTGTGGATAAAGGGTCGGTCGGGTCGGGTGCCTCCGGCATCGCCTGCGGCGTGGTCCGCAACAATTATTTTCAGCCGGCGATGCGCGAGCTCATGGCGCATTCCGTCGAGGTCTGGGAGAGCGACGCCGAGGCGTTAAGCTATCACCCGGTCGGATACATGCAGATCAGCCCCGAATGCATGCGCGAGGACGTCGCCTCGATCTACGCGCAGCAGCAGGCGATCGGATATGACTCCGTCTTCATCGAGGGGGCCGAAGCCTCCGAACGCTACATGAAAACCCTGTTCAGCGATTGGCAGGCCCAAGGCATCACCTCGGTGCTGCATGAGAAGCGCGGCGGCTACGCCAACAACATGGCAAGCATGCACGGTCTCGCCGCCAAGGCCAAAAATGAAGGCGTCTCCATCCTTTCCGGGGTCGAGGTGCTCGACTTTGAATTCGGCTCCAACAGCGGCGCGGTGACCGCGCTTTCAACCAACCACGGCAGGATCGCCTGCGAGACGGTCGTGCTCGGAGCCGGCCCATGGGTCAACAATTTCTGGAATATGCTCGACCTGCCGAAGGCCATCACCGTGAAGAGCCTCGACGGCAAGATTCACCATGATGTGCCGATGTGGAAATTCTGGTGTCTCGAGGAAGGCACGCTCGGCATCGATCCGAATTTGCACAAAACCAATGACGGGCGCTTCCCGCCGGTCATTCATGTCGATACGGACGCGCCGCTCTACTCCAACCGCGACGGCAAGCTGATCACGGACCAAATGTGGGGCATCTACTACAAGCCCGATTTCAGCTTCGGCGGCATTCAGGGTGGCGCCTCCCCCTACAAGGTCGAACAGGCCGCCGACGCCGTCGCCGTCGATCCCTATGGCCCTGACTCGCCCGATTTCATCGTCGGCGAGCATTTTGTCGACATGTGGTGCTCGGCGCTGGCCCATTGCCAAAAGCGCTTCGAAGGCCAGATGCCGCATTACAAGAAAGAGGAAAAGACCGGCGGCCTCGGCTGTTTCACGCCGGATAATTTCCCGGTGTTCGATGTTTTCCGCGAGAACGTCTACGTGATCGCCGACTCCAACCACGGCTACAAGATGATCGGGGTCGGCAAGCTCGTGGCGCAGGAGATCATGGGCGAGAAGAGCGCCCTGCTGGAACCGTTTCGCTTTGCCCGCTTCGCCAAGGGCGAATTGCATCCCACGTCCCATAGCCCGTTTCCTTGGAGCTAGGGACGGCCGCACGGGAGTTTGCGTGTTCATAGGCCGGAATCAGGAGAGAGCCGTGAATTGTCCAGTCGAGTTGCAGAACTATCGAGGTGGAGACCACCATGGACATTGAACAGTTCGTGGATGCGCCAGGCCGGGCCGAACTCGTTGCCCAGGTGCGCGAAAAGATCGACGCGCTTGGCGTCGAATATCTCTATCTCCAATTCGTCTCGATCACGGGGCGCATCTGCGGCAAGGGCATCCCAGCCGATCATTGGGAGTCGATCGCGGAGAAGGGCTTTCAGCTCGTCTATGGCGCCACCGTGAACCTGTTCCTCAACCGGCATGGCGACTATCTCGGCTATGGGCCCGAATCGGCGGAACTGGTCGGCATCCCCGAGCCCGAGACCTTCATGCAGCTCCCCTGGGACAAGCGGGTGGCGCGGCTGTGGTGCACGCTGTTCCGCAATCGCGAGGAACGAACTGACCCCGGCGCATTTCTCACTGCCGATTCACGCGGCAATCTTCGGCGCATCCACGCTCAATTCCGGAAGGAGCACGGCCTTCAGCTTCGTCACGGCACCGAGCCGGAGATGATGTGGCTGAAGAAGGATGAGAACGGCAAGCCGAATGGCGGCTATTCGAACCCCTATTGCTATCACATCGACCAGTTCGAGAGCCTGCGGCCGGTCTATATGCGCGTGATCGACTACTGCAAAAAAATGGGTCTCGACATGATCCAAGGCGATCATGAGGATTCGCCCGGCCAGCTCGAACTCAATTTCACTTATGACGACGCGCTGCGCACCGCCGACCGGCTGGCCACCTATCGCCAGATCTGCGCCCAAGTCGCACGCGAGTTCGGCATCATCGCCTGCTTCATGTGCAAGCCCTTCATGGGTGTCTCCGCCAATGGCTGCCACCACAACATTTCGCTGTGGAAAGGCGGCAAGGACGAGGTGAAGGCGCTCGGCAACGACCCGAAGCAGCTGCCCGGCATGGACGACAATTTCCTCTACTCCCGCGGCGGCGAAAATACTTTCATGCCCGACACCGACGACGTGCAACGTCCGGGCAAGATCGGGCTCCAAGCCATCGGCGGCATCGTCAAGCATCTCGGCGCCCTGACCGCCGTCGGCTGCTCGACGGTGAATTCCTACCGCCGGCTCTGGGACACCGGCTTCTGGGCACCGGTCTTCGCCGATTGGGGCTTCCAGAACCGCACCACCGGCTTGCGCGTCTCGGCGCCAGGCCGGTTCGAATATCGCGCCGTCGACTCCATGGTGAACCCGCATCTGATGGCGACGGTTCTGATCAAGGCCATGGACGACGGCATCAAGAACAATGTCGATCCCGGACCGTCCGAGGAGCGCAACATCTATCAGGCCATGGAGGCCGGCAAGCAGGTCAAGAAGCTGCCGATGACGCTGGGCGACGCGCTTAACGCGTTGCAGAAGGACGAGGTCATCCGGTCGGCCATGCCGGGCGACATGTATCGCCTCTACGACGAATATAAGCGCGATGAGTGGGAGCGCTTCCTGCACACCGTGACCGAGTGGGATGCGGAAACCTATATGGACTGCCTGCCGTGATCTGGCAGCAAGCGTCTCGATAAACGAAGGAGCGTAAAATCAATGTGCGGAATTGCCGGCCTCATTCACCGCGACGGCGCCAGCGCCGTCGGCAAGGAGATGACGGCGATGCTCCAGAGCTTGCGGCATCGTGGCCCCGATTCGACCGGATTCGCGATTTACGGCCCCTCCACCGCCGGCGAATATGTCATGCGCCTCAAGCTCGCCGAGCATGAGGACCTGACCACGGATCATCACATCCGGCGCAAGATCAAGGAGCGTCAGGCCGAGGTCGATTCACGCCTCGCCGAGATGGGCGCCGAAACGCTCGATATCGCGGAGCCGACCCCTTACGCCTTCCGCTATCGTCTGCGCTATGCCGGCGACACGCGCCAGCTCGCGAGCCAGATCGAGCAGATCGAGGGCGCCGAGGTGCTCTCCTTCGGCAGCGGGCTCGAGCTGATCAAGGACCTTGGCGACGCGGGCCAGGTGTCGACCCAATATGGACTTCAAAGCTTCAGAGGCACGCATGGCATCGGCCATACCCGCATGGCCACCGAATCCGATGTCGATATCCGCTCGGCCCATCCTTATTGGGCCTACCCCTATAACGACATCGCCGTCGTCCATAACGGCCAGATCACCAATTACTGGATCATGCGGCGGGTGATGGAACGGCTGGGCCATCGCTTCATGTCGAACTGCGATTCGGAGCTTCTGGCCGTCTACACCGCCAATAATCTCGAACAGGGGGCGACGCTCGAAGATTCGCTCAAGGCATCGATCAGCGAGATCGACGGCGTCTTCACCTATCTCGTCGCCACCGAGAAGGAACTCGGCATGGCCAAGGACAGCATGGCGGCGAAGCCCATGGTCCTTTACGAGAGCGACGACCTTGTCGCGCTGGCCTCCGAGGAGGTTGCCATCCGCACGCTGCTGCCGCGCGAGATCGACACGTCCGACCCCTATGACGAAGAGGTGCGGGTATGGCAGAGATGACGGGGCCCGCGGGCCAGTCCTCGGCGCCGGAGAGCGTCTCCCACGAGATGGGGATGCACACCGAGCAGCTTCGGGGCCAGTCCAAGCAAGTTTTCTACGACATCGATCCCGGCGACACTCATACCGGCTTCTCGCTGCCGAACGCCGACGATGTCGACTTCAACAAGAGGGCCGAGATCGACGCAAACGATATGTCGCCGAACGCCGTCAACCTCCGCATCCGGGCACTGATGCGAGATGGCTACGGCACCATCGTCATCAAGAATCCCGGCGCCAAGCATTCCATGGCCGTGGGCATCCTCAACCGGCTCAATCTGATCGTCGACGGCTCGCTCGGCTATTTCGGCTTGGGTTTGATCGACGGCCCGAATGTGCGTATCGCCGGGCGCGTCGGCTGGTCTTGCGCCGAGAACATGATGAGCGGAACCATTCTGATCGAGAAGAATGCCGGATCGCAATTCGGCGCCGCGATCCGTGGCGGCGACCTCGTCTGCAGGGGCAATGTCGGCTCCCGCACCGGCATCGACATGAAGGGCGGCACGATCATCGTTGGCGGCGACACCGGTGCCTTCACCGGCTTCATGATGCAGCGCGGACGCATGGTGATCTGCGGCAATGCCGGGAAGAATCTCGGCGACTCCATGTATGACGGCACGATCTATATCGCCGGCGAGCCGGCGAGCCTCGGCGTCGATGCGGTCTGGAGCGAGATGACTGATCTCGACCGCCATTGGCTCGAGCGCAAATTGCGCATGTACGACATGGTGCCCAAGGATGGCGTCGGCGGATTTCGCAAGATCGCCGCTGGCAAGCAGCTGTGGAACTACGACAATCTCGAGCCCACCGAGAAAAAGCTCGTGCTGTGATTCGGCTTATGGGCGGTGATCGCAATGAGTGAGCGAGGCTGATGAAGAAGCAAAAAAAGGGCGGTAACGGCACGCGGGCACCGGCGGAGGCCGAGCGCTTTATCCTTGGCCACAGCCAAATTTTCACGCCGCAAGTCATCAACGACATTCACGTCAAGTCCGAGCTTGGCCGCTATCGCATGCGCGGCTTCTCCCTGTTCAAGAAGATCCCGCATTGGGACGATTTGACCTTCCTGCCGGGCACCCTCACCCGCTTCGTCATCGAAGGCTATCGCGAGAAATGCGAAACGAAGACGGTGATCGGGCCTCGCGCCAAGCGTCCGATGGAGCTCGACATCCCGGTCTATGTCACCGGCATGAGTTTCGGTGCGCTCTCCTATGAAGCCAAGATCGCGCTTGCGCGCGGCGCCACCATGGCGGGGTCGGCGACCTGCTCGGGCGAAGGCGGCATGATCCCGGCCGAGCGGCGCTATTCGAGCAAATGGTTCTACCAGTGCATCCAGTCGCGCTACGGCTTCAACCCGCACCATCTGCGGCTCGCCGATGCCTGCGAGTTTTTCATCGGCCAGGGCTGCAAGGTCGGTCTCGGCGGCCATCTCATGGGGCAGAAGGTGACTGATCAGGTGGCCGAGATGCGGTCCCTCCCCGCCGGCATCGACCAGCGCTCGCCCGCGCGCCATCCGGATTGGCTCGGTCCGGACGATCTGGCGCTGAAGATCGAAGAAATCCGCGAAGCGACCAACTGGGAAATCCCCATTCAGCTCAAGCTTGGCGCCGCGCGCGTCTATGACGACGTGCGCATGGCGGTGAAGTGCGGCCCCGATTCCATCTATATCGACGCCATGGAAGGCGGCACCGGGGCCGGGCCTCACATCGCCACCGAGGATACCGGCGTGCCAGGCATCGCCGCGATCCGCCAGGCACGCCGCGCCATCGACGAACTTGGCAAGCGTGGCGAGATCTCGCTCGTCTATGCCGGCGGCATTCGCAATGGCGGCGACGTGGCCAAGGCAATGGCGCTCGGCGCCGACGCGGTGGCGATCGGCCACTCGGTGCTGATGGCGCTGAACTGCAACAAAGAGATCCCCGAATCCGATTTCGAGGCCGAGATCGGCGTGCCGGCAGGCTATTGCTACCATTGCCATACCGGACGCTGCCCGGTCGGCGTGGCGACGCAGGACCCGGAGCTGCGCAAACGCCTCGACCCGGATGAGGCGGCCGAGCGCGTCTATAATTTCCTGCACACGCTGACCATGGAGGCGCAGATGCTCGCCCGCGCCTGCGGCAAGACGAACATTCACAGCCTCGAGCCGGAGGATCTGGCGGCCCTCACCATGGAGGCTTCGGCCATGGCGCAAGTGCCGCTCGCCGGCACCGACTTCACGGTCGGCGTCGACAATTACCACCAGATCGGATGAGAGCAGAGACGACCATGGCCAAGGACAAGACGAAAAAACCTCGCGCCAGCGCTCCCGGCAATGGCAATGGCAAGGACTCCGCCCAGCTCGACACCAAGCGCGAGAAGGAGATCGGCCAGCACATCGGCTATCGCTACGACGTCAATCTCCTGCCCGATTACGATCGGCTGACCCCCTATCTCAAGGCCTATATGGAATTCATGGGCTGGGACGACCTCAATTGGCTGGAGGACGTCCATATGGGCTACGAGGCCGGCGAACCCGCTATTTTCGACCGCAACATCAATGGCTGGGTGAGACTGCCGAAGTCGATGGCGTTGCCCGAAGACCAGCAGGATCGCGACATGCTGGCGCGCGAGCTTTTGCTCCGTTTCCAGACCTCACCCAATCATCCTCTGATGGAGCTCAATCAGGCTTATCGCAAGTTTTAGGAGATTGACTTTTTTCGGCCAACGGGGCCTGGATCGGCACTGGCCGAAGCCCAATGGGGCTTGAAGGCAAGGACATGGACCGCTTCCGGCAGAGCTGGATTGAACATCCGATTATGCCAGATCGCCGCCTCGCGGGCGGCGTCGCCGGACGCCAATTGCCTGACCGCGCAAGGCAGGCTGTAACGCTGCCGGAACTGGTCGAATTCCAACACGCAGGCTTTGGCGGCGGCGAGCGAGGCCGCAAGCGACGAGCCGCTCGGCAGGACGCTCGCGAGCGTGTCGCTGAATTTGCCGGGCTGCTGGAAATACTCCGATTGCAGGAAGGTCAGGGCTCGCTGGTAAAGGTCGCGCGGGTCGGCCGTCCGCATCACCTGGAAGCGAAAAAAGGCGGTGCTCTCCTCGGGTTCCGCGGGCAGAAGGAGCACGGTCAGCGCCGGCGATATTTCCCGGCCCGACACGTCCAAGACGCGCGGGCGCATGCCTGGCGACGGGCGGCCGCCATGCTCGCGCATCGCGATCTGCCTGACGCGGCACTGCCAGGCGAGAAAGCCCTGGCGAAAATCCTTGGTGGAAAGCAGGCTCACAGTATTTCTCCAGCGTCCCCGCCCCTGACTTTACTTATAGGATATCCAGTTTCACGTTCGTTGACGGGGATCGGGCTTAAGCTTAGCATTCTGGACGGGTGATAATGGGAGGGGACTCGGCAGACAATTGCTGTTGCCGATAGAGCACCGGCACCGGCTGTGCGCATTTCAACGAGGAGGCAGGACTGTAATTGAAATCGTCCATCGGGCACCGCTGGGCGAGGCTTTCTGTGGCCGCCGGGCAGCGGCTTTGGGCAAAAGGGGGTAACTCAAATGGGCGACAATTTATCTGCGCTTACAACGATATTCACCGAGTTCTATTACTGGGTGACTGTCGTCATCATGTTTCTCATCCATGTCGGATTCTGCATGTACGAGGTCGGCGTCAGCCGGCACCGGAACCACCTGCACACGCTGATGAAGAACACGATGTTGATCCCGTTGGTCACCATCACCTTCTTCTTCTTCGGCTGGTGGATTTATTGGGCCTTTCCGAACGGGCCGTTCATCTATGAAGGCAAGGGCCTGATCCTGGAGGGCGCCACTGGGGCCAACCAATATCTGCCCTGGGCCCCAAAGATGGGACCCAATCTCCAAGACCACATCACCGGCGTGTTCTGGGCCGCGTTCCTGCTCTTTTCCTGGACCGTGGCCTCGATCGTTTCGGGGTCTCTGATCGAGCGGATCAAATCGGGAGCGTTCTGGGTCATCGCGGTCATGATCGGCTCGGTGACCTGGATCATCGACGCGGCCTGGGGCTGGCATTTCGACGGGTGGATGGTGAAGCTGCTTGGCTATCACGATGCCTACGCGTCAGGTGTGATCCATGCGATCGGTGGCGGTACTGCGCTCGGGGTCCTTGTCGTGCTTGGGCCACGGCTCGGTCGCTTTGCCGCGGACGGGACACCACGCGAATTTGTGCCGCATAACCAATGGCTGGTGACGGTCGGACTGTTCCTGATCTATACCGGCTTCTGGGGCTTTTATGCCGCGTGCAACGTGCCGATCATCTCGCCTGAGCTGATCGCGGGCCAGGTCACCGGTTCGACCTGGACGGCGACCACTATCTATCTGACGCCAACCACGCTTAGCGCCATCACCTTCAACTTCCTGATGTCGCTCTCCGGCGGTCTCATGGTCGCCTACATCATCTCGAAGGGGAATCCGTTCTGGACCTATTCGGGAGGACTCGCCGGCATCATCACCGCGTCGGCCGGCAATGATCTCTACCACCCCATCCAAGCCTTCTTTGTCGGCGGCCTGGGTATCTATCTCGCTTACTACCTCCACTATTGGGTCGAACGGAGGTTCAAGATCGACGATGCGGTCGGTGCGGTCGCCGTGCATGGCTATTGCGGCTTTATCGGCCTCGTCTTCGCGGGCTTCATCCTTTGGGGATACCCGTCATCGCCCTATGAGGGCTACGCCACGGTCAGCCCGCTCGGTAACACCATCGGCGCGGTCATCATGTTCTTCGTCCTCGGCTTTCTGCCGGGCTGGGCGATGGCGACGATCCTGAACAGCTTCGGTCTCTTGCGCGTGCCGCGGCAAGTGGAGCTGATGGGACTCGACTTCCGCTCTCTGCACGATGAGGAAGTCGCGCGGGAAGAGGTAATTCGCTTTGAAAAGGCCATGGCCTAACTCCATGGCAGATCGGGCAAAGGAGACTCAAAATGGGTAGCACATGGGCTGTCGACCTAGCCGATGTCGGGGCGGTTTACCCCTGGCTCGGGACTGAAGTGATCATGGTCATCGTAGCGATCCTCGCCTGGCTGATCTGGCATTTCGTCCAGATCCGCAATGAGGAGAATGAATATGCCGAGGACATCAAGCTCCACGGCAGCAAAGAGTCCATCTTGAAAGCGCTAGATGAGCGTGTCTGAGGACTGAAGCGAGGCGCCGGCGGTCAATCGCCGGCGCCTCTTTTTTGGGCGAGCCACTCCACGCCAAATCACCGGCGTTCCTCAACGCTCAACGCGATCAGCTCCTGGTTGAGTCGGGCCCGCGCCCTCATCCAACTTGCCCAGCCGATCTTCCTGCCGCGTTCGGCGTGGTCCAATCCTTGACCGCGTGGCGCTGAGGGTGCAGGAGATCGCCGGCGCCGTCATCGCCAACCACTATGCGTGAACCTGCTTGCGGGGCTTGATGTATATTGCATCAGTTGAGTGGGGAATTGCCCGATGACGGCCGCGTCCTTCACCAAAGCCACCGGCATGGGCCCGCTCCCGCGAACTCTGGAGAGCGCACACGGCGCGCGAGCGGTCGAGCGCGTCTTCAACGCGGAAGGCCTGCCGCTGTGGCTCGCGCATGATCAAGGCAGCCATATCCCCCTGCGCTCCATGATGGGATTGTTCGAGAGGGCCGCCCGCGAAATGGGCGAGGATCTTTTCGGGCTTCATGTAGGCTTGGCGATGCAGCCGGAAGATTACGGTCCCGTGGTCCGGTACATGATGTCCGCTCCGGATCTGCGGACCATGATTCAGCGCTCGGTTCGTTCGCTGCACTATCATGCTTCTGGATGCTATTTCAGCCTCGAATTTTCCGGGCGGCTGGCCCGGTGGGGCATTCGGACCGATGACCCCTCCAGTTTCGGTATACGACAGCATCGAGATCATCTGCTTCATCCGATGCTAAGGGCGTTGCGCCGATATCTCGGACCCAAATGGTCGCCCATCCGCGTAGAGCTTGAATATGATCGGGGCGCGTCACCTATCATCGCATCATCGGCGCCATCCTGCTTTATCTGACCATCGGTCTCGTGTTTGTCGGGCTTTTCACCTTGATCGCCTCGCTGGAGCCGAACGCACTGTCCGGCATCCGCATCGAGGAGAACCCAGAGCTTGCGAGCAAGCTCATCTATTTCAGCTTCGTCACCCTCACCTCCACCGGCTATGGCGATATCGTTCCGGTGTCTCCGTTGGCCCGTAGCCTGGCCAATGTGGAGTCCATCATCGGTCAGCTTTATCCTGCAACGCTGTTGGCAAGGCTTGTTACATTGGAGCTTGCTGGCCGAAGTCCTACCTCGTGACTGTGGTCAATCCGACCTAAGTACCGGGGTCGGCGTCTGGCCTTGGGGTCTCCCGCCGACCCTTGCTATCGGTGGCTTTGGCGGAGTTCGCGGAGGATGAAGTGATGGTCGAGAAGCCTGGTAGCCTCGCCGCCGGCGCAGACGGTCGGACCCCCATTGAAGCATTGCCGGGCCTGGCGTGGGCATATCGATTTCACCCCAATGGGATCACGGAAGAACTCGCCGTCGATCAACCGGTCCCCGAACCTCATGCTGGCGGGCTGTGGTTGCATTTCGATCTGGCGGATGCGCGCGCGGCGCAGTCTTTGCGATCCATTTCCAACCTCTCGGACCCGGCCAAGGACTTGCTCGTTGCCGACGACGAACATCAGCAACTCCATGCCGACGATACCTGCATTTATGGCGTGTTCGCCGATCTGGTCTCGGGGCCAGATGCCGAGACATGGGACATCAGCTTTCTCCACTTCGCCATGAACGAGAAGGTGCTGGTCAGCAGCCGCCGCGACGCCGTGCACGCCGTGGACGCCACGCGCCACGCCTTGCGGGAGGGCCGCAAGATCCCGAGTGTCGCCGTACTGTTCGAGGCCATCGTCGAGCATGTCGTCGACGCGGTCGAGGACTATTCCGATGATCTCGCCGAAACCCTCGATGATATCGAGGAGCGGATCCTGGGTGAGGATGTGAGCGACGAGCGTCTGGTTCTCGGCCGCATGCGGCGAACCATTGTGCGGCTGCACCGGCAGCTTGCGATGTCGCGCTCGCTCCTCCACCGGTTCGATCGCGACGAGACGCAACCCGCCAAGCCGATCCTCCGCCTGGCGACGGAAGGATTGACTCAGCGCCTCGATTGGCTGGACACCGAAATTGTCGCCTTGCGCGACCGGGCCCATCTCCTGCAGGAGGAGGTTTCGCTGAAGGCGACCGAGGAAACCAACCGCCATCTCGAGGTGCTTTCCATCGTGGCGACGGTGTTTCTGCCGGCGACCCTCGTCGCCGGGATCTTCGGCATGAACGTCAAGGGGCTGCCCCTGACCGAGGTGGAATACGGGCTCATCGGGGCGATGGGGATTATCGGCGGCGTTTCCGCGCTGGTGTATTGGTGGCTGCGGCGCACGGGCGTCTTGGGGCGGTAGCGGGCCCGCGTCACACTGGCGGCAAAAACTCAAAATTGGAAAACAGCCCCAGGCGGCCGGACTACTCGGCCCTTATGGGCGTGCACGTCGACATTTTGCCCAGTACACTGAGCAAGGGCTCGGCACTGTTTGATTGCGCCCGCATCCGCAAGAAGGAGTCGAAAGCGTGAAGGGGATCATTCTAGCCGGCGGAAAGGGCTCACGCCTCTATCCCACGACACTTGCCACGAGCAAGCAGCTGATGCAGGTCTACAACAAGCCGCTGATCTATTATCCGCTTTCGGTGTTGATGCTCGCGGGCATCAGGGAGGTGCTGGTGATCAGCGCTCCCGACGATCTGGATCGCTTCACCCGGCTTCTCGGCGACGGCAACCGCATCGGCATGTCCTTCTCCTATGCCGTCCAGCCGGAGCCCGAGGGCATCGCCCAGGCTTTCATGATCGGCTGCGATTTCGTCGGCCAAGACAGCTGCGCGCTGATCCTCGGCGACAACATCTTCTACGGCATGGGGCTTACGCCGATGCTGCGGGCGGCGGGAGCGCGGCCAGAGGGCTGCACCATCTTCGCCTATCTGGTGAAGGATCCCGAGCGCTACGGCATCGTCGAATTCAGCCCGGACGGAATGCCGATCGGCATCGAGGAGAAACCGGCCTCGCCGAGATCCCACTGGGCCGTGACCGGCGTCAACTCCGAATTGCCGAGTTGGAGGAGCAAATGCATGCCGCTACTTCGGCGGCGGACAACCGCAACTGCCGACAAACCAACCGCGTGCAGCGCGTGTTGACGAAGCGCGCGTGATTGGCGGCATCATCGAGGGCTGGCTACCAGACGACGGCTCGTCCGTGTGGACAGCTTGTGGACAATGACCGTGCGAGACGTTTTCAGTCTCAATTGCGTCCTCAAAACTGAGACGGTCGCCCCCCGGACGACTTCGAGCCAGCATTCACCCGCCTTATGTCCATCACGTGCCGTCTCCCTTCGACGCAACCTTCCGTGGTAGGATTCGGTGGAGGACCGTCGCACCATGGCTAATCTTCGCATGACATCCGGGGTTGCGGCTTGTCTCGCCGCCTTGGCCGCGGGCTGCACCGCGTCGCCGCCAAAGATCGAGGACGTGAAGGAGGTCGGAGCGGGGACCTACACCATCGGCTTCAGCGCCGGGTCAGGGTTAGGCAACGCCCGAAACCAGGAGCAGGCGATGGCCGCCGCCGTCGGTCAGGCGGGCGAATATTGCCATGCGAAGGAGCTGAAGCTCCTGGTCACGACGACGGGACGCAACAGCGTCACGTTTCGGTGCGTCTCGGACTAGGCATCGTGGACTAGGCATCATCGGCAATGGGCGCCAGGACCTCGAAGCCATATTCGGCGGCCGAGGCGGTGAGCCAAGCCCAGAAGCTCCCCGCATAGCTTAAGGGCACCGCGAGTTCGAAGGTCGGGACTTCGTCGAGCTGCCAGAGCTGACACGCGATCAGCGCGATCTGCGTCGTCGCGGCATCGCCCGGCTTGAACCCACGCTGATGCAAATCGAGCCCGCAGCCCTTGGCCAGCACGTCGCGTGCGCGCGGCCCGGCGAGGCGGAGCACGGCCTTGGCGTGGGATTGATCGACGCAGGAGGCGAGGCCGGGCAGCGCGTCGCGAATGCGGGCGAAAGTGGCCCTCCCCGGCTCGCCCTCGGCGGTCACCAGCCATTCATGCGGGCCCATGCCGATCGCAGCGACGCCACCATTGGCGGCGCGGCGCGGTCCTTGCGGCAGATCGAGCCCGGCGGCGCGGAACGCTTCCGCCAGGGGCGCCGTCTTGCCGCGCTGGGCGGAAATCTGCGCGACCGACAGGCGCGGCCGCTCGGCGATGACAACCGGCCGGTCGCCGTCGACGACATGACCGTAGCGGCCGGGCTCGGCCAGACCTTCGAAGCTGCTGCGAGGTTTCAGCGTTAAATCAGCCACGGGTGCGTTCTCCCGCTGGATCGATGAACACCGGCGAGACCACGTCGCATTCGATGTCCCGGCCGCGGAGCAAATCCACGGCGCGGATGCGCTCGCCGATCCGCTCTCGCCCCAAGGCGAGGAAGCCGATGCCGACGTCGTGACCGAGGCTCGGCGACCAGGCGACGGAGGTGAGATGACCCTGATCGTTCTCGACCCGCGCCGGGTGCCCAAGCGGAATGAAATGCGCCCCGGCCGTGAGGCGCTTGGATGGATCGACAGGCTTGACGCCGACGAGCACCGCCCTGTCGGGGGCGGCAAGCGCCGGACGCCCGGCCAGAACCCGGCCGACGAAGTCCTTCTTGGCCGACATCATCTTGCCGAGGCCGAGATCCGCCGCCGTGGTCTGCCCGTTGACCTCCGGGCCGCCGGCATGCCCCTTCTCGATCCGCATCGCACCCAACGCCTCGGTCCCATACGGCGTGATGCCGAATTCGGCGCCGGCCTCCATCAGCGCCCGCATGGCCGCGTCGCCATAAAGCGCCGGCACCGCGAGCTCGAAGGCCCGCTCGCCGGAGAAGGAGACGCGGAAGAGGCGCGCCTCGATCCCGCCGCAGACCGTGAGCTCGACCGCGCCCATGAAGGGAACCGCATTATCGGAAATGTCGAAGGCCGGATCGACCAGCTTGCGCAGAACGTCGCGGCAACGCGGACCGGCGATGGAATATTGCGCCCATTGATCGGTGATGGAGGCAAGCGAGACGTCAAGCTCTGGCCACAGCACCTGGTGGCAGAATTCGAGATGCTGAAAAACTCTGGCCGCCATCGCCGTGGTGGTGGTGGTGACATAATGCTCCGGCCCCAGCCGGGCCACGGTGCCGTCGTCGAGGACGAAGCCGTCCTCGCGCAGCATCAGGCCGTAGCGCGCCTTGCCCACGACCAGGGTCGACAGCTTGTTGATGTAAACGCGATCGAGGAAGGCCGCGGCGTCTGGACCCTGAACGTCGATCTTGCCGAGGGTGGATACGTCGCAGACGCCAACCGCGCCGCGCACGGTTGCGACCTCGCGGGCAATGCTGGCGTCAATATCCTTGTCGCCGGGTTTCGGAAAATATTGCGCCCTGAGCCAGAGCCCGGCTTCCACGAATACCGCGCCCTGCTCCTCCGCCCAGGCGTGGGAGGGCGGGAGCCGCATGGGGCGAAACTCCTTGCCCCGATGGTGGCCGGCAAAGGCCCCGAAGCTGACGGCGGTGTAGGGCGGCCGAAACATGGTGGTGCCGATCTCGGGAACGCTGCGGCCCGCGATCTCGGCCAGGATCGCGAGACCGGTGACATTCGCGGTCTTGCCCTGGTCGGTCGCCATGCCGAGGGTCGTGTAGCGCTTCAGATGCTCGACCGCGCCATAGCCTTCGCGCGTGGCGAGCTCGATATCCTTCACCGTGACGTCGTTCTGGAGATCGACGAAGGCTTTGCCTTTGCCGCCCTTCACCCGCCAATGCGGCTCCACCGCGGCGCTTTCGCTCCCATCGACGACGGGAAGCGGCGGCAAGGGCAGATCGAAGCCGGCTTCGGCCGCGGCCCCGGCGCCAAGCCGCGCCCCGTCGGCCAGAGCCTCGGTCAGGGTCAGATGGCCTCCGGCCGCGCCGGCGACGTTCATGCCGGGCGGGAGAGTGCCCGGCACGAACGCCCCGATCCCCTCATCCCAATTCGGCCTGCCGCCCAGATGGCAGGTAAGATGCAGCGAGGGGTTCCAACCATTGGCGACCGCGAGCAGATCGCAAGCGATCTCGCTGGTGGCACCAATTTTTTGGTGGACGGTGACGGCTCGAAGCCGGTGTCCACCCGAGGCATGTTCGACCATGGCTGCGGGGATAACGCGCCACGGATGGTCTTCGCTCGACGCCACGGCGCCGTCGCGTGCATCGACAACGGCCGCGACTTCCACGCCAGCGGCGGCAAGGTCATGGGCGGTGCTCCAACCGTCATCGCCCGTGGTGAACACCACCGCGCGCTTGCCCGGAGCCACACCGAAGCGATTCACATAGCTGCGCACGGCCGAGGCCAGCATCACCCCGGGACGGTCGTTGTCGCCAAAGGCCATGCCGCGCTCGATAGCGCCCGAGGCAAGGACCGCGTGGCGGGCCATGATGCGCCAGCCACGCTGGCGTGGCTGATGCGCGGGCGGCAGGGCAACATGATCGTTGACGCGCTCAACCGCGCCATAGGTTCCCTGGTCGTAGACGCCGAAGACGCTGGTGCGCGGCATCAGCCTTACATTGTCGAGGCGGTTGAGCTCGGCGATCGCCGCCTCGGCCCAAATCAGCGCGGGCGCGCCATCGATGCTGAGCCGCTCGGAGAGAAGCCGGCCGCCGAATCTGAAATCCTGCTCGGCCAGGATCACGCGCGCGCCTGCGCGTGCCGCCGTCAACGCCGCCATCAACCCTGCGGGGCCGGAACCGATGACGAGCACGTCGCAATAGGCGTTCGCCTTCTCATAGTGGTCGGGATCGGGGTCGAGCGAGCCACGGCCAAGCCCGGCGCTCCGCCGGATCATGGGCTCGTAGAGTTTGGTCCAGAAGGCCGGCGGCCACATGAAGGTCTTGTAGTAGAAGCCCGCGGACAGGAGCGGACTCAAGACCGAGTTGACCGACTGCAGATCGAAGGCAAGCGACGGCCAGCGATTTTGGCTCCGCGCCTCGAGCCCGTCATAGAGCTCGGTCGTGGTCGCGAGAATGTTCGGCTCCCGCCGCGCGCCACGGCGCAGCTCGACCAGGGCGTTGGGCTCCTCCGCGCCCGCGGTGAAGATGCCGCGCGGGCGGTGATATTTGAACGAGCGCCCGACCAGATGCACGCCATTGGCAAGCAGCGCCGAGGCGAGCGTGTCGCCCGGGTAACCGCGATAGGTCTTGCCATCAAAGCTGAAGCCAACCGCCTGATCGCGGTCGATGAGCCCGCCCTGCGGGAGCCGGAATGGCTCGCTCTCTCTCGCCGGGGAGGACATCAGTCGCCGGCCTCGCTCGGAGCGGAGGCGTAGGCCACCGAATGGATGACGTGGCTGCGCGTGTCGCGCTCAACCCGCAGCCAGGCATGGCAGCCGGCGACGTGGTACCAGAGCTCGGCCAAGATTCCCGCCGGATTGTCCCGCAGATAGGCATATTCATAGAAGGCCTCGCTTGCATCCTCCGCTTCCGGATCGGGACGCGCGAGATCGGCGGCGCCGAGATAGGCGAATTCCTGCGCGTCACGCTCGCCGCAATATGGACATTTGATCCGCATGGTCTCGCGCTCAGTGAAGATTCGGTTGGGCACCCATGCCCTTCTCGTCGATCATGGCGCCGGCCTTGAAGCGGTCGAGCTTGAAGGCGCGAATCAGATCGGGAGGCTCATCGCGGGCGATGAGATGAGCGAAGCTGTGACCGGAGGCCGGTGTCGCCTTGAAGCCGCCATAGCACCAGCCGCCATTGAAATAGAGGCCGCGAATATCGGTCTTGTCGATGATGGGGGAGCCGTCCATGGACATGTCGACGACGCCGCCCCAATTCCGCAGCACGCGGAGACGGGCGAGATTGGGGAAGAGTGCGAGCCCGCCCTCGATCACGTCCTCGGCGACGGGGAGATTGCCGCGTTGGGCGTAGGAATTGTAGCCATCGAGATCGCCGCCGAACACCAGGCCGCCTTTGTCGGACTGGCTCACATAGAAATGCCCGGCGCCGAAGGTCACCACATGGTCGATGAGAGGCTTGAGCCCCTCGGTGACAAAGGCCTGGAGCACGTGGCTCTCGATGGGAAGCCGCAAGCCGGCGAGAGCGGCGACGCGGGAGCTGTTGCCGGCAACGGCAAGGCCGACTTTGCGCGCGCCGATGAAGCCGCGCGTCGTCTCCACGCCCCGCACCGCGCCGTTCTCGACCTTGATCCCGGTCACCTCGCAATGCTCGATGATATCGACGCCGCGCGCATCGGCGGCTCGGGCATAGCCCCAGGCCACGGCGTCGTGGCGTACGGTGCCGCCCCGCCGCTGTAGCAAGCCGCCGCGAATGGGGAAGCGGGCATTGTCGAAATCGGCAAAGGGGATCAGCTTGCGCATTTGCTCGCGATCGAGCAGTTCGGCATCGACGCCGGTGAGGCGCATGGCATTGCCGCGCCGCACATAAGCGTTCCGCTGGGCGTCCGAATGAATGACATTCAAGACCCCGCGCTGGCTGACCATGCAGTTGAAATTCAGCTCCTGCGACAGTCCCTCCCAGAGCTTCATCGAATGCTCGTAGAAGGCGGTATTGGGCGGGAGCAGATAGTTGGAGCGGACGATGGTGGTGTTGCGGCCAACATTGCCCGAGCCGAGATAGCCCTTCTCGACCACGGCCACATTGGCGAGGCCATGCACCTCGGCCAGATAAAACGCCGTGGCGAGGCCGTGGCCGCCACCACCGACAATGACGATGTCGTAATCCGTCGATTTCGGCTCGGCCTTGCGCCAGGCCGGGGCCCAGTCGCGATTGCCGCTGAGAGCATTGGAGAGGAGGGACAAAGCCGAATAGCGCATGGCCACAGTGTGCGCCGCCCCGGCCTGCACCCTTGACAATTAGCGACGCGCGCTTGACATTTTACGACATGACGACCAAGCGCGCCGACACCCTCGCGGACGGCAAGACCTCAGCCCCGCCAGATCAAGACGGATCGCAGTCGGTGGGATTTCTGCTGGTGCCGGGCTTTGCGCTGATGTCCTACACCGCCGCGGTGGAACCCTTGCGCGCGGCGAACCTCATCTCCGGCAAGACACTCTATCGCTGGTGGCACGCGTCCCCAGGCGGCAAGCCCGTCATCGCCTCGAATGGCGTGGCCATCCTTCCCGATGTCGGCGTGGGCACCGATCGCGACGCCGACAGGCTGTTCGTTTGCGCCGGCGGCAATCCTGCGCTCTTCAATGACAGGGGCGTATTTGCCTGGCTCCGGCGGCTGGCGCGGCGCGGCGTCACCATTGGCGGCATTTCCGGGGGCCCCTACATCCTCGCCAAAGCCGGGCTGCTCGACGGCCGCAAGGTGACGCTGCATTGGGAGCATCAGCCGGCCTTCGCCGAAGCCTTTCCCGATATCGCCGTCGTCCCGTCGCTGTTCGAGATCGACGGCAACCGGATCACATGCTCAGGCGGAATTTCGGCGCTCGACATGATGGTCGCGCTCATCGAGCGCGATCATGGCCGCCAGCTTGCCGCCGCGGTCGGGGATTGGTTTCTGCACACCCACATCCGCGAGGGCATGGGCCCGCAGCGCATGGATTTGCGCGTCAGGCTCGGCGTGGCGGACGAGAAGCTGCTCCGCGTGCTTCGCCGCATGGAGGACAACATCGAGACCCCACAGCCCCGCGCCGAGCTGGCGCAGCTTGCAGGCGTCTCGATCAGGCAACTCGAGCGCCTGTTCCAGCGCCATCTCGGCCACGGCATCCATCGGCAATATCGATCGATGCGGCTCGAACGTGCGCGGCAGCTGTTGCGGGAGACCGCCTCCCCCGTGCTCGATGTCGCCATAGCCACCGGCTTCACCTCGGCCAGCCAGTTTGCCCGCGCCTATAGACGCGCCTTCGGCGAGCCGCCAAGCCACACCAGGCTAAGCGGCTGAGGTCTGGCGGTTGTCCGCTAGCAGTCGAGCGTGGTGCGCCGCTCCCAATCCGTCAGCTGGCGGGAATATTCATTCCAGTCGGCGTGCCGAAGCTTGAGATAGGCGTCGACAAACGGCGCCCCCAGGCCTTTGCGCATGACGCTCGAATTGTCGAGGGCGCGCAGGGCATCGAGCAGATTGAGGGGGAGCCGCTTTGCGTCCTTCACCGTGTGACCCTCGGCATACATGTCGATGTCGAGGCGCGGTCCTGGATCGCGCTTGTTGGCGATGCCGTCGAGACCGGCAACCAGGACTGCCGCTTCCAGGGTGTAAGGATTGGTCGCGCCGTCGGCGAGCCGGAACTCGAAGCGGCCTGTGTCCGGAATGCGGATCATGTGCGTCCGGTTGTTGCCGGTATAGGTCACCGTGTTCGGCGCCCAGCTCGCGCCCGAAATCGTGCGCGGCGCGTTGATGCGCTTGTAGGAGTTGACCGTGGGGTTGGTGATGGCGGCCAGACCGTCGGCCGAATGGATGAGGCCGGCAATGAATTGATAGCCGAGCTTCGACAGCCCCAACGGGCCACTCTCATCCTCGAACAGATTCTTGCCGTCCGCCCACATCGAAAAATGGACGTGGCAACCGTTGCCGGTCAGGTTCGAGAAGGGCTTGGGCATGAAGGTCGCCCGCAGCCCGTGCTTCTCGGCGATCGACTTGACCATGTATTTGAAGAAAGCATGGCGGTCCGCGGTCGTGAGCGCGTTGGTGTAGTCCCAGTTCATCTCGAACTGGCCGTTCGCGTCCTCGTGGTCGTTCTGGTAGGGGTTCCAGCCGAGCTCGAGCATCGAATCGCAGATCTCACTGATGACGTCGAAGCGCCGCATCAGCGCCTGCTGGTCGTAGCAGGGCTTCGACTGATGATCGCTCGCGTCGGCGATGCTCTCGCCATCCGGGCTGATCAAGAAGAACTCGCATTCCACCCCGGTCTTGGGCTCGTAACCCATGGCCTCCGATGCCGCGATCGCGCGCTTCAAGACGTTGCGCGGCGCCTGCTCGACGAGCTTGCCGTGCATGTAGGGATCGGCGGCGAGCCAGGCGACCTCCTTCCGCCACGGCAGCTGCATCAGGCTGTCGGGATCGGGAATGGCGAGCACGTCGGGGTCCGCCGGAGTCATATCGAGCCAACTGGCGAAGCCGGCGAAGCCCGCGCCGTTCTTGGCCATGCCCTTGATCGCGGCGGCGGGCACGAGTTTCGCCCGCATGGTACCGAAGAGATCGACAAAGCTAATGAGAAAATACTTGATCCCGCGCTCTTTCGCGATTGCCGCCAGATCCGTCGCCATCCCTACTCTCCTGAGCTAAAACGAGTCATTCTGTTTGCCTGGTATCCAATTGGTGCCGGCGAGCGGCACACCCGCCATCGCCGCCGATTCGACGGTCAGCGCCACGAGATCCTCGGGCTCCAGATTGTGCACATCGCTCTTGCCGCAGGCGCGCGCGATGGTCTGGGTCTCGAGCGTCAGCACCGACAAATAATTTGCGAGCCGCCGGCCGCCGGCGATGGGGTCGAAGCGCCGCATCAGCTCCGGATCCTGGGTAGTGATGCCGGCGGGATCGCGCCCCTCATGCCAATCGTCGTAGCAGCCGGGCTTGGTGCCGATCTTGGCGTAGTCCTCAGCCAGATGCTGGGCGTTGTCGCCAAGCGCGATCAGGGCAGCGGTGCCGATGGAGACGGCGTCGGCGCCAAGCGCGAGCGCCTTGGCGACGTCGGCGCCGTTGCGGATGCCGCCCGACACGATCAGCTGGACCTTGCGGTGCATGCCGAGTTCCTGCAGCGCCTGCACCGCGGGCCTGATGGCGGAGAGGATGGGTATGCCGACATGCTCGATGAAGACCTCCTGGGTCGCGGCGGTGCCGCCTTGCATGCCATCGAGCACGACCACGTCGGCGCCGGACTTGACCGCCAGCGCGGTGTCGAAATAGGGCCGCGCGGCGCCAATCTTGACGTAGATCGGCTTCTGCCAATCGGTGATCTCGCGCAGCTCGCCGATCTTTATCTCAAGATCGTCGGGGCCGGTCCAGTCGGGGTGACGGCAGGCCGAGCGCTGGTCGATGCCCTCGGGCAGCGTGCGCATCTGGGCCACGCGGGGCGAGATTTTCTGCCCGAGAAGCATGCCGCCGCCGCCGGGCTTGGCGCCCTGCCCGACCACGATCTCGATCGCGTCGGCTTGGCGGAGATGGTCGGGGTTCATGCCGTAGCGCGACGGCAGGATCTGGTAGACCAGGAGGTCGGAATGGTGCCGCTCCTCATCGGTCATGCCGCCGTCGCCGGTGGTGGTCGACGTTCCGAGCGCCGAGGCGCCACGGCCGAGGGCTTCCTTGGCCGGACCGGACAGGGAGCCGAAGCTCATGCCGGCGATGGTGATCGGGATCTTGAGACGTAGCGGCTTCTTGGCGAAGCGGTTGCCGAGCACGACTTCGGTGCTGCAACGCTCGCGATAGCCCTCGAGCGGATAACGGCTGATAGACGCGCCGAGAAACAGAAGATCGTCGAAATGCGGCACCTTGCGTTTGGCGCCGAAGCCGCGGATGTCGTAGAGGCCGGTCGCCGCGGCGCGGTGAATCTCGGCGATCGACTGCGCGTCGAAGGTCGCCGATTCCCGCGGCGGCGTGTGGACCCAGCGGGTGTCCGCGCTCATCAATAGGCCTCCAGATTGTCCATGTGGAAATGATAGAGATTGCGAGCCGACCCGTAGCGGCGGAATTCGCCGAGGTCGATCTCTCCGTTCAATCCGGCTGCTTGGAGCAGCTCGCCGAGCTTCTCCCGATGCTCGTCGCGAAGCGGCTTCTCGATACAGTCGGAGCCGAGACTCGTCACCGCCCCGCGCACGAACAGGCGGGCTTCGTAGATGGAATCACCGAGCGCGTCGCCGGCGTCACCGAGCACGACGAGCGCGCCGGCCTGGGCCATAAAGGCCGACATGTGGCCAACCGATCCCTTGACCACGATGTCGATGCCGCGCGAGGAGATGCCGCAGCGCGCCCCGGCATTGCCGTCGATCACGAGCAGGCCGCCGCAACCGGTGGCGCCGGCGGAGGATGACGCGTCGCCCTTAACGTGGACGGTGCCCGACATCATGTTCTCGGCCAAACCCAGGCCGGCGCTGCCATTGATGATCACATTGGCCTGCTTGTTCATGCCGGCGCAGTAATAGCCGGCATTGCCGTCGATCTCGACGGTGACGGGCGCATCGAGACCGACGGCGATGGCGTGACGTCCCTTGGGATTGATCACGCGGAAGGTCTCGTTGGTTCCCTCCCTCAGTCCATGCAGCATCTGGTTCAGGTCGCGGAGACTGGTGACCTCGAGATCGATCACGGTCATCAATGACGTTCCCAGAAATAGACCTTGGCCGGCTCGGGTTCCCAGACGCGGGCTTGATCGATGCCCGGCAGCCCGGCGAGCGCGCGATATTCGGAGCCGAAGGCCACATAGTCGTCGGTCTCGGCCATCACGGCGGGCTTGCAGGCGATGGGGTCGCGCAACACGCCGAAGCCATCCTCGGTGCCGACGACGAAAGTGTAGAAGCCGTCGAGATCGTCAAGCGACTGCTCCAGCGCCTCGCCGAGGCTCGATCCCTCGCTCATGCGCCAGGTGATGTAACCCGCCGCGACCTCGGTATCGTTCTCGGTCTCGAAGCTCAGGCCCTTGCGCTTGAGCTCGCGACGGAGCCCATTGTGGTTGGAGAGCGAGCCGTTATGCACGAGGCATTGATCGCGCCCGGTGGAGAAGGGATGAGCGCCATCGGTGGTCACGGCCGATTCCGTCGCCATGCGGGTATGGGCAATGGCGTGGGAGCCCGCCATATGGGCAAGGTCGAAACGCTTGGCCACCGCGTCGGGGCGCCCGACCTCCTTGTACACCTCCATGCGGGTGCCGGAGCCCACGATCTTCACGTCCTGGCCGAGTTCGGCGATGCTATCGCGTGCCGCCTGCTCGGACGATGTCGGGACCTTGAAGACGGCGTGGGTCGCGTGGACGTCGACGGCGACAGGGACGCCGATCGCGGCTCCGACTTTCTTGGCCAGAGCGGCGAAATCCGCATCGACCCGGTCGGCGCGAAGCGTGAGCTTCACGTGCTCGGGGTCGCCCGCGCCATAGATGGCGAAGCCGGCGCTATCCGGACCGCGATCGCACATCGTGCCGAGCATCTTCGCCAGCAAGCTGCCAAGCTCAGGCTCGAGCGATCGGTTCTTGAGGAAGATGCCTACGATTCCGCACATTCAGTCTTATCCTTGCAAAGGTCTTGAACGCTGATGCAAGGTAGCGGCGGACTCAACCTCTGTCAACTGCTGGGAATATTACTTTCCTGCTGGGAAAGTAGGCATCTTCGCTTGCGGGGCAAGCGTCAGCTCCGCGGGTAGATGATGATCGAGAGATACGTCATGGGGAGTTCGGTAAGTTCCTCGGGGCCATGCAAGGCGGCGGCGTCGAAGAATAGCGAATCACCCGGAGACAGGGGGTAGGCCTTGTCGGCATGGCGATAGAGCACCCTGCCCGTGAGCATGTAAATAAACTCCACGCCCGCATGTTTGAACATCGTGTAAGGCTTGGCCTCATCGGTGAGCGTGATGAGGTAAGGCTCGACGATAACATCCCCCGAGATGGAATGGCCCAGAAGTTGATATTGGTGGCCGGCCTTGGTGCCGCGCCTCTCGATGGTGACACCCTTGTTGGACGGCACGAAGGAGCAGTCGCGCTGCTCTTCATAGCTCGCGAAAAACGTGGTGAGCGGCACGTTCAGCGCGCGCGCGAGCGCATCGAGGCTTTCGATGGAGGCCGATACCACACCATTCTCGATCTTGGAGAGCATGCCGGCGGAGAGGCCGGCCTGGTCGGCGAGCTCGGCGCCGGTCAGATCGAGCTTGCGGCGCAAGGAGCGAACCTGGACGCCGATGGCGCCGGCGAGGGAAAGACTTCCCGCCGGCTGGGGCGCAAGCGACCCCGTCCTCAACGATTCCTCCATTCGAGGCGGCTGCCGGTTGCCGCGCTTTCGCGGCGCAACCCCGGGTCTTGCGATTTTGGTAGTCGTCATGGGCCCCTTGCGCGGTAATGCCGGAATCCGTGATATGGGAGCCCGTCAGCTGTTCCGCTTTTAGCCGACATTCCCCAGATGAACTCTGGAACGGCGTAGACGGTAGCAGACGGCAGAGTTCCCCGGAAGCCACAGGCGGGCTGTGCAGTGCCCCCAGCGTTTCCGTCGTGCCCGGCGTCCCAAACGACGTTCGCTCCGCCGATTTGGCCCTTTTTCCCGTCATTCAGACACACTCCCTCCGTGGTGATGACGCATCCGACCGTGCCAGTCCTACGCTGGGGCCGGTCTTGGTCGCAGTCCGTCGATCAGCCGCAAGATTTCCTGGAACAATTCCCTCGGCACCGCGACCTCGGCCATCTGGAAGATGACGTAGCGGCCATGGCGCACGACCTTGGCGCCGATCTTGACGAGCTTCTCCTTCAGGCTGGTCAGCGACCACTGCTTGACCGCCTCCGGCAGAGCCAGCGTCCGCATGAAGTTGGCGAGATTGTAGGCCAGCGCGTGAAGCTGA
>Ga0307380_10001562_pt1 | contig 33432 bp, 32 predicted proteins | sample UN3MG_FD_202239 | JGI IMG/M metagenome (GOLD analysis project Ga0307380, IMG submission 202239) | Soil microbial communities from Risofladan, Vaasa, Finland - UN-3 | ecosystem: Environmental > Terrestrial > Soil > Coastal area > Acid sulfate soil | place: Finland: Risofladan, Vaasa | collected...
GGAGGCCTTCTGGAACATAGTGGACTGGGATGATGTGAACCGGAGACTGGAGGCGATAATCAAATAAAAAATTTAATTTTTAAAAAGAATTTTAGGCCACTACAAGAGAGCTAATTATAGTGCTAGCATCTTTTGCAAACTCATCGTAGCGATCGACTGGAGCGTTGTATGTGAAGATATAAGCCTCATCTCCATGGACCGTCCAAGCTTTTAGAACTCTATATTCAGCGCCATCGCTCTCCAGGTTGTAGACTATGGCATGTCCGGTCTGCTCGCCCATTGAAATGTCGCTCTCCGCCTCGAGATACAGGTCCGGCAAGGCTGCCTTCAGGCTGCTTAATGCCGCCTGAACATACTGAGCAAGAGTTAAATTCATGCCGGCAGGCAGCTCCTCAATTTGCAGCGTTACATAGTTTTGAGGATTATCGATGTTATCTCCTGGTGCCAAGAATCCCACTACAATGCCTAATTCATTGGGGTCAGGCTCCTCCGCGGTCCAGCCTGTTGGATAGGAGATGCTTAAGCCATATTCTGCATTTTCATAGAGCTGCATCTCCGTCATATCGGAAAGGCTAAGAGCGCCAGAGGTATCCAGGGATTCATTTTGAGAATCATTGATTTCAGCTGCGCTTTCTAAGGTCTCAGGTGCAGGGCAGGACTGTGCATAGCATCCCGATAAAGAGAGGGCAAAAGCCATAATGGCCAACAGCCCTAAAATGAGATTACTTTTCATTATTCTTCACCTCGAACAAGATAATATCATCAGCATGATTTTTTAATGACAAATAGTTTTCGAATTGCATGACAGTGCCAAAAATACTGCGGCTCATGAACGCCTTTGTCTTTGGCAATGTTATACCGATTACTTTCGCCCCGCGTCCAATGGGTTTAATATTTCCCGAGTTGATCTTGGCCGATCAATTTATAATCCAGAGAAGAGATACTTTTCAAAAAATTTTAGTAATGTTTGGAGCGCAAAGCCAATAAACTCAGGATGAAATACTGGTACAATAAGTTGATTGCAGAGATGATGAGTTATGTTGCGTTATGGTAGAAGGGATGTGGGTTGAGCAGCAGAATTGTGCAGCAGACCCTGGAAGGGCTGGCCGTTTCTGCCATGCCCAGGGTTAGGACCACGGACGGCCACCTGCTGGACTGGGATAGAGAGGCCATAGCCAAGCAGCTCATCAAAGAGACGAAGCTCTCAGAACAATTTTATAAAGAGCCGGGCATTACCGAAGAAGAGGCTAAGGACATCGCCAAAGAGGTGGAGCGCCGGGTGCGGTGGATGAACGTCCAGTACCTGAGCGGCCCCCTGGTGCGAGAGATCATGAATGTGGTCCTCTTGGAGAGGCACCACACGGAGTGGCGCAACATCTGCACTCGCGTGGGAACTCCGGTCTTCGATGCCCACCTCATCGATATCGGCACGGGCTTTGAGTCCAAGGAGAATGCCAATCTCCAGGAAAATGCCGAGACCAGCCATAAGAAGAAGGCAGACAAGATCAGCAAGGAGCAATACCTGCTGCTGCTACCTCCTTACCTCGCCGACCGTCACCTGGCCGGAGACCTGCACATCCACGATCTGGAGTACTTTGGAACCAGGCCATTCTGCCAGGATTGGGATCTCCGCTATTTCTTATACTACGGCTTGATGCCCGACGGCCTGGGGACCAAGGCCAGTGTAGCGGGCCCGGCCAAAAAACCGGAGGTGGCCATGCTGCATGCAGTAAAAGCCCTGGGCAGCGCCCAGACCAACTTTGCCGGAGGCCAGGGCTTCTACAACTTCCTCACCTTCATCGCTCCCTACTTCGAAGACCGCAGCTATGCCGAGATCGTGCAGCTCATGCAGATGTTTGTCTACGAGATGACACAGATGATGGTCGCTCGCGGCGGCCAGCTCGTCTTTTCCTCGGTGCAGCTCACGCCGGGAGTGCCCAAGCTGTGGCGGGATAAGCCTGCCGTTTACGCGGGAAAAGTCTGGAACGGCTCGTCACCTGATGCACCTTTAAAGACCTACGGCCAGTTCGAGCGTGAGGTGCGCCTGGCTTTCAAAGCCCTTATGGAGGTTATGCTGGCCGGAGACTACTGGGGCAAGCCCTTCAACTTCCCCAAGCCCGAGATCAGCATTGAGCCGGACTTCATGAAGGAAGACGAAGCCTTTAATGCCGCCCACCCGGATCTTCCTACCTACCAAGAGCTCTACCTCTTGACCTTCAAGCTGGCTGCTGAATATGGCACACCCTACTTTGACAACCAGCTTCCCGCTTACCGTGGAGCCGGTGAAGGAATATCCTGCTACCAATGCTGCGCCTATCAGTTTGCTGCTACTTTTGACAGCGACAGCCAGTTTGAGGACAAGCTGTACTTCAAAGACGGCAAGCACTTCTCCATGGGCTCCTGGCAGGTAGTATCCCTCAACTGTCCTCGCGCTGCTTACCTGGCCCGGGGCGACGATGAGCTTCTCTTCGAATACCTGCGAGAGCTGATGGACACCTCTGTGGAGATCTTCAAAGTTAAGCGCGAGTGGATGAACCAGATCGTCCAGAACCACCGCATGCCCTTCGCCACCCAGCAGCCGCGCGACCCGATCACCGGAGAAAAGGGCTCTATTGCCGTGGGCCTGGAGGGGCTGGTCTATACCATCGGCGTGGTGGGCGTCAATGAGATGGTTCAGTTCCACACGGGAAAGCAGATGCATGAGTCCAGAGAGGCCTGGAAGCTGGCCGTGCGGGCCATGACGGAGATGGAGATCTACGCCAAAAAACTCTCTGGGCAGCACGGCATGACCATTGCCCTGGCGCGTACACCTGCGGAGACAACAGCCCAGCGCTTTGCGGTATCCGACCTCATCCATGAGGAGTTTCGGGACTGTGCGGAGGGGGTTGTCAAGGGCGACCTTCATGCTGTGAAGAAGAATGTGCACAAGACACGCGATCTGCCCGTCTATTACACCAACGGCACTCATTTGCCGCCTGGTGCCGACGTGACAATCTTCGAGAGGGCAAAGCTCGAGCATGTTTTCTTCCCCATAGTCGATGGCGGCAACATCTTTCATATCTTCATGGGAGAGGCCACTCCTGACCCCCAGGGTCTGATGGACTTCGGCCTGCGCCTGGCCAAGGAAACCCAGATCGGCTACTTCACATTTAGCAGGGATATGACAGTATGCCTGGGCTGCTCTCAGGTCTCAGGAGGACTGGAGGATAAGTGTCCTAAGTGCGGATCGGAAGATGTGGATCACATCAGCCGAATCACCGGATACCTTCAGGCAGTGAGCGGATGGAACAGCGCCAAACGCCAGGAGCTGAAAGACCGAAAGAGGTACAACGAACTGGCATAAGCTGATAAGGCCAACGAAAGGTATATATCGGATATACTTACAGGTGGTTTTGCCGAGTGAGGCAAATTTGGAGGAGTTAATAATGCCTGCAGTTGTTAACAGAGAGGAATGCGTAAGCTGTGGAACTTGCGTCGAGGAGTGCCCAGAAGAAGCCATCACCTTGGACGACGAAGAAATAGCAGTCGTAAATAAGGAAAAGTGCACTGAGTGCAAGACATGCGTTGAGGCTTGCCCATCCGAAGCCATCAGCATGGAATAAACTGCACTTTTAGCACATTTTTTTGGGCGTTTTTCTCTTAATCGATCTGCAGCGTCATCTTTCGGCTGACATCTTCTGCAGCGGTTCTTTCTCTTTTATGGCCTCGTAGAACTGTTCCCAGTCCAGTGTCGTAGCCACACAACCTGCTGTTGAGAGCGGCACTCCCCGCGCAGGTATACCGTAGCGGTGGCAGAGATCCAGACCTTCTTTAATCTCCATATGGCAGCCGACACCGACAATAGCTCGCGGCCGGTATTTCTTGATTATCCTCTTTATGAAGCTGGAGCCGGGCACGATGAAGAATCGATAGCCCAGGCTCTCCGCATATTTCTTGGCCTCTCCGACACCGCAGAGCCCGCAGTTCACGCACTTTATCCCCTCCGGTGTGAGCTTGGCCGGGCACTGTGTGCTGCGAACGCATTGGGGCATGAAAATGAACCGCTCTTCGTAAGGAATATTCAGAAACTTTTTGTTGTTTATGTAATTGCGCAGCCGCACACCCACATCGTCTACTATGGAATCATCAGCGCGGGAAATCCAGAAGAGAGTCTTGATTACGTTCTCGAGAAGAATGATTCCCAAGAGCATATAACGGGCCGCAAAGAAGTTGCCTGTCTTAAAGGAGTAAAGAACGAGCAGAGCTACTATTATCGACAGAATCAAAATCAAAACGACTAAAAGTACTACCGCTTGGCCTATCAGATAAAAGAGTTGGTTTATATACTCGGGAAACATAACAGGGTCTTGGAAAACCCCCTGCCTATAAATCTATTACCTACAGAGCGGCGCAAGTTTTTTATCCCACCTGACAGTGAGCATTACACCTTCGCCTTTATGAAATTTAATGAGGACTATTAAGATGGCTAAGATGCACAGCAGAAAAAAGGGCTCCTCCCGATCCCGACCGCCTGCGGTTACCAAAGCACCCGCGTGGTCTGATGTATCCAAAGAGGAGCTGGAAAAGACAATCATGAAGCTGCACGAGAGCGGAATGCCCCCCAGCCGCATTGGCCTCAACCTGCGAGATCAGTACGGAGTGCCCAGCACCAAGCTGGTCCTCGGCAAGAATATAACCGGCTTCCTGAAAGAGAACAATGCCCAGCCTGATATCCCGGAGGATCTCACCAATCTGATGAGAAAGGCTCTGCACGTCCGCAAACATATCAAGGCCAACAAGAAGGACGTCCACAACAAGAGATCTCTGCAGCTCACCGAGAACAAGGTCCGAAGATTGGTTAAATACTATCATGACTCCGGGCGTTTGGCACCGGAATGGACTTACTCGCCTGAGACGGCTGAGATTCTCATCTCATGAAGCGGCTGGACAAAGCTGCAGAAGCTATTGCCAGGTCGATATTGCGGTGCGACAGCATGCGCGTGATCTCGCATAACGACGCGGACGGGATCACATCCGCAGGGCTGATCTGCAGTGCCCTCCTGCGCGCGGGGATACCTTTTCAGGCCACTCTAGTTAGTAGGCTGGACGAATCCGTGCTTGCCGATCTAGAGGGGCCGGTAGTATTTTGCGATATGGGCAGCGGTAAGCCTGAACTTGTCTCCCGCGTCAAAGATGACTGCTTCGTGCTGGACCACCACCGGCCGGTGGGCACTTTAAGCTGCATGCATCTCAATCCTCATCTCTTCGGCATAGATGGGGCCTTTGAGCTCTCTGCCGCGGGCACAGTGTACAGCGTGGTGCGCCATATGGGCGACAACGCCGATCTATCCGGCCTGGCGCTGGTAGGCGCCATGGGTGACCGGCAGGGCATGATCGGCGCAAACAAAACTATTCTGGAAGAGGCCATAGCCTGCAAAGCCGTAGAGGTGAAAGCGGGCCTGAAGATGTCCGAAGACGGTCCGGTAGAGGAAGTTTTCGAAAGCAGCATAGAGCCGCTCCTGGATTTTACCGGCGACCTGGAGAAGACCCGCCAATTTTTAGATGATTTGAAGATTAAGGGCAATGTAGAGAGCCTGGCTAAAGATGACCTGGCAAGACTATGCACTGCCTTGACTTTAAAATTGCTTATGCAAGGAAGCTTTGCCGCCGATTCCATCATCGGAGAGGCCATTAGGCTCAAGCATGAAGTGGTGGAAAACTCCTTGGAGATGGTGCAGCTGCTCAATGCCTGCGGCAATAGAGACGTTCCGGGCCTGGGCCTGACACTATGCCTGCGCGACGCTAGCACACTTGACCAGGCCAGAAGCCTGGCTTTAGAATACAAAGGCCATATCCTGCGGGAGATTGGCATGCTGCGAGAGCAAAATCAGGTGCTAACGAACATCCGCTACCTGAAAATGGTAAATATGGAAGCGGGAGCTATTGTGTCGGGACTAGGAATCAGGTACCTCTACGCCGATCATCCCCTCATCACCCTGAATCACAAGGATGATATGGTCAAGATATCGGCGCGAGGAAACAAGCCGCTCGTATCCATGGGCCTCGACCTGTCTATTGCCATGAGAAAGGCAGCTGGGGCCGTAGGCGGAGCCGGTGGGGGCCATATCATCGCCAGCGGCGCTTCCATTCCACCGGGCACAGAGGACAAGTTCCTGGCCATTCTAGACGAGATTGTGGGAGAGCAACTGCATAAAACTGCAGAAGGTGAGCCCGCGGTCGAGGATGCGGCATGATCCGGGCCCATATGGTTTTTTGGGGAGAGCAGGCTGAGCCTGTGGCAAGGGCGGTTGAGCCCGATAACCTGCCCAATATGGATCTTCAGATAGATGCCGACTGCTTCTGCCTGGAATTCTCCACCGAGAAGATAGGCACTATGCTCTCCACGGTTGACGATCTACTGATGAACATTAAAATAGCGGAAGAGGCATTAACTTGCACGGAGGAGAGATGAAATTCCATTTGGAGGCAAGCTTCCGGCTGAGCGCGGACGCGGAAAAGGCCGAAGCTGCCATTTCAGACTTCTTTGGGAAAGCTGAGCCGATATTGCAGAAGGGCGCTCCAGAGGGTCAAGGTGCGAGGATAACAGAATGGAAGCTGGCCGGTAGCAAGATCGATCTGGTCATTGACAGCGACAGGTTTGTGCGAGCTCATGATGCGTTGCTCAGGCTGCGTCGACCGCTGTCCGAGCTTTTGGGAAAGCAATTTCGAATTGGCGTGCGCGGACTGGATGTTAACAAATTCGAGATAGAGGTCGAGTCGGAGAAGGCCATTGAGCACAAGATACCCTATGTTCGAGAAATAAAATTTGAGGGTGGCCGGCTGCATCTATCCCTGGACGTGGGCCCGAACGGAACGCTGGGCCAGTCAGAGATTGAAAACCGCATACCTGATAGGATAATCAGCCTTCTGGAAGATAAGCTGCAAAGTGGCTACGGAGGCAAGACCGAGCATTGGGAGCTGCTCTGGGAAAGCCAGCCGCGCGAGCCTAAGTCTACTCGCGATCCCACAGAGGAGATGCAAAAGGCGGGCTGGATCAAGCACGGCTCCAGCCGCGGCCAGTGGATCTACGGGCCCGAGGCTACGCACGTTTTTCGCACCTTCGAGAAAATTGTGCTGGAAGAGATCATCCAGCCCCTGGGCTATCGCGAGATGATCTTTCCTAAGCTGGACACCTGGGATGTCTGGAAGAAGAGCGGCCATGCGCAAGGGGTCTACCCGGAGATCTATTTCGTCTGCCCGCCCAAGACCCGCGATCCGGCCTTCTGGGAAGAGGTCATGGACTACTACAAGGTCACCCATGAGGTGCCGCTGGAGCTGGTCAAAGAGAAGATAGACCTGCCCATCGGAGGCATGTGCTATGCCCAGTGCCCTACCTTCTGGGGATTTCTGCAGGGCATGACTCTGCCGAGCGATGAGATGCCAATCACAGTCTTCGACCGGTCCGGCACCAGTCACCGTTACGAGTCGGGCGGAATTCACGGAATCGAGCGCGTTGACGAATTCCACCGGATAGAGATCGTGTGGCTGGGGACACGCGAACAGGTCTTAGCAGAAGCGGAGAAGCTGAAGGCCTGCTACAAGCACATCTTCGAGGATATCCTGGAGCTGCACTGGAGGACGGCCTGGGTCACACCCTGGTTTATGGCCCAGGAAGGAAAGACAGGCCTGGCGGAGATGTCCGGAGCAGGAACTGTGGACTACGAGGCCGTGTTGCCCTACAACGGCAACTGGATAGAATTTCAGAATCTGTCCGTGAACGGGGAGAAGTACCCCAAGGGCTTCACGGTGAAGTCTCAGTCGGGAGATGCTCTCTGGTCGGGATGCAGTGGCGTGGGCCTGGAGCGCTGGGCCTCGGCATTCTTAAGCCAGAAGGGGCTGGACCCTGCCAATTGGCCTGAGGAATTCCGCAAGTGCTTCGGTGAGATGCCCAAAGGGATCCGGTTCCTCTGATCCCTTTACGCAACATTTTTTAAGCTTATTTTAGATCATAATTTTTATGCCATTTGTTCCAAATAAATTTAAAAATTCTTAAATACTAATATCACCTAGTAAATGAATATGAGACTCAGATATATATCTGCAATTTTAATGCTAGCTCTGCTACTAATGGCGAATAGCGCTGCGGCTACCAAGTGTGCGATCTTTGTCGTAGATGAACATAAGATGACAATCAACAACGCCAAGATCTACATCGATGATTCCTCGCAGCCGATAGGAACCACCTCTTACAATACCGGTTTTGGACGGAATTGCTGGATTGGCGATGTCAACCTGAACGGCATGCATACGCTCAGTGCCAAATGGGCGCAGGCAAAGCCAGATCGAATACCCTACGAAGGATCGACAATGGTGGATTTTGCAGGAGATACAAAAATGCTCATAACCATTGTCACTCATCGAATATGAGTTCTCTTTGTCATGGCATTACGTAATTCGTGATCCCTCATGCCTGCCTACACCCACCTTTCCCCTGAAGACCTCGACGCCCGCGCCCGCACCGCTATAGCCCGCCTGGAGGCCTGCGAGATCTGCCCCCGGCGCTGTGGCGCTAACCGCCTTGCAGACGAGCGCGGCTTCTGCCGCTGTGGGCGGCGGGCCCGCGTGGCCAGCTACACTCCCCACTTCGGCGAGGAGGCGCCCCTCGTAGGTCGCAGCGGCTCAGGCACCATCTTCTTTTGCGGCTGCAATTTAGCCTGCGTCTTCTGCCAAAATTATGATATCAGCCAGCAGGACCAGGGGAAGGAGGTCTCCGCCCAAGAGCTAGCGCGCATGATGCTGGCTTTGCAGGACTGCGGATGCCACAACATCAACTTCGTCACGCCCACCCACGTTGTCCCTCAAATCCTGGAGGCGCTGGTCTTGGCCAGGGAAGAGGGCCTGCATGTTCCTCTGGTCTACAACAGTGGAGGCTACGACTCTGTAGAGACGCTACGCCTGCTGGAGGGAATCTTCGACATCTACATGCCCGATGCCAAGTACGGCTCAGACGAGCCGCCCCTCCTGTATTCCAACGCGACGAACTACATGGGCATCATGAAGGCAGCCATCAAAGAGATGCACCGCCAGGTGGGCGACCTGGCCCTGGACGAGGACGGCATCGCCGTGCGCGGCCTTCTCGTCCGCCACCTGGTCCTGCCGGGAGGAGCAGCCGGAACTGCCGAAGTGGTCCGGTTCCTGTCCGAGGAGATCTCGAAGAATACCTATCTGAACGTTATGGCCCAATACCGTCCGGAGTACAACGCCTGCCGTTTTCCGGAATTGGACCGGCCCATTACCGGGCGGGAGTACGCCGATGCACTGCGCCTAGCGGCAGCCGCAGGACTGACGCGAGGATTGGCAATACTTTAATGCCTTGCAGCTCCTAATTATGAGCAAATGATCCCATTCGAGTACCTGGAGCACACCGCGGACATAAAATTCAGAGCCTACGGAAGGACGCCGGAGGAGATGCTCTCCAATGCCGCTGCTGCCCTCTTCAAATCCATGGTAGACCCGGGAACAATTGTCGTTAAAGAGACCTGGAAGGTGGAGCTGGAGGGCTTTGATCTGGAGGATCTGGCCTACCAATGGCTCTCCGAGATTGTCTTTCTTTTCGAGACGGAGTTAGCGGTCTTCGCCACCTTTTCCGTCAAGCTGCAGCAAAACGGGGCATGGAAGCTGCAGGGCGAGATTGGGGGCGAGAGGACGGATCTAAAGAGACACGCCTTCGAGAATGAGGTCAAGGCCATCACCCGGCACAAGTTTGGCATCAAGAAGAATGACGTGTGGTGCATTCAGGTGATTTTGGACGTGTGATTTATGGTTGAAATTAGCAAGATCGATGATAATATTTACGAGGTGCCCATCGGCTACCGACCGGGCATGCGCGTGCCGGGGCGAATTTTTGTCTCCGCGGCGTTGCGAGAGATGGTGGAGCCGGAAACGATCGATCAGGTGGCCAATGTCGCCACCTTGCCCGGCATTGTCAATTACTCCATGGCCATGCCCGATGCCCATCTGGGCTACGGATTTCCCATCGGCGGCGTGGCTGCCTTCCGAGAGGAGGGCGGCATCATCAGCCCGGGAGGAGTAGGCTTTGACATCAACTGCGGCGTGCGCCTGCTGCGCTCCGATCTGCAGGCTAAGACTGTGCAGCCGCTCATCAATACCCTCATCGATGCTCTCTTCGAGGCCATCCCCTCCGGCCTGGGATCCACGGGCCGGCTGCATGCCAGTGACCAGCAGCTCACCGAGGCTTTCATCTCCGGAGCCAAGTGGGCGGTGGAGGAGGGCTACGGCTTTGAGGCCGACCTGTCCCATTGCGAGGAGAGCGGGCACATGCCAGGAGCCGATCCGACCCAGGTGGGCGTGAAAGCCCGCAAGCGCGGCCGGCCCCAGCTGGGAACACTTGGCAGCGGCAACCACTTCCTGGAGATCCAGCGCGTGGAGGAGATCTTCGATGAGGCCAAAGCAAAGCAGTTTGGCCTCTTTCCCGGCCAGATTACGGTTATGGTCCACTGCGGCTCGCGAGGAGCCGGACATCAGATCTGCACAGATCATCTGGAAGTCCTTTCCCGAGCGGTGAAAAAGTACAACATCGACATTCCGGACAAGCAACTGGCCTGCGCGCCCCTGGGCTCGCCCGAGGCCAATCATTACTTTGGGGCAATGGTCTGCGCCGCTAACTACGCCTGGGCCAACCGGCATATCATCGCCCACTGGACGCGAGAGGTCTTCGATAGGTACTTCCCAGACAGCAAGCTGGATCTGGTCTACGATGTGGCCCACAACGTGGCCAAGATCGAGGAGCATGAGGTGGACGGTAAACGCGAGCGTCTCTATGTGCACCGCAAGGGGGCAACGCGGGCCTTTGGCCCCAGCCGAAGCGAGGTGCCAGAGGCCTACTCGGGAATAGGCCAGCCCGTGCTCATACCGGGCAGCATGGGAACGTCCTCCTACGTCCTATGCGGCAACGACCGGGCCCTGGACCTCACCTTCGGCTCTGCCTGCCACGGCGCAGGCAGGGTCATGAGTCGAAGCAAGGCCCTAAAGCTGTTTTCTGGCAAGAATGTGAAAGCCGCCCTGAACAGAGACGGCATCGTGGTCAAGGCAACCAGTCCCAGTATGCTGGCCGAGGAGGCGCCCCAGGTCTACAAGCCCTCCGGAGATGTGGTGGACGTGGTGCATAATCTTGGCATCGCCACCAAGGTGGCCCGGCTGGTGCCCATGGGAGTTACCAAAGGATAGATCGATGAACCTTCGCGTCGTCCTGGTAGAGCCCCTGTACGAGGGCAATGTGGGCTCCGTGGCCCGGGCCATGAAGAACTTCGGCTTTCGTGATCTGGTTCTGGTCAATCCCTGCAAGATCGAGGACTTCGGCTCAGCCATGGCATCGCACGCCAGAGATGTTCTGCAGATGTCCCGGTCCTTTGCCAGCCTCCCAGAAGCTTTGCAGGGCGCCAACCTGGTAGTGGGCACTACAGGAAAAAGGCTGGATGAGGCGCAGCATCACCTGCGCCTGCACCTGCGTGTGCCCTGCTTTTCGCCCGCAGGGCTGGCGGAAAAGCTAAAGGGAAAAGATGGGACTGTGGCGCTGCTCCTGGGCAGAGAGGACTGTGGCCTTAACAGCGAGGAGCTGGCCCTCTGCGATATGCTGGTCTCCATTCCCACCAGCATCGAGTATCCGGTCATGAACCTCTCCCATTCCGCCGCCGTTCTATTTTATGAGCTATCCCATGGCGAGAACGGAGACTTTGGCACCGTGGAGATGGCCAGCCGAGAGAGCCTGAACCTGCTGCAAGAAAAGTCAAGATCGCTCCTCGCCGAGGTCAGCTATCCCTTGCACAAAGTGGAATTTACACTGCTCATGCTGCGGCGCATCTTGGGCCGGGCAGAGCTGACAGAGCGAGAGGCACGCACCCTGCTCGGTTTGATAAAGAGAATCCGCTGGAAGATCGGCCGAGAGGGGGATGAAAATCCTGCCGCACTGGATGAAAATAAAATGTTAGAGGAGAGCGCCTCTAGTCCAGCCTCTTCGCCCTCTTGAAGGCATCCTCCACAGCATCGCGGATGATGTAGCCGCCCTTATGTAGCACGGTATCGCCCAGTTCTGTGTCCCGATCCATCGATCCCGTGCAGGGGTAGGCATGATGCGCCTCGGAGATCCTCTCCCGGATATCGGGCTGATCCGGCTCCAGGCCCAGGAGGCGCTTGGCCACAAACCAGGTGGAGCCGCAGGGCGCTGTTCTGACAACATTGGCGGCCAAAATGTAGTCTTTTCCTTCCCGGCTCTTTTGCACCGTCACATCGATTACCGGATCTCCAATACCCGCTTCGGTGAGAAAAGCATAAATGTTCGGCTTGGCCGGATCGGGGCGAAGGGCGCAGAAAGGCTTGGCAAAGGCCGCCTCCATTCCCAACTCCGCTGCTTTCTCCTCCAGTTGCCTTCTCTGGCCCAGGGGAAGCTCGCGCGGCGACTCTGAACCACCCACTATGCCTTTCACGCCCGCTTCCTTGAGCCTCGGAAGAAGGCCGAAGAGAATGTCAGGATGAACATTGATTACCATAGCAATGTCTGCAGCCGGAATATTTTGAGGCAGCAGTGGGTCCACATCATCGATGAAGTCACCCAAGGATGCCGGATCAGGCATCTCCACCAAGGAGACGATGTTCTCGGCATAGCCCGGCCGGACATTGCGGCACTGGGTGCAGGCCTCGCCACATGAGATGCAGAAACCCGAGTAGTTGATGAGGTTGCCCACCACTCTCTCGCCAAATTCGCCATTGTAGAATACTACCAGTTTCAAGCCTTCACCACACTTGCACGCTTGCAGGATGCATTAGACAATGAACAATATTGGTCGCTGCGCAAATAATGTTTGCGGGCTTTGCCTATCTCCTTCAAAGTCTATCTATCCATTTGACGATTCATTTGACGATCCACTCAGTGATGCACTTAAAGTTTCACTTATGATCTGGACCGCTTAAAAAAAAGATGTTGCAGTTGCCTCTTTAGGCAGCCTTTGCCTGGCCGACGGTGGCCAGGCGGCGTGCCGCATATAATAGGGCTGCAAAGCCCAGGCTCACGGAGATCAATGAGACCAGACCGCCTACATAGGGCAGCAGGAAAAGCACATTGAGGATAACAAATCCGATTATGAAGTAGACCAGATCTCCCTGCTTGATCTTAGCCTGCTCACCAACCCATTTGCCCAAGCTGAAGGAGACGAAGGTCCCGCTGAGCATGAGGGCTGACAGGATGAGCAAAGTAGAGATCAAGGCAATGGGCAAGCCAACCACAGTTATCGCCACTAGCAGAATAGCTATGAATGAAGCGATTATCAAAACGAATCCAATGAAGGTCTTAAGAAGAGTTGAGCTTCTCACCTCGCCGTCCACAATCGAGAAGATGCCTGGCAGATACTTGACTAAAATCAATCCTAAAATGAAGTAGCCTAGTATGGCCAGGAGGCTGAAGATGTTAAAGCCCATATCATAATCCTCTTTCTTCTCAGGCCGATCTTCTACCTTATGGAAGTTTACCGTTTCAGCCGAGCCGGTGTTATTGAATCGATTGGCGCTGACGGTGAGGGTTCCGTTGATTCGCCCTGCATTAATCACCTGGCCACCGCCGATGAGAGCATCTCTTTCCACCGTCTTACCGGGAAGGATGTTCACCTGGCCGCCCGCTGCCACCAGATTGGTGCCAATATTGCCTCCCAGGTTGATATTTCCGCCTGCAGCCACTACTTTTCCACCCACATCAGAGTTGACATAGACCTGGCCACCTGCCGCGATGACATCGCCCTTCACCGGCGCATTGATGTTCACTGTGCCGCCGGCGACTATTGCCGAGTCCACCGGGGCGTTGATGCTTACCATGTTGCCCGCTGCGATAATATCGTCGGCAACTGCTGTGTCTATGGATATTGTCTCTCCAGAAAATGTCTGCAAACCCTGCCCTGACGAGCAAAGCAGAATTAGAGTCATCAAAATGAGAATTGATTTAGTACACTTCATCCCATTCACCGTAATCATAGAGGATCTTCACAAATAAATAACCTATGTATGCGGTCTAACCATTGCTTTTATCTGAAACGTCCATGATCCCAGTGGTTCATACGTGGCTAATGAAGAACCTCGCATGCTAGTATGGTTTACAAAGGCCCTTGGGTGAGAAGTGCTCGGCAAAGTTAATCGAGGATCAGGTTGAGATGAAGAAGGGATAGAAAAGATGATACTCAAGGAAATCGGTAACCTGACGGATGTAGTTATATTTATATTATGACCTCGCTACCAATAGATATATTGGTTCCTCGCTATTTAGTGCGGGTGTAGCAGGAGATGCAAATCCTCGGGATGACAACTCAGCCATCCGGACTAAGTGGCTAGTTATCCTGCTTGCCGATTTCTTGATCCCTGCTCCAGATCCCATTTCATAATAACCTGATGTTAACTACATGAAACAGCGAAGAGCCGATATGTTGATTTGTGAGTTATGGGGACTAGCACCATCACTCGCTTCTGAATGAATTTTTGATTTTTTGTTTTATTTCATCAATTACGCTATCGCAATTTGGACAACGATTGCCCGCGAGGAGGTAAGAACTCTCCGATGCGAACGTCCCGCAATTCTTGCATTGGAACTTATCCACCATAATTAATCCACTCTGCCCAAGGTCATATAAACCATTCGACTATTCGATCCTCGATTATTGGGCTTTTTGCGAGGTCGATGTTGTAGCATGGTTTTTGACCGACCGCTTTCTTTACAATGGTTTGGTGTATGAAGCACCAAACAAAGAATATCGCTAAATACTCAGCGAAGTATCAAGGGACTTGAGGAAGACCAAAAAGTATTATGGAAGTAAAAAAAATTTATGAAATATATATTAATTGTCTTGCCCATGCTGTTGTTATTGGGGATAAGTTCGGCTGATGAGATTTCGAAAATTCAAGGGCCATATAGCTGTCCGACAAACACAGGTCGTGATATATGCGAAGCTTTCTACAATATTAGTTATGATGGTGATTCATCTACTGGAAATCCAACGGTTAAAGTATATGATGAGCCTCATCCACATATGCTCCCTTTATTCAGCGGTATGCCGCCAAATAATGTGACGGCCAGAGATGCCATAATAGATGGACTAAAAGGGACAATCATGAATGTGAGCCGCTTCTCCAGTGTAGACGATGCCATTCATGCCGAAAAAGCATTAGATCCAACTTTCCCTTGGGAATTTACCATTGATGAGATTAAAGATGAGTGGACAAAATTCGGTAGTCTTGATGGAAAAATGATACATATATATGCATACTACAACCGATCGGATAGGGGAAACGGTGCTTCTGGTTGGGTGCTAATTTCAGGGGATATTAACGAACTGACATCATCCGCCGATGTAATGCATGTAATAAATACAATCCACGTCACTGAAACAAAATCCTATGCCAAATATACTGGGGAAAAGCTGCTACCTACGCCGACGATCCCGATATATGACACTACATACAAGGAACTCTAAAATCAAACTGCGTGCGGCCACTCCACCCTAAAGGATGGGGTATGCTTCGAGCCGCACGCCCGCACGCCCGGTTTTTTGGGAATTCAGAATTCGTCGAGTCTTCGTTGCTCAGATTCCATTGATCTGCACGATTTGTTTTATTGATTTAGAAGAGCAGAAAGAACGTGCGAGGGTTCACTTCATCCCCGACCTGAAGGTCGGGGTATTCGTGACCCTCCACGCTCCCGATGTAATAATAGGTTTAAGGTTTATTCGTTCTCTCCGGAACACAGAGAACGCTTGAGAACGCTATTACGTTAACCCATCCTGACAGTAATGTGGAAAAATAGATAGCAAATCTCCTAAAGAGGGGGATTGTGCCTCTCTAGTACCCCGCAATGTACTGATATCAACACATCCGCGGGCAGTTTTTTTTATCATTGCGCGCAGTTTACCGCATGGGGCAGACCCAAAACCAGCACTTCACATTCTGTAACTTACTTCTTGCGCTTTCGCTTTTCTTCTTTTGGCTTCCTGCTCTGTTTTAAAGGTAGATCACATGCGTCTTCGGTTAAGAGCTAAATCGATATGCGAGTGTCAAAATGCCAGGTGTTGTACTTCGGATATTTTATCGGCCATACGATCGCTGAGATCGAATTGAATCCAATTACAAGATGGTTGTTCTACAATCAGCATTAAAATAAAAAATAGCTAATTGGCTAATCATCTCTTAACCTAACCGAAGACCAATGAGGTAGATCATATTCAGTGTCGACCTGAAAAGATTTATCATACAACGATTCAGTTAAATTACCTGGAGACATGAAAGGTTCATAGAATAATTTGCATGGGAGGCATGGTTTGAAGATTGCTGTAGACATTGACGGGGTTTTAGCAGATCAAGTCAGTGCTGTTTTGAAAGAAATTGAAAAAGAGTATGGACAGACGTATTCCAAAAGCGATATCAATCGTGCCCACTGGAGCTTTGCTGGAATAGAGATATGGACGGAGATTGCCAGGTTGCTGGCTGATCCGGAATATGTCATGAGAGTGCCGCTCGTCGAAGGAGCGCAAAATGCCATAAAGAAGCTTTCTGGGCACGATCTTCTCGTGGTCACGGCCAGAAGACTCAATGCAGAGGAGGCTACCAGAAGATGGCTTCAAGCACACTTCCCCTGCTTAAAGCAATATCATCGTGCCAGAACAGGCACCAAGCACAATGTACCTTCCGACGTGTTAATAGATGATCTCGACCTGAACATCGTGGAATTTGTTAAGAGCGATCCTGATCGGAGGGGAATTTTGTTTCTGCATCCCTGGAGCTTGAATGACACGAATATCAAAGATTATTCAGACCAGGTATACTATTGCCCCCAGTGGCAAAGTGTGGTGAAGGCCGTTGACGATATCGCGGGCTGTGGCTAATTGACTTCCAAGCTTTTGGCAATTTCTTGTACCCGATTGAAAGAGAGAGAGAATCCATATTCATTATGTTGGCGATAAACCTTGAGAAGACTGCCTGAACTGCTCGCCCCAGCCGGCTCGCCTGAGGCTTTAGAGTCCGCAATCGCCGCAGGAGCTGATGCCGTTTACCTGAGCGGCAAGAGGTTTGGGGCAAGAAAATTCGCCGCAAACTTCGATGAGACAGCATTAGCTCGTGCTATCGACTACGCTCATCTGCGGGGCGTAAAGGTCTATGTGACGGTCAACACACTCATCAGAGAAAATGAGCTCTCCGATGTGGCCGAATATCTTCTCAGGCTCTATGAAATGGGCACAGACGCCGTGCTGCTGCAGGATCTGGGCGCTTCTCTACTGGCCAGCCGAATAGTGCCGGAGCTGGAGAGGCACGCCTCCACCCAGATGACCATCCATAACCGGCAGGGGGCACTCTGGGCGGCCCGCGCTGGATTTAAGAGATCTGTCTTGGCCAGAGAGGTGTGCCTGGATGAGATAATAGAGATGGATAGAGAGCTGAGGCAAGAGCTGAGGAAGGATACGAAGTCGCAGCGAATCGGCCTGGAGGTCTTCGTTCATGGCGCTCTCTGCTACTCTTATTCCGGGCAGTGCCTTCTCTCTTCAGCCATTGGCGGGCGCAGCGGCAACCGGGGCATGTGCGCCCAGCCCTGTAGAAAGCCCTATGTGCTGCTGAAAGGCGAAAAAGACAGATACGGCCGACCGGCAAGCCTTTCCGCCCAGCCGCTAAAAGAGAGATTTCTCATATCCACCCGCGACCTTTGCGTTTACAGGCATCTGGACAGGATCGTCCGCTCGCCGGTGGAGTCCCTGAAAATTGAAGGGAGGATGAAGTCCCCGGAGTATGTGGCTATTGTAACCAGCATTTACAGAAGAGCCCTGGATGCCTTTGCCATTGGCAAGTGGTCGCCAACTCCCGAGGATGAAAGAGACTTGGCCTTAGCCTTCAACCGCGATTTTACACAAGGCCATCTGCTGGGGGCCAGAGATGTCATGGGCCGGGAGATGTCGGACAACCGGGGAGTTCTCATCGGCAGCGTGGCTGCCTTCGATGCCCAGAGAGGCGAGGCGGCGGTTAGGCTCTCCGGGTCGCTCTGCCCTGAGAAGGGAGACGGCCTGGTCTTTTTAGCCCCCGGCCAGGAGATGGGGCTGGTGGTGCAAAAAGTAGTGCAAAAGGACGGCATGCTGCGGCTGATAACGCCTGAGAGGGTGCGACCGGGCACCAAAGTCTATCTGACGGGCAGCACTGCTCTGGCCAAAAAAGCGCAGGATATCATCTCCTCCGCCAAGACACAGATTGCTCTGGACCTGAACATCACCTGGCAAGAGGGCACACCTCTGCTCCAGGCCCGGCTGGAAGATGGCCGTAGCGTCCAGGTCAAAGCAGCCTTTAGAATGGAAAAAGCCAAAAATCAGCCCATAACCCGGCAGCAGATCGAATCGCAGATGCGGCGTATGGGTGGAACGCCTTTTGTCGTCCGCAAGATAAGCATGGACTACGCAGAGGATCTTTTCGCCCCCCTGGGAGCCTTAAACCAGCTTCGCCGCGATCTTTTGGAAAAGGTCCAAGAGACCCTTTTAGAAAAATGGCGCCCCACGAAAGAGAAGGTCGAGAATGCCCGAAATATAATGAAAGAGATGAATCAGTCTGCTTCTGCCGCTTCAACCTCCGCCGCCCCAGGCTCTGCTGTGAGCCGCAGACCCTCACTGGCCATCTATGCCGATTCCTTGGAGACGGTGAGAGGCGCTATAGAGGGGGGATGTCGGCGGGTTTACTTTGAGCCCGTTCTGGGGGAAGAGACGAAAGATCGGGCTATAAAGATCGAGAAGATGATAGAAGAAGCAAAGGCCATCTGCGGGGACGCAGAGCTGATATGGAAGTGGCCCAAGATCACGCACGCCGACTTCTTCAAGTTCGCCGGGCCCCTACTGGCGGCGGTCATGGCCGATGGGATCATGGTAGAGAACGTGGGAGCCCTTCAGGCAGTCCTCGACGCCCGGCTTGATGCCCATCTTTATGGGGCCTCGGGTTTGAATGTCTGCAATCACCTAACGGTGCAGGCACTCGCTCTGCCCCTAGAGCTTCTCACCCTCTCGCCGGAACTTTCTGCCCGGCAACTGGCCAGGATCGTCGCAGCTGCGCGCCTTTCCCCGGACGCGCCCCGTATGGAGCTGATGGTGCAGGGCAATCTGGAAGTGATGGTGGCCGAGGACTGCATGCCCCTTCCTGCCAAAGGAAAATACGATCCAAATGAATTCTGGGGCCTGCAGGACATGAGGCGCATCTTTCCCCTGCGCCTGGATGACGAGTTAAGGACGCACATCTTCAACTCAGCCGAGACCTGCCTGCTGGACCTGATGCCCGAGATCTTCACAATCGGCCTGGATGGCGTGGCCGTGGACGCGCGGGGCCGAACGCGGGAGTACGCCCGCGAGATGACGGGGGCTTATAAAATGGCCATAGATCTGACGGAGAAAGGAGACGGGACTCTTCTTCAAGATCTGCAGGACCTGAAGGAGTCCATCCGGCCCCTGACCCTGGGAGGCATAACCCACGGCCACTTCGTCAAAGGACTGAAAGATGAGCTGTCCTGAAAGCAGATGGAAAGCAGATGGAAATTGCAAAGAAATGGGCCATCTCAGCGCCCTACCTGCCCTGCTTCAATGCCCAATTGCTCAGCCACGATCAGGTAATAGCTGGCCAGGCCCCGCCAGCCTGCCCAGGCTTGCGCTATTCTGCGGGCCATCTTTGCATCAATTTTTTCGCCTCCATAATAGTAATGAGATATTACTCTTCGTAGGCCCAGATCATCGGCAGGGATGACGTTATACTTCTGCATTCCCCGGATCATGGTCATCTCTGCGGTCCAGAGGCCCACGCCCCTTATTTTTGAAAGCTCCTCGACAATGGCTGCTTCATCGCAGGCCTGCAGAGCCCCCAGGTCCAGCCCTTCTGCCACCAGCTTGCCTGCGCCTCGCACGTACTCTGCCTTCCTGCCGGAGAGGCCGCAGGCACGAAGCTCTTCAATCGTTGCCGCTGCCAGCCTCTCGGGACTGGGAAAGGCAAAATAGGTGCCTGCGCCAAGTATCAAAGCATCTCCAAAGGTTTCGATCAATCGCCTTTGCATGCTTTTGGCGGCTTTGAGTGATATCTGCTGCTCGATAATGGAATCAATGAGCGCCTCAAAGACTGTGGATGTGGTGGGGCTTTTCAGACCCCACAGGTGCTTTGTTATCTGGGCCATGATGTCATCCCCTTTCACGGCTTCGTAAAAGGCCAATAGATCCTGCTTGAGGTTGAAAAGTCTAATAACATAGGTCTCGATATTCGCCTTATTATCCAGGGAAAAGGCATCCTCTGGCTCGATCTTGACAGAAAGCTGTGGATCGGCGATAGTTCCAGTGGAGCGCCCCCGGATCAGAGCCAGTCGCCCGCCGAGACGTATAGCCTGCCAGTAGACTCCGTCCTCATACCTTTGCATGCGCCCATCCCCGTCCGAGAAAATTTGGGCGGAAAGGTCAAAGTCGAAGGGCGGCAGAGGCTTGATTGTAAGCTGCATGACCTATTATAATCAGGAAAGAAGATGAAAGTTGCCTAAAAATCCTTGCCCGAGATGAACTGACAGTAGCCGTAGCTTATCGGCCCCTGCTTCGTTGTCTCGCAAGGAAACTCCGGACACTGGAAACAGAGAGCCACCCCTTTTCGAAAAGCGCAGGTGGCGATTTGGCACATCCTGTTCTCCCGGGGCCGGCAGCCTGCCTCTCCATTGGGACACTTTCCCGACACCATGCGAGGGCAAGCCTGACAGGCTATGCCGCATACTCCGATCTTCAACGAGGACAGGTCAGCGGACATAATCCACTACAATCCGGCTCTCGCATACTTTGCCGACGAATTCCGCCACCTTGACGTGCTCGGGATGCTTCTGGTAGCTGAAAAGAGCTTCTTTGCTCTCGAATTCTGAAACGAGTGCCAGATCGTAAGCCACGCTCGCCTCGATGAAGTTGATGCCCAGCTCGAAGAACTTGATCTCCTCGATTTGACCAGGCAGGGCTTCCAGCTTAGCCTTCAGTGCCATAATATTTTCTGCCTTATCCTTGCCCTCTGCCGATTCTTTGAGCTTGAACATAACGATATGCTTGATCATCCGCAAAATCCTCCCTTTCATTCAGCACATTTCCTCTTTTGTGGTCACATGCTTAGTTTATAACGATAATGGTTTTCCGGAGGAGAGCAGCGACTGAAAAGACATGGACCTTTAGGGCAAAAAGATGCAAGAGGGAAAGGAACATTGCAGCATTGAAAAGTCCTATCATTTTTGCGTCAAGCTTTGTCGTCCCAAATCGGTGAGATAAACTTTTGAGATGGCATTCGGAAGAGTCAAACTAGACGGATATTCACTGGTCATAATGTCTACATGTCCTGATTTCTTCAAAAGCTTTAAACGATTCCCAAGTTCCGTTTCGTTGAACTTTAGGAGCTCATTGACTTTGACGGGACTGACAAAAGACTTGGGGGAAATGCTATCGATCGCCCCAAGAATCATCATATCTATATCGTCCATTTATCTCGCCACCATTAATGTTACTGCATCCAGTTCTCTGTTATCGAAAAGAGGTGCTACCAAGCCTGGCCAGCTTTCAAGCCGCATCACTCCCACTCTTGTCTTCTCCTCTTGGCTGGCGTTGTTTATTACAAAAGATGGATGGCTGAGGCAATAAGGCTTGCCCAAAGTTGTGGCTGAATAATGAATAAGGAGGGAGGCAAAAGTCATCTGGGTGTAGAGGGAGAAAATAGACCATCGACTTTCGCCAATACGCTATACGTCAATTAACGATATTTAAGGCTTTCCTTCGGGGAGAGCCATGTGCAGGAATCCTAGCAAAGGAGATAACAGAAAAGAGCGAATCGAAGTCTCAGGCAGGCCAGCGCCGAAAGCCACAGCGCCCTTCTGGAGGAGCCATTCACAAAAGTGATGGCCTGACCCTGCCCGAAGCCCGACTTTAAGCTAGGCTGGAAGGCGGCACCGCACTGGAATTTGACACAGCGTCCGTTTTACGGGAACCCGTTCTCATGGGCCTCGTGCTCGCCTAGAGCCAATGGTTTTTTGCCACGCTCCTGTCCCGGCCGTGTATTAGCGCGAGTCCCGGCAGATTGCTAGGCCGTTTATGGCATGCAACTTTCAGCCGCCGGAATTCTTAAGCCTCGCAGGCTCCCAAGCCCGAATGCATTGCCACGAAGGCATGCATCTCCTGAAACAAGGACCAGGTTATACTCTGGAATCGACCGCATGCTGCCCCTCGGAGGAGCAAGCATCCAAATCTTCCCTGCCAACAGAGCATTATCGGAATTACGTTAAGCCCACGGCACACCCGCCAACCCTTGCAGGACGCGGCAAACTATCTATATATTCGTTATAGATATTTGTAGTTTCTGGTTGAGTGGGCTTTGCACGGGAACCCTTTCATGCACGGAAAGTGACAGAAGGTTATAGTAAATTGGTTATATCTATCTACATACTATTGGTTTAACTTTAAGAGAAAAGTTATTTGATTGGGCGCAATCGGGCACAAAACCTATTTACGTGGTAAGGTATAATGACGAGAAGTGTGAGGCAACAATGGTTACCCCAAAAATCTATTCCCGCCCGACCGTGAGACAGGTAATATTCCAGATCAGGTATCCCAACTTATTTTATTTAGAAAGTAAGATTGGAGATATGCAACAAAAAATCATGAGATATTTTCCTAAATCCGAGTTGATACAGCGTCAGAAATTACTATTGGCAAACGTGGGACCAGATTTCAGGATAGATCCAAAGGACGTAGAAGATACTTCAGGGAACAAAATTTGGAAATTCGAATCAAAAAATAATGTGGTACTTAATATTACAACCAATTCTTTAGATATGACTTCTGAATTCCATAAGACTTATGATTTAGGAGACAATGATAGCAAAAAATTTAAAAAGACAATAGAACTCGTGGTTGGAGCCTTTATCGAATTGGCAACTCTACCGATAATTAATAGGATTGGCTTAAGATATATTGATTTTTGTCCACTGCCTGCTAAAAATAATGAAACTATTAAACAATGGTATAATTCAAAGTTTCCGATAGATCGGTTCGAAATTGCAGATGCACAAGAAATGGCATTTCGTGCGGTTATTCACAAGAACAAAAACGGACGGGCATATAATCTTGGATACATGGAAAGTCTTGGTAAGATGAAGCCGGACAGCAAAAATATAGACGCATTGATTCTCGATTTCGATGGATCTATTTCCGATATAGACGCCGTGGATTACCTATCGATTACCGATGATTTGCATATATTGATAGCCGAAGAATACCATGCAACAATAAAGCAACCAGTTTATGACTGGATGGAGGGGGAATAAAAGAAAATGATTGAAAATGAAGATCAAGCAACTATATTTGAAAAATCCAGACACTACACAACTGGTATAGACGCAGAGGGCGACAAATCTGTTTTAATTTATCCTTTTAACCAATATAATATTCGCGTTAAAATAGACTCCGATGGACGAATCCTTGGCATAGTTGGAGTTGGCATCAAGAAGGAGTTCCTATCAGCATTACAAAAAATGCAACAAATACAATCTATTGGATACCTTGACTTAAGCGAAAAATACCCGGAAGGATCTGAAGAGGATCAGTGAGCACCTCGGGGTTTTATGCAGAACAGTGGAGTGATAATCTTAGGTTAGGTGACATTGTAACCGGGTATGTATTGGCAGAACCTCATCACACGGAGCCGATCAAGAACTCTTTTGTAGATTATAATATAGATGTCAAATTACCGCGACTACTCGCGGTTCTAACTCCGTGCTGTTCGATTGGAGCGAAAACCGTCTTGCTGGCCCCCCTTGTGCAAGTTAACAAAATAATTATAGTATTATTTAAAAATTTGAATTATAGAAATAATATGACATTGTTAAATCTACCCCACTCGCCGGATGAATGGAAACAACTAGATGAAGATGTCACTCCAGACCCGAAGGGAGAACTTACTTATTCTCAAGACAACCTATTTTTCTATGCCTCTACAGAAGATGAAACGCTTAAAAAATATCACGTAAAATTGAAGATAAATGCAAACGAATATGATGAATTTGAATCGGGTTATTATGTCATTGACTTTAGACATGCTTCAAAAGTAAATTGTAATTGTATCGTCCACGAGAAAGACAAAAGGAGCGATTACAAAGAGGCTTTAAGTAAAGCCAAAGGCAGTAAAATATTGGAGCTTTCAAAAAAATCGCGTTCGGAATTAAGGAATAAACTAGCTTTTTATTATTCGAGAATACCAGATGTAGACGCTATTGAGTAAGTTCTAACTTTGTCGTCTTTTTATTGCTTCTTCTCGATTATCACTTTGCTATCCTCGATTCTCGCTATCAATTCCTCTCCTACCTTAAACGGAAAAGCACTATCTCTTACAAAATCGCTCGGTAAATTAATAGTATGTCGCGATTTTACCGCGTAAATCTTGACTGTAGCTTGACCTGTCATGCTATACAGATAGCACGCATCTAGTATATAACTTTGCCTATACCAAAGTATGCGCAAGTTATAAATACCTTCCGAAGTATATACTGTAGTATGTGGGATATGAGAGAAGAGCGGGGTAAAGCAATAGCAGAGAACGGCAACGTCAAAAAGGTCAATAATAACTCCTTCAAGGTAAAATCTCAATCAGGAAAAGGTGCATATGAGGTCAAGGCAACGCAAAACGGCATAACCTGCACCTGCCCGGATTTCGTTTATCGCGGCGGAAAGTGCAAGCACATACAGGCTACTCGATATTACCTTGAAATCGAGAAGGATACACCAGAAGGCACAGTCACTGAAAAGGTCCATTTAACCTATAGCCAGGCTTGGAACGCCTACAATGAAGCTCAGAAAGCCGAGGTCAAGCTATTCGATGAGCTGTTGAAGGACTTAGTTAAAGCCATACCAGAGCCAAAGCAGACCAAAGGCAGACCGCGCCTATCTCTTCAGGAGACCGTGTTCTGCGTGATCCAGAAAGTTTACTCTCAGCTTTCCAGCCGCAGAGCATACAGCCTCTTTGAGAATGCAGTAGAACGAGGGCAAATCGACCACGCACCGCGCTTCAATGCACCGTCAGATTTCTTTAATAAGCCGGAGACAACGGCGATTCTGCAAAAACTGGTAATGCTCTCCGCTTTGCCTGTTGCAGGCATTGAGGTTGATTTTGCAGTCGATTCAACGGGTTTTAGAACCACTCAATTCAATGCGTATACCGGCGCGAAGTACGGCCAAAAGAAAGAGCATCAATGGGTTAAGGCTCACCTTTGCGCTGGCGTAAAAACTAACGTGGTCGCGGCTGTAGCTATAACAGAAGCCAATGGTGGCGACTCTCCTCAATTCGGTCCTTTGATCAAAAAGACAGCCAACGGATTCACCATAAACGAGGTCACGGCTGATATGGCCTATTCATCACGCAATAACCTTGATACTGTCAAGAGCGTTGGCGGAAAAGCATACATCCCCTTCAAGAAGAACGCAACTGGCAAGACCAAAGGTTCTGCCCTTTGGAGCAAGATGTACCATTACTTCAAGCTTAACCGCGATGAGTTCATGGAACACTACCATAAGAGGAGCAACATCGAGGCAACAAACGCGGCCATCAAGCGCAAGTTCGGTGAGACTCTGAAGTCCAAGAATCCAGTTGCTCAGGTAAACGAGCTACTGGCTAAAATTATTGCTTACAACCTAACCGTGGTAATCCATGAGATGTACGAAAATGGGATACAACCAGAATTCCTGCACGTAAAGTCGGGCTAAATTGCCCTTTTACGTGCAAAGCCCCTTGGGGGCCTTCCATCTCAAGGACCGCCTGGAAATGCTTCTTGGCCTTTTCGCGTTTGCCACTACTGCTCCATCTTGGTTTGGATGAGCGCAGTAAAAAAGTGGTTCTGACATCTGGCTACAGAAGACCCTGGTAGTAGAGTACCCCCATCAATTGTGGTCCTTTAATCTATATTCCCAATTTTTTTAACACCTCTCCTTCTCTTTTGACTACCCACCCCCTCGTCGGCCAGCAGAGATACACCACCAATACAAAACCCGCGAGCCCGATCAGCCCGAACATCCACTGGGGATCAGGGTAGAGATAGATCATCACCCGAAGTCCGCTTCCCAATAGGAAGAATATGAACGCGGAAAGCACCAGGATGAGCCTCTTAGTGGAAAGGCTTCCTTTCGCGACCACAACGTTTACCCTAGGAAGTACCCTGCCGAAGAGGAGGTATATCCCAGCAAGGACCAGGGGCATGTTTACCGTGAATAAAAGCTAGGGGGAGAGTCCCAGGCCATGGTTGATGTTTCCAATATCGCCATTGGAGGCAAAGGACCGCATCGCTATGTAATCGAAAAGTTCCATGAAGTTGATGATAGCCACCCAGAAGACGACATGAAACATTAGCCGCTTCTTCAGGAGAAGGTCTCCCAACATGAGGTATAAGCATACGATAAAGACTGCTGCCTGGAAGATGAGCGGGCTTGCGGCGATGACCGCTGCTACAGTGCCCTGACCCGAGTCGAAAAGGCAGGAATAGCATACGTCTTCGTCCCAACCTGCCAAAGTCACGAGATTGCCCCATTGGATTATTATCGGGTTTTCCTTTGCACCGAGGAGCCAGGCAGTAGTGCTGTGAATGTATTCATGTATTATTACAAATAGGGCTGAGATGGGCAGAAACGTTACCAGTGCCGAGATTAGGTAGCTAATAGGCTGTTTGACCTTATCGGATAATGATAGCCAGAAGCACATTGAATTAGATCTCATGTCAATGCCCCATCGTTTGGCTGGTAGCATGCCAGAATTGCTGTAATTTATCCTCAACATTGTATCCCAACTAGCTCACTCCTCTAAGGATAGCTTGACAATTTGTCATTTAATAATACTATTATTTTCTTGCCCGGATCTTACTCGGTGATAGACATATAAAAATATATATGGTGGTAGGGCTGGCTGGAAGAGGGGTTATGGCCAGAGAGTTTTTCCCTAGGAAGCTCAGGCATGGGCCAGAAGCGGGAAGGCCGAGGACCTGCAGATCCACCAGGCCCAATTCCCGCCAATTGGAAAGTCTAGCCTAACTCGAAACTTGTTACGCCGAAGATTCTGTCTATATGGAGGCCGGGGTCTTCCTTGGAGTACATGCGCACGGTCTCGAATACGGGATGCATATGGTGACGTTTGGCCAGGTCCAAAGCTGCAGAGTTTGGCTCTGGTGTATCCAGGAAGACCGGCGCACCCTGGGGAGCGTGGCCACAAAGAGCGCAGAACAGAGCATCAGCAACCGTCTCATCATTGGCGAAAAGCGGCCCGATTTTGTAGCCTTGGCTGCATTTCCTGAGGACACCATAGCCCTCAAGCTCGCCCTCATTCAGAGATCCGATGGCAATCACCCCAGGCTGCCTAATCCATGATTTGGTGAATACATGCCTGGCCACAGGGAAGCACTGATCGTCATAAGCCAGAAGATCCTCCATAGGCACCTGTGAGAGGTTTTTTATGTCCTCAGCTCTGCTCTCTTGCCCGATCCCAACTCCCTGGTGACGCACGCTCTTGTAATATCGCCTGAAACCCTTTCGCTCATACAGCTTCTGCTGCTCCAAGACTCCATCAAGTCCGATGTTCCTGCCTTTCAGGTAATCCATCCCCGCGTTCCATATCTCGGTACCAAATCCACGGCCTCTGAACTGAGGTTTGACTATGTAAAACCCCAGGAACCCAAATGAGTCACCGTAGGCTACTGCGGAGATACTTGCTACTGGTTTGCCTTCTAACGTTCCAATGAAGAAACCCTGTGGATCTGTCCTGTAGAAGCTGCCAGCATCGTGAATACCAGGATTCCATCCTTCGGAGTTTGCCCAGGATATGATGAGATCAACTTCATGCCTTGCTGCCTTCCTGATTGCATATCCCTCTATTGACATTTGTTAGCCTCTACGTCTCACTTCAAGTGTAGATCCCAGAGCCCAGATACCAAGCATCATCGACATCCACTACATAGCTGAGCTTGAGCGCCGGGGTCATGTTCTTAGATGCGTCGGGATAGATATAGTAGAAGAAACCGTTCCCCATCCTAGCTGCATCGATGGCTTGCGAGATGAAATCAACTCCGTTGGGATCTTTAGCATCGATTCGGTTCGTGCCTATTAGCTCGGGCTGGTAAGGAAGGGCTAAAGTCCGACCATCGTAATCGTAGGCAAAGATATATCGTCCATCTCTGGTAAAGTTGCCTTTTGGATCGTTGAAAACCTCCAAAGACTTCTCCTTGCCACTCTTATGGGCGAACTGAAGAGCTTCCTCAACAAAGGCCACAAGCTCGCTCTCCTCCTCCTCACTGAATGAGGCGGAAATGTTGGAGAGGTATGTTCCAGAACCCAGCCACAGGTTGTCGTCCACCTTCTGAAGGTAAATCAGCTTCAGCTCTTCCCTGTTTTCATGGATGGGATTTTGGAAGACAAGATACATGATCCCGCCTCCTCTTTTAGCCAAAGCAAGCTCATTTCTAACCACGGCCACATCGTTGATGTCCAACAGGCCTCTTTGGTCATGGCCTACCAGGTCAGGTCTGATGGGATGGGCGATATTGGTCCCATTGAAGTCATAGGCGAAGATGTAGAGCTCTCCTCTGACAAATGGTCCGGAACGGTTATTGAACTCCAGGAGAGCCTTCTCCTTGCCGTTATCCTTTACGTAGGCAGTGGCTTCGTCCACGAACGTCATCAATTTATTTTTCTCTATAATATTCGTAGCATTGTCATATTCAACCCCGTCCGCAGTAAGATCAGAAGCTGCGGATGTTGTCGATACCATGATTAATATAAAAAACAGCGACGTGAATCCAATTTTATACGTCAACATAAGATCTTCTCCATAATGTTAACAATTTTCTAAGATTTAAAAAGTTATTGGATATCATTTCGTCCCATTCACGCGGTTTCTAAGATAAGACTGATTAGACCAGAGGTCTTGGTTTTCGTCCAGTCCATCCTGACACGTCTCACAGAGGGCGGATCCAGCTTTATTTTCTTGGTGTTCTCGATTGCACAGCAGCCAAACACGTACTAAAAGATTAATCGACAGAGCGAAATAAATTACTTAATTCAAATAGTATGTGCCACCAGTGGAATCGAGGACTATTTGTGGCATTTGCCTTGTGAATGGATTGGCGGTCCACTTCATCGTATCTTCCTGCGCTTTCTTGAATATGTTTTGCAGTATCAATTTATTGCCTGATTTGTGATCTTGTTCAATGGCCCGTTGAAGGTTCTTTGTAAATACGCTCAGGGACCCCAGCCACTCCTCGTTGCTTGGCTCATTTTCTCTGCAAGAGGCTATGACCAGCCGTCCTTCCTCGTTTGTAATATTGAATGCACCACTGTTGCATGCATCTATGATTATCGCTAAATTCTTCAAGTCCTTGGTATATTGGTCTATGTCTTCCTGCCTGATGTAGGACGAAAAAGAACTGTTTGCGTCCCGGGGGATCAGGTAAAAGTTGCCATGTTCATCAACCTCACCATGGCCTGAATAGTATATTATTACGTTTCCTATCTCATTCTTTTTTCCGATCTTGTCCAATGCACTCGCAACAATATTCTTAGTAGGTTTATCATTTGTTTCATCTGTCAATTTTATTATTTTGTATCCATACTTTTCCAGCAATTTTGATATAGCGTTCGCATCATTCACACAATTACTGAGCTTTTTTTTGTACATATAATTATTGATGCCAATTACTAGTGCATATTTCTTTGAGCCATGAGCGTTGCCCTCCGCTAATGAAGTATCTAGGATGGCTTCCCGTTTGTAGGTATCCGGGGGGGTATCTAAAGGTGTGGCTGCTGGAGTACTCGATGAGCTGCTTAGCAAAGCATCAAAATTTGCGTGTGTCGATGTTATTTTTCTGCTATATGTCTCAGGCATCTCCTGTGTTGAGGTGGAAAGCCAGCCCAAATCATTAATCGTGTCGGAGTGCTGTCCGCCTTTTTTGAAATCATTTCGTAAGGCATCGTTATTCTCGTACAGGTATTGCAAAGTCCGTCCCGGATCCGATTGTGGATATTGATAGGCGAATAGGTCTTTATCCCTTTCATCCAGCGAGTTTGTTCCCTCGTACAGGTACTGCAAAGTCCTGCCCGTATCTGATGAAGAATATGTATAAACGGCTTGGTCTTTATCCCTTTCATCGAGCGAGTTTGTCCTCTCGTACAGGTATTGCAAAGTCCTGCCCGTATCTGACGAAGAATATGTATAAATGGCTCGGCTTTTATCACTCTTATCGATCGAGTTTGTTCCCTCGTACAGGTACTGCAAAGCACTGCCCGCATCAGATGAAGAATGCCTATAGTCGACGCTTGGCGCAATAATGCCATTGCTGAATTCATTCCCACTCTTGTAAAAAAAATTTTCAGAATCAATTTTTTTCTTGCCATCTAGAAGGAGTCCTAAATCATAAGTCGGATCGCTATTCATTATTTTATTTTCTGATTTAATCTCATTGTTGGCCAGCATGCCAAGCGAAAAACCTATGCTTGCTCTATTTAGGATAATATCTGAGTCTGATAGGTTCATTTCTGTATCCTTTGAGGATTCATTGATTCTGGGCGCAGCGTCTCGGTACTCATTTGCAAGTAGCATCAGTGAATCGGTTGCCGACCTAACACTTGAGCCTTGCTCTCCGGATGCGATTATCCATGGTGCAATTATCAAAAATAGTATCATCAATGGTAAGAAATATCTCAATTACACCACCCATGAAAGGGACTGCAATCTCCTTGCTCAATGTTCCTCAATATAAGTATAAAGCTTTTTTCTCCATCAAAGATACGTGCGTCGTCATGAAAATATCTTGATTTTGTGGCTATAAGTCATTTTTAACATTATGAATTTTTAGATCCATCGTGCATAGCATCAGAGTCTAGCTACGTATGATTGTTATAAATTTAAAAACTTAATCAAGTTTAGTATTGATCTTAACTACGATTTGTCCCTATATTTGTTTCCTACTATTTTAACTTCACAAAGTGAGATAATAGCTTTAAGGAGGAGATGTAAGGAGGACGCCACGCAAAACAAGAAAGAAAAACGAGAAGAAAAATCATGAATCTCGCACCTTCCTGCAATAGATGCACTGAAAAATTTTCGATGTGCCATTATGACAAGAATGCATTTAAGTAAACGATCACAATGCAATATATCTGTCAAATAGGCATCATTTGATGATCTTTGGAATATGCAAAAACGCATGATGAAAGGAAATAGGCATTCCTTATATCATAACCAGTAAATGCCAAGATAACGAAATCAGTAGAGGGGGTTAACCATGAAATTAAAAAGAAGCAGAGAAGCAATAATTTCTCAAATGCTGTCGATATGTAAATCCGGAGCTTGCAAAACGCGAATAGTATATCAGGCAAACCTCAACTTCAGAACCGTAAATCCTTATATAAACTTATTACTTGAAAAAAAACTGATAGAGGCAAAGAAGGGGCAGACGTTATTATATGAAACAACGGAAAAAGGAATCAATTTGCGAGACAATATCAATCATGTTCATAGCGAGCTTTCCGAACTCTAGGAATGAAGACGTCTCTAAGGACGCCAAAAGGATGTCATTAGTCCTGATGCAAAGACTTTGACACTCCGACGATATTAATGCAAGATAGCGGGGCAAATATATCTTGATGAATCTCACTTTGGCCCCCTCCCTCACTTATGGATCGGGGCAGACAGTGAAATTCACTTTGCCAAAGCCTGGTTGGAAATTAGAGAGCATACTGTTAATGGCAACGGATAGCTGGAACTCGGGCAGCAAAAAATCGCCGAATTCTTCGCCCTTTGCGATTGAGATTCGTGATGATGAATTGAGACTGCTTTATCACTTTGCAGATAGTTAGTTGCCGTATTTCACCAGTGACGAAGGTGTCAGAATGGCAAATATAGAAGTTCCAACTAATGCCCATGAACGGAGACTTCTTTGTCTGTTTCTATGGCTATAGAATCCTTGCTGTTGCCGTCCAACTGGAGAATGTGACTAAGGAGCGTCCTACCTCTTCGATAAGCTAGACGGCAAGCTCTACAGGTGCCTTGCCGACTAAAGACAACCAAGCACTTCCCGTAAACTGGATCATAAGAGTCGCAGGATGGTAGGCTACTGCGGAGCAGGTCGCCTGCAACAGTCACTACAGATCTCCATGCTACCGATTAGGAACGGCTTCGAGTGCTGGTTCACGTTTGTCATTTATCCAGTTGTGGAGCTGACCAATCTACGAGAGCATGTCGTTCTGAGGAAGATCTTGGGCACACTGCGCAATAGCGAAGGGACTTCGATTCTTGAACGTATTATGACCGTGCTGGCAACATAGGAATAAACAAGGACTAAACCGCCTCCAGATGCTCAAATCTTTTTAAGTTAAATGTCGAGGAACACCCAAAACGAACTTTATCTATCAGAAATTAAGGAAAATATTAAGGGGAAGGTAGATCTTCAAGGAGGCAAATGAGCCTTTTAGACCTACTAATACAACATATACTTGCTTAAGGTTATATATCTTGTGAAACTATTGAGAAGTTAGAATGTCACGTACCAAAGGTATGGGAATCTTTTTTAATTTTAATGAGGATAGGTGTAGCTAAGTGGTAAAGTACAGACCTGCGATAAAGATAGTACTGAAAATTTTGGAGTGCATCGCTAAAAGCGAGGCGAAGGGACGCGTTCTTAAAACGCATGTTGTTCAATGTGCGAATTTGAAGACAACTTCCGGGGAGAAGTACCTGGATATGCTCAAGGAAGCTGGATATTTAGTGGAAAAGAGAGAGGCATGGGGAGAGAGGGTAGTGATAACCTATGAGCTGACTCCACTTGGCAAAGAGAGATACGAATGGTTCGCTAAGATTAACCTTGAGCTTTTTGAAACTGGTGATTGGATTAAGGAGTGATCGTTATGCTGGGGAATAGTTTGACTGATGCCACCTATGAATTGATCGAACAAATTGAGGGTAAGTCCAATAAAATAAATCTTACTATAATGAAATACTTTTTCATTACGGCCCTCGGTCTCAGCGTCAATGTAGTCGCATATTTATCATATATACACCAAAAGGGCGTCCTAACTGATTTTAGCACGGCAATGATGGCCCTACTTGCTGTAGTCTTCATTTTGCCAATGATCTTTGGCACAAAGAAATATATAAAGCTCTGTAGAGTGAAATCTCAATTGCAGCAATTTGAGTCGCTAGAGGAGACTGTATACTCAGAGGTGTTTAAAGGCAAAGATTTCTTCTAGGCTTTGCTTTCTGCCGGCATAGAATCGATATCCCAGATACTACTAGGCCACCAGGTGCAATTTTCGCGATGCCCCGCGGCTTGCCGCAGGGATCTAATGGCATCTATATAATTCCTCAACC
>Ga0307380_10001563_pt1 | contig 33421 bp, 29 predicted proteins | sample UN3MG_FD_202239 | JGI IMG/M metagenome (GOLD analysis project Ga0307380, IMG submission 202239) | Soil microbial communities from Risofladan, Vaasa, Finland - UN-3 | ecosystem: Environmental > Terrestrial > Soil > Coastal area > Acid sulfate soil | place: Finland: Risofladan, Vaasa | collected...
TTCTCACCGTCTTTGTTGAATCCGACATCAACCGGGACCCCACCAGGCGTGTGAACAACGAACTGCCGGACAGCAGCATCGTCCCTGACCTGTACGTGAAGATCAACGCTTCCTTCAAGCTATTCGTTGACGGGCACTGTTATGCGGACTGTGAGAATCCTCAGGGAGACGACCTGGATCTGAAGATTGACGACGTGGTGCTGGATAAGGGGATGAACAATGTGCTGCTGGTCTGCAGGGGTGGGAAAGAGGACGTGAGGCTGAACGTCTGCTTCAAGAGCAAGTACGGCGACTTGATGGAGGGTTTGAGGTATCATCTCACGCTCGATTAGAGCGGGTAGACCCACGGCGTCGGCCCGGGCGGGAGGAGGAAGGTGGCGGCCACGGCCAGTCCGCCCAGCGCCAGGCCGGCCGCGTAGGCGGGCCCCTTGTTCAGGCGGTCGGAGACCTTTTTCCAGGGGAAGAGGAACAGCGCCACGAACAGTAGGAGCAGAAACATAACCAGGGGCACCTGCGCCTCCATCCCCAGTTGGTAGGTGAGGAAGTAGGCCAGCAACGTCTTGATCAGGGCGAAGCCGACGTTGGCGACCAGGTAGGCGACGATCAGGCGGACGAAGGGCTTGTTTCGGAAGGTGGCCAGGAGGGTCTGCAGGGGTGAGGTGTGGGCTTTGCTCTGGCTGATCTCTTTGCGCTCCCGCAGCCCGGCGGCGGCGATCCACAGGACGGCGGCCGCCAGGAGGCCGTAGATGACACCGACCCAACCGTAGCCGATGCGCTTGGACTCGAACAGGCCGACGAGGGCGGGGGTGAGCGCCGCGCCGACGATGTAGGCGGGCACGCCCAGCACCATGCGGAAAGCGGTCAGGCTGGCGCGCTCGTCGTAGTCGTCGGTCAGTTCGGCGGTCAGGGCATAGTAGGGGACGTTGGTCAGCGTCCACGCCGTGTCGAAGAGCAGGAAGGTGACGGCGATCCAGGCGAAGACCCACACGTCAGGCAGGCCGCGCGGCACGAACCACAGGAGCATGATGGTGATAGCCAGCGGCAATGCACCAAAGATCATGTAGACGCGCCGCTTGCCGAAGCGGGATGTGGTGCGGTCGGAGAGCCAGCCAAACAGGGGGTCGTTGATGGCGTCCCAGATCTTGCCGACCAGGAGGGCGCTGGAGGCCAGCGCGGGCGCGATGAGTGCGCCGTCGGTGTAAAAGATCATGAGGAAGAACTGGACACTACCGGCTAACGGTACTGACTGTCCGCCTGGTTCTGTGATTTCGGCCGCCGAAATTACCGTAGCTTCTCACCTGACAACTGACAATCTGGTACGATACTGCCGTGACTACAACGGCAGAGACGACCAAAAGGTGCACGAAGTGTGGTGAGGAAAAGCCCCTGAGCGAGTTCTCGACCGATAGGCACAGCAAGAGTGGCCTTTACTACTGGTGCAAGCAATGCCAAAATGCTCACAGCAGGCAATGGTATGCAGAGCACAGAGGGCACAAGCGGGTCTACGCCCAAGTCTGCCAGGCTGAGCGCCGCGAGCAACGCCGAGCCTACATGCGGGCCTACAGGGTCAGGTACAGAGAGCAACACCGTGAGCAACTCGATCAGTACGCCCGCAAGTACAGGCAGGAACACGCCGCAGAGATACGCCAGGCTAAGAAGAAGTGGCGGGCAGAACACTACGAGCAGGATCGCGAGACTGCCAGAGTACGCAACGCCCACAGGCACGCCAGGAAACTAGGAGCTGAGGGCAGGCACACGACGGGGGAATGGCTTGCGGTACTGGCGCGGTACGGCTCTCGTTGTCTGGCCTGTGGGGCCACTGAACATATACAGCAAGATCACGTGGTTCCACTTGTGTTAGGCGGGAGCGACTACATCGACAACATCCAGCCGCTTTGCGGCGGGTGCAACGGCCGGAAGCAGGGCCGGTACATAGACTATCGGCCAGAGTCTTACTGGGCAGACTGGACATAGAAGTCCACAGGAGTTCGTATGCCGAACAAGGAGAAAGGTTTATGAAAAACCTGAAGCTGAGTGTCATTGAACGCATGTTCTTGCTCCGCGCAATCCCGCAGTCCGGGCCACTGAACCAGGTGGCGATCTACCTGCGCATCATGGAGGCCCTACGGATCAAGGAAGACGAGCAGAAGGAAGCAGGCTGGCACCCCGCTGATGACGGGATGGTCACTGTCGAGAAGGCAGACCTTGAGTTCGACGTTGCGCTGGAGGACGCTGACTTTGCTACGCTGGCCCAACTGGCTGCCCAGTGGGATGGCTGGCCAACAGCGCCCCAATCGCTCACGCTCATGGCCAAGCTGGACGCAGCGAAGTAGGCTGGACTGACTGGCTACGCCAAGACTTCTTATCTCTAGCAAGAAGGAGGACTCTATTGGCCAAACGCCGCCGCGTCCACAACAAGTGCCATACCAGCACACTTATCCGCTTCTGGTCATTCGTGGATGAGCGTGGCCCAGACGACTGCTGGGAGTGGCAGGGGCACCACATCAGAAAGGGGTATGGCCAATACACCGTCAGGGAGCCGCTTCAGATGCTTGCCCATCGGGTAGCTTGGGAACTGCATCATAAGCAGGAGGTCCCAGAGGGCATGTGTGTCTGCCATACCTGCGACAACCCACCCTGCGTCAACCCTGCTCATCTGTACCTGGGCACCCACACCGACAACATGCGCGACAGGGCAGAGCGAGGACGCTCTGCCAAGGGCAGCCAGAACGGGAACGCCAAGCTCACCGAAGACCAGGTTCGCGAGATCAGGCAGCTCCGTCAGGCAGGTTGGAAATACAGGCAACTTGCTGTGCGGTTTGGCATCACCCCTACCACTGCCTGCCAGATCACCCACAGAACACACTGGAGGCATATCGAGTAACCCCGTCTGAACTTCGGCGGCCGAACTTCTACCGCTTCTGCTCGCGTCATTTCCCGTTGAGGTGCCTCAGTGCTTCGGTAACCTGCCCCATCTGCTGGGCCAGGTCCTGCAATGTGCCCTCGATCTGAGCGATCCACTGAGTCACCAGCTTGTGGTTCAGCCAGATGCTCAGGATCGCAATGCCGGCCACTGGCCCCCCAACCGTCAGGATGTTCACCAGGTTCATTTCACCCATGTGTTCCCTCCTTTCCCTCTAAAGTTCGGCGGCCGAAATCTACCGCCCTTGCTTACGTTCTACCTTCCAGGGAGGAGGAGAGGGCGCCCCCTTTTCCTGCTTCCCCTTGGCTAACTTCCAGAACGGCTCGACCCCGTACAGTACGTTTCCCTGTGACTTCCAACTCTGCTGGAACTGGGGCGTAGGCACCACGTACTCTGTGCCTGTCCCGGGGTCGGCAACGTGTACTTCTTTATCGTTGGCGCCCGTGACCACTACCCCGTGTGCCGCGTTGCCCGGCTTCCATTCCCACTCAACGTAGGCTACTGCAGGCCCCTGGTTGACCACGGTCTGTAGTGTCTCCCAGTCCGTGCCCATATAAGTGCGCGGGCTGTACCTGGCAGCCCGCAGATCGTCGTCAAACTGGTGGATCCCAATCCCTCGCTCCGTGAACAGACCGGCGTTGGCGTCGATCAGCCCTTGGGGAGAGAGAGCCTGCCAGGCGGGCACCTGGTTGTGGTAGGCCCCTGTGATCATGCCAAGAGCCACTGGTCCGCACCCGGCATACGTTGGCTGCCCGTTCAGGGTCAGGCTATACGGATCGAAGAAGGGCATCGTCGGCCCGGGCTGTGTGCTCCATGGTGTTACCATCTATGCCACCATCGAAACTATGCCATGCGGGTGATAGACAGGAAGACGTACTCGCCGCCAGCGATGTTGCCTTCCATGTTCAAGTTCCCACCACTGTTCTGGTAGGCGTACAACTGTGCGTAATTACCAGCAGTAAGGTAAACCATACCAGAGGAGCACATCATATCTTGGGCAAAAGTAAATGCCGGCAGGACGTACTGAGCTACGTAGGACGCACTGTTGATTCGGATGCCGATGCCACGTATCCCGGTTGCATTTGCAGCCCAGCGGATTTTACCGGTCAGCATGTAGTACCCGGTGTGCTGCGCGTATATCGCAGTGCTCGGCGCCGCAAAGCAACCATCCGTGTCGCACACTTCTGTGTCTAGCGTGATTGGTGACCACCCCTCAGCGTAAGCCACAGTAGCAGCCAATCTCGCTCGTGCGCCCAGAGGAGTGCTGGCGACAATCGACCCGTTCACGTAGATACTACCGGGAAACGTTCCCGTTAGTGTGTTATTGGGGAAATATAGAGCCCAACTCCCTTGGTTATTCAGCAGGCCGAAGTTGGCGGTGTCGGAGTAGACATAACCAAGCGAACCCCCAGCCGCCGAGGTCACGTGAATGTTCCCGCCGACGCATAGCGCTTGATCTGCCGTGGGTGTTCCTACACTCAGCCCGCCCTTGAAGTAGGCACGGCCATCCGAATTAATGTATGCCACCTCTACTTCAGCGCTGTCCTGAATCGAAAGCTTATTTGCCCCTGCGGCGTCGAATAGCTTGTGGACGATGTTCCCGCCACTGTTCCAGGTTGTCTTTGGGCGCACCACTGTCGCTGGCCCATCCCACACGCCTACCATAGCATAGGTCCCTGCGGCTGCTCGTAGGCCCGACCAGCCCGTAGGCGCTGACAAGTACACCTCACTCACGGTCTCTGCTGTGGCGGCTGGCCCCTCTGCTGTCAGGCTCGTGATCGCAGTTGTGTATGTCGCCGTGGCTGCGCGGTTGCGCAGGCGAAAGTTGTATGCCGCGCCACTTGCATAGGTCCACATCGCTGCCCAGAAGTCGTAGGTGCCACCAAAGTCTTCGAAGACAACCCTGCCCGAAGAAGGAGTGGACCCCTCAATGTCTACGTGGATTCCCGTATTGTCGATGATAACCTTCCCGCCACCGGCCACCAGGTCGCCCTTCAAGTAGGCGTTGTCCGAATAGAAGCCATATCCTGTCGGGCTCAGGTCCGCGTCTACGATCCCGGCCAGGTTCCCTACTCTAACCTTTGTGGTCAGTGTAGTCCAAGGGCTTCCGGCATGGGTGAAGATGTCCATGAAGGGACCATTGGGGCCAACCGCATTCAGCATCAGACCACCTGCCCCACTGGGGCCGTATGATGCTACCGCCGTGCCAGGGTTGAACACCGCACCTGCTGCCCCGCTCGACAGGGTGTAGTTGTAGGTGCCATCCCCGTTGTCTGCGGTCACCGTGAGCCAGCGGTCATACGTGCTGTCCTTCAGCCGCACAATGTCATTGACCAGGAGCCGCCCTGCATCCCCAATGTCGAACGAACCGTTGGCTGCTACGGTCAGCTGGCTGGCGAGCTTGCCTGCGCGCGGCGCAACCAGCAGAATCCCGGCGTTCACGTGCACCTCGTTGTACGTGAGGACACACGTGCTGATCTCGCCCCGTGCTGTGATGTTCCCGAACTCTGCCCCGGCTGGCGTGATCCGCCACCCCACCGCCCCGCCCGTGAACGGATTGCTCTGCAGATACCCTACCCCGCCGACCGTGATGATACCGGCGCTGTCCAGGATTACCGCGTCCGCAGTAGCCTTGATCTGCGTTGCAGTGATAGACCAGCCACCGATCGTGCCGGATGTCGCCGTAATGCTGCCGGTAATCGTGGCCCCTGTGGCAAACAACGCTCCGGCAGTCGTGACCCGGAAGGGAGCAGCGGCCCGGTTGGCGTAGATTGTCCCCGCGTAGAATGGGAAGTCGTCCGGGGCCATGCCTGCACTCGTCGCGTCAACCCCAGAATCCCTGGCAATGTAGGCAGCGGCCAAAGCCCACCCGCCAATCGTCCCCGACGTTGCAGTGATAGCCCCCGCTGGTGTCACTCTGAACGGGGCAGTAGCCCGGTTCGCATAAACCGCTCCGGCATAGAAGGGGAAATCGCTGGGCGCCATCCCCGCGCTGGTTGCGTCTGTACCGGTGTCCTTGGCCAGGTAGGCAGACTGAATCGTCCAGCCGCCAATGACTCCCGCGCTTGCGTAGATCGTGCCCCTGGCGGTGATGTTGTTGAACTCTGCGCTGCCATCCGGGTAGATGCACCAGCCGTCACTGCCCTTCACGAAGTTGGGGGAACGGGTCTCCCCCATCGCAATGCGCATGATGGTGTTCGTGTGGATCTGGGTAATAGCAGAAGGAGGCAGGGGGAACGGGCGCAACTCCCACCCATCCCCGCCAAACACAATCGTCTCCCCGATTTGCGGGTCGCGAGGTAATTGAATTGTCGTTGCCATTACATCCTCCCCAACTCCAGTCCTGCTTCTGCTGCCAGAAACACCCGCGGATAATCGCCCAGAATCCTGGACTCCCATACGTCAATAACGTCTACGATGGGAATACCGCCTATCTTTACGGCGCGCAGACGAGCCTTTTGGATCTCGTCTTTTGCAATAGTCGCTTTGCCTGAACCAGCAGGTCCCACACCAGAGTGCCACCAGTCTCCCTGGATTCTCCAGACGAAGTACCCTTGTGGGCTCAGGTCGTACAGCAGGAAGTCAATGACTGCCCCGCCGTGTTCTGCCCTGCCCCCGAGAAGGGGAGACTGGAATGCGAAGTTGACGTGCTTCTTCTCAAGCCAGTCGTAAGCGGATAGCTCTGGCAGGGTGCCCCGTACGCCTTGCTGCATGAGCTTGAAGATCGCCTTTGCCCGGGTCTCGCCAATGATAGGGATCATGGCCTTGATCTCTTCGGGCATCAGGTCTACCTGCTTGGCTCCTGCCCGCTTCGCTCCAGGCAGGATAGCATCAATGCGCCCGGGCCTCATAACGCCGATCTTATGAGCTCTGGAGATCTTCGAGATCTTCTGCAACCTACACCTCGATTAAGGTCATGATGTACTCGGAGCGATAGCGGTACTGCCCCGCGCTCTCGACCAGGGAGTACCCACCTTCGGCCGCCGAACTCACCTTGACCGTGTGGGCCGTACCGTCAGGATCGTAGAGACTGAAGGACGTTACCCGCTTCGACCAGGTGTCTAGCAGTCCGCGCAGCTGCGCTGCCGTGTAAGGGTAGGGGTTGCCTGCCAGGTCTGTCAGCCCATCCTCAATCTTGATCGAGAGTTTGTACACGTACCTGTCCAGGACATTGGCCTGGTAGCGCAGGAACACCGCCGTGATCTTGGGTGTTGCTGTACGGTCAGTGGTTGCCAGGACCAACTTCAGCCTGAACTCTCGCCCGGCTGGCTTGCTGGCGTACACAAAGTCCCCGGCTGCCGGGGCAGCAGACAGGGGGTTGTACAGCACGAACGTGTCCGTGTCGGGGACCGTGCTGATCTGCCTGATCTCAGCGTTGATCCCCACCCAGTCGCCAGGAGAAACCCCCTCGGTTGTATCGTCAGCCTGCAGCTCTATCGTGGTCGTCGTGCTGCCAGTTCCAATCATGCGGTACCCAAATGGAGACGCTGCGAACGGCAGGGAAACACGAACGCCAGCGTTGGCCTGGCCCAGGTATGTCCAGTGCCCGCACCGGTCAACCTCGTAGTAGCAAGTCACGGTCTGCCCGGCAGCGAAGTCTTCGCCCCGGATGACGACTTCGTGGAAGTCCTTGGTCACCTCCAGAAGTTCTCCCCCAGACCAGGACATTTCGAGTTCGCCAATGGCGTTGAACTCATAGGACGTCCACTGGTACGGGTTGTCCGAGTAGTCGGGCAGCTGCAAGTACCGGGTCTCGTTGCCCAGGCCGAACCATAGCCGAGATGGGGAACTTAGAACCTCGAAGTCCAGAGCGTTGATCGCCTGGTTTGCCTGGTCTGCGCGTTGCAGTTCGTGCCACCCGCCCATTCCACTGTACGCCAGGATCGAAGACGTCCCCGCACTCCCGGCGTTGATGACTACGAACAGCCAGTTGTTGGTCCCAACCATCGCGCTGATGTAGCCTGATCTGGCAGAAGGTAGGCCAGTCCCCTGCTCTGGGCCAACCGCAATCATCGAGTCCCCATTCCACCTGTACAGCCCAAAGCGCAGGGGGATGTACAGGCAGCCTGTCCTCCCCCACACCAGCATGGACTTGCCGTTGTTGACGTCTTCCTGAGAAGACCAGTCAAGTACCGGGTAGCCCATCTCGGCGGCTATGGCCCACAGGTTGATTGCATTCGCCACGACGAGCATATCTCGAAACCAGGCCAGGGCCGTGATTGCGTGGTCCCCCACCCCAATCTCAATAGGAGCGGCCCACGCCGTGCCATCAGCTGTGTACAAGACTTCGTGGGTGCTCCCCACTGTGGCATTGGAGGCATGTAAGTAACCACCCCCGGCCTTGAGCAAATTGGCATACACCCCGGCCACGGCGGCCCAGCCGCCCGCCACGCTATACTTGCGCAAGACGTTACTTGCCCCACGCCCTGCCCACAGATAGCCGCCCCAGGTCTCCAGCGACGTCACGTCCTTGCCGTGTACGTGGTCACTGGTCGTCCACGCCGAGGTCCCCGTATCCCACTCGTACACCGAGTCCCCCGCACCGCAGTACCACTTCCCGTCGTACCGCGCGAATGCCACCGCTGGCCCGTCAAGTTCGTCACGGTTCACCCGGAAGTACAGGTCTTGAGTCTGTGCTGCCCAGGCACCAGAGTCCAGCCGCCTGTTGCAAATCCCGCCAGCGTAGCCCCCGCCAGAGGCCCCCGACCAGCATAGGTACCGGTCGTAGGCGGGCGGGTCAGTCCCCTCAGCGTTGGGAGTAACCACGATGTGATAGGTAGTCCCCGCAGTCAGCGCCACACCGGCCCCCCAGATGACTTCGTACCAGCCATACGCCCAGGAAGGGTTCACTACCTTAGACGCCAACGCTGCCCCAGTCGGTGCCCCACCAGCGTTGGCGTACAACCCTACGGTTACAGCGCCCAGGGAGTTGGCAGCACTCAGGTACAGCTGAATGCTGGTACACGTAATGTCTCCCACAGGGGCGAACCCCTGAGACAGAGAGACTTTGGCGAAGTGGACCTTGAATGTCATGTCGAAGTTGCGCCACTGGTTTGAGGATGACCAGGCGCTCTGCGAGTACACGGCAGCGTAGCACAGGCCGTACATGTACGGGTTGTCCATCGCCATATTCCAGGCGTACCCGTTCACATCTGAGGTTGAAAGGGCGATCCAGTAGTACCCCTCGGAGACGGCCAGGGGAGCAGCAAGGGCGAACGTAACCCAGGTGAATGCCGTAGTAACAGACGCTGCCGCTACTACCTGCGTGGCCAGGGCAGCGCCGGTCGGGAATCCGTTGCCATCAGCGTAGATAGACAGGGTGATCGTGCCTGTTGTCGCTGCTGCCTTTTTGATCCGTACCTCGATTGAGGAGATCCAGCGCTGGCTCGACTTCACCAGGAAGCGCTGGCCTGCTGCCTGTGAGGGGGTTGTGCCCAGGATAGGGGCATACGCGCCGTTGCCGCTGTTGCCCGTCTGGACTTCTGGCCCAGGCCACCCAGTAAAGTACAGAGTGCCGTTCCCCGGCTCGTAGCGGGGGAGCGTTCCCCCAGGGTTCTGGGGCAGTGGGCCGAGAGTCAGCTGGTTCGCAATCCTGGTCTCCAGGTTCCAGGCGTCCAGGAACGCAGCCGGATCAACCAGATTCTCCTGCCCCCTGCCCGTTCGCCAGTCACGCCAGGAAAGCATGGACCACTCGGTCAGGTCACTGTCCTTGGTTTCCCCACCACCCATCTTGGTGGCGTAGGGGTTGACCAGGTTGCGGCTGAACGAGATTGCGCTGGTTCCTACCAGCATTACCCCAAGCTCTTCCCCCGAAGCCTGATCTTTCAATACGACGTGATAACGCTTATCCGTCATGGTCTACCCCCTGGCCCGGCTTGGTCTTGCAGTGTGTATCCTGCCAGCTTCACGCCACGAACCTGCTGCCCGGGCCTTGACGTCCATTGCCAGTTTAAGGTAGCTATCTGATTTGGTGTAGTGCACCTGGAAGGTGGCTGCCGATTCATTCTTGTTCGCTGCCCGGTCATGCAGCCAGTAGAGAGCATAGAGTGTCACGAACCTCACCATCTCTCGTTCCATCGGCTCCCCAACCCCGAGTGTGGCAGTGTCGGTGGCCATCTCTGCCGGCCTGGCGTAGTACTCGATCCTGAGCGTGTAGTCCTCGCTCAAGCCATTCCAGGAGTTGAAGACCAGTTCCTGTGCGCCTGGCAGGCCAGTAACCCGCCAGTTGCTGGCCGGCACGTCCATCCAGGGCTCGGTATCCTCTGCCCGAACCAGGACACGGTTGAGGGTCACCAGGCCTGCAGGCAGAGCGTACTCGTAGTCATCCTCATCGAGAACAATGGCCTCGTTCGAGGAAAACACCAGCCAGGTCATCTCTGCTGCCCGGATCGCTTCGTTGATCGCAGACTCGAAGACGGTGCGGCGCTCCTGCGCAAGAGCACACACGTCCCCTGCCCCAATGGCCATCGTGAATGCAGGGGAGACGGTGAGGGTGGCTGCCGATAGATCGTAGCCCACAACTGGCCGTTCCTGCCCTTCCGGGGCGGCGTGCAGTCCACCAGCGTCGGTCACCACGTAGGCGTAGTGCCCGACCCAATACGAGTCAGGCTCCATCAGGTTGGCCGCATCAACGATGGTTGTGGTACTGCCACCCGTTGCCACCACTCTGCGGAAGCCACCGAATGCGTCCGCTACCGCACCTATGATGTCACTTCGTGTCTTTAGTGCCATGTGCGATCCTCCTAACTGTTGCCCACAACCAGGCCGCCAGCCGAAACTTCGGCGGCCGAATTGGAGCTACGATTACAGTCTCTCTAGGTTTCCGGGGCAGCTGCCCCGCCAGAAGTTCTTTGTAGACGTCGCCCCACCGATGGGCCTCACGTTTCATGTTCCCGTGCTCTGTTACCCACTCAAGCCCATCCGCGCCCAGCCGATGGCGCAGGCGCCGGTCTCGTACCAACAGGGTGAGCGCGTCGTACCACTGGTCGTTGGAAACAAGCAGGCCGTTGCGCCCGTTGACTATATCCCGGTAGGGTGGCATGTCCGTGCACACGGGTACCGCCCCGCCCACCAGGCCGGCGACTAGCTGCCTGGCCGCTGCCATGCTTTCCAATGCCTTTATCGAGGACTTGCCCTGGTTGAACCGGTCGTCTGGGTCAAGGCAGCAGCACACGATGTCAAACTGGCGTACCAGGCCAGGGTATGCAGCGTAGGATACCGGCTTTATCACTGCCAAGCGCGGGATAGCCTGGCGTACTTCTGCTGATACCCAGCCACTGGCTATGACAGGTTGGACGTTGGGGTAGTCTCGGGCCAGCCTGCCCAGAGCCTCTATCACAGGTTGCCAGTCGCCCCGCCAGTGATTATGCGTTCCCACCAGCCCCACTGTGATTGTATCGGCAGAAAACACTCGCTCGGTTTCTACACTCTCCTGAGCAAACCAGGGCAGGACAATGTAGTTCGGCAGCACGATTGGCTCGTGCTTGGTGTACTCGGCCAGGGCAGAGGCCAGGCCAGGTGTGGCCACCGTCACGCAGTCTGCCAGCCCAAGCATCTCGATAAACTTGTCGCCTGACCAGTTGGGATGGTACCTTCCGGTCAGATCGTCGTCACAGTCGAACACGACTTGGCCGCCAAGCTCGTGTACCTTGTTCACGATTGCCTGGTTTCGTGTCCTGCTGAACTGCCGTGCGAACAGGCAGAGGTCCTTGTCCAGAAGCGCGTCCGCTGCCTTGCCGGCCGCTAGAACTTCATCCCTACCCACCACGTCTATAGCGAAGTCGGGGCTCCGGGCCAAGTAGCCCAAAGGCCCAATAGCGCGTAGCAGATGACTGGAGTAGGCGGCCGTTCCTGCCAGAGTTTTTACGAATGCGGTTATGCTAATAGGCATCGGGCTTCCTTCTTGGTGTAGAAACTAAAGCGGGGCGGGCCAGGGAGACCCGCCCCGCAGTCACTTGTGCTATTCAGTTGTAGTGTGCGCGACTAGATTCCCAGAGGAACGATCCCTACCTTGACCTTGCCAATGCAGGAACACTCCGACCCTTCCTCAACCTCTGTCACCAGCCGCACCCAGGTCCGCTGAGTGCTGAAGCCAACCAGGTACTCGCCCGTGGCGTTGATGGGTTCACTGCGGGCGATTTCCTCGTAGCTGTCGTCGTCATCAACGTCTGCCGCTTCGATGGCGAACTCGACCGTAATGCCGTCCGGGTCCGTGCCGGGGACCGAGATCTTCATGGTCGCCCCTTGTGCAGCAGTCCCATAGATGGCCAGGCCGTCAGAGGTGTCGTCTGTAACCACGGGGCGGTAGATACCGCGCCGCAGCATCAGTTCGTCATCGAACGCAGCCGCGCTGGTTCTTGCTAGCTTGTGAGTCATGATTTTCTCCTTCTATATCCTAGACTCTGAGGCCGGAGCCTAGCTCCAGTCGCCAGCGGGCATCAGGTTGCTCATCCGAGCGGCGTAGTAGGAGCCGAACCCGGCCAGCCCCACCACCCAGTCAATCCGCAGACGCTTCACCGGCTTGTCTTCCAGCTCGTGATCGTCGCCACCGACCCAGTAGGCTTCCATCTCGTTCAGCTGAATCCCGGTCAGGCCCTCAGCTGAGTCGAACTTGACGGCGTAGATACTGGTCGTGTCGTCGCCCCCGTCGCCGGGGTCTTCGGTGTCGGAGATGATGTCGGTCACCTGGTCGGCCCTCACGCCGATGTCGATCAGCTTGGCCTTCCCGAAGGTGGCGAACTCGCGGTCGTACTGGTCCTTGCTTGAGTCAAGCAGGCCCAGCCGGCGCAGGACACCGCCCACGCCCAACCACATGTTCTCGTTCATGAAGAAGGCGTCAGCCCCGCCAACGTACTTGCTCAGGCGGTGCAGGCCGTCCAGGAAAGCGTTCTCGTTGTCGGCGTCGGCGGTCACGTCGAAGGGCGTGCCGGCTACTCCCAGGACAAACGACTGCCGGGCGGGCAGGGTGCCCACACGGTACTGCAGGCCGTAGAAGCCGTCCACGTCGTAGGCCGGGGCGCCGTTGATGAAGTAGTCGTTGAAGCCGTATCCAATGGACTTCAGCTTCATGTTGGTCTGGGTCACGGCCACCGGTTGGATGACGTTCTTGACCAGATCGAATACCCGGTCAACGTCCACGTCACCGCCAAAGGGCTTGACGCTTTCCTCGACCTGGTCGGTCTGGCCAGACGCTTCGGCGTATCCGGCGTTGATCTTGCGGAAGCCAACAGTCGGGAGATGCTGCCAACGAACCACGACCGAGGTCAGCGCGTCCACGTTCTCGAACGGGAGAATCGCCAACAGGTCGGAGTACCGGAGCAGGTTCTCCAGGATTGCAGTCTTCAGAGGGCTCTTGGACTGCTTGGCATAATCGTTCAGTGTCGCTGCCATTGCGTAATCCTCCTCAAAGGATCAGGTTACTTCTTGAGCCCTAGCGCAATCGCCAGCCGCTTGCTCGGGTCCTTCTCTCCCCCAAACGGGTCGGTTGGTGTAGCACCGGGGCCAGTTGATGTTGATACGGTGGTCGCCCCCATCTGCCTGGCGGTCTCTACTTGCGCCGCCTGCGCAGCTCTGAGGGCAGCCTGTTCGGCCTCAGTCTTGGCCGCGCCGCCTCTCTCGGCAGCGATCTTCAGTGCGGATTCGAGCAGCATCGTGTAGCCCGCTTCCGTCGCCCCACCACTCATATCGAGTTCAGGCGTCTCAAGGTCTAGCCCCAGGGAACTCAGCATCTTCGTAGCACGTTCCCGCAACTCGTCGGCCTTGGCCTGCACCTGCATCGCTGCCTGTGCCTGCTGGCGCTCCTGACTCAGTTGGGCCTGCAGGTACTGCACGGCCTCTTCTGGGTCGGCGCCCTTCAGTCTCAGTGCTTCCACTTGCTGAGCGTACTGAGCCTGTTGCGCCTGGACCGCTGCAAGTTGCTGCTGGTATGCCTGTTCTCTGCGCCGTGCCGCTTCCTTCTCGCGGTCCACAGCCGCCTGGTACTGCCTGAACTCTGGCAGTGTCGTGAGATCAACCTTCGGTGGGGCAGCCGCTGGGGCTGCTCCTGCTTGCTGCTCCTGACTCGGGGCTATCGTCTGGCCCTGAGCAGCTGTCGCCGGGGCTACTGGAGCAACTGCACTCTCGCCTGTCGCTCCCGCCTGGGCAACTCCACTCTGTCCGGACAATTCCGACATAGTCATGGTGGAATCCTCCTGTTGCTTGTTAAGTCTGGCAGGGACCTGGCCCCTGCTGATCTTCATTATAACCCCTTGCTAAGTGTCTATCAATGATTACAAGGGGGTCAGTTTACAACCCCAAAGCCTTCGCCCCGAGCTTCCACTGGGGTGTGGGCCGGTACCTGTATTCCAGCTTTGGCATTGTGCTCTTCCAGGCCAGCGGTGTGTCCAGGAACACCTTGGGCGTCTTCTTCGCCTGGTACGCAAAGTTGGGGGCATACGTACCGCCACCACGACGCTTGTAGTACCGCTTGCCCCCGGACGACCTGTAGTTCGTGCCCAGGGATGACGTGCCCATCTGCCCGCCCTTGTAGTAATAAGCCCACAGTTCGTGAGTGGCAGCAAAGGCATCCTGCGCATCGAAGTACTGGCCTATTTCAGGATGCGCTGCCTTGTAGGCCCGGCGCTCGGCAGATGCAGGGGGGAGGTCATAGTACCCTGCCAGGATCGCTTCGTAGCCAGGGATAGTTTCGGCGGCCGAAGTCTTGAACTCTTCGTCCTGTGCTCTTGCCTCTGCCCAGTCCTCTGGCGTACCCCACTTTTCTGTGTAGTTCTTCTCTCCCCAGTTCCGCGCCATCTCCAGCCCCATAAGCCACTGGTCTGGGGTGGCGGTTTCCCTAGACTCTGGATTCAGCAGAAGCGCTATCAAGGGATCGTCCTTCAAGTCTGAGATCATCTGGCCGGGCGGGAGCTCTTCGTTCCAGTACTGCCAGAACGCATCACCCCCCAGGTTGTAATAAGCCCAGAGCTTGTTCTCGGGCTCAAGCCCAAACTCGATCTGTAGGTCAGCATGCTGGTCTATCTGAGGGTGCGCCACTCTGTACGCTGCCCGGGCGGCGGTATCCTCGTAAGGGATAGCCTTGTAGGCTTCCATGATCCCTTCCAGCCCAGGGATCTTTTCGGCGGCCGAAATTTCAAACTCATCATCTAGCCGCCGCGCTTCTGCCCAGTCTTCCGGTGAGCCCCAGTCTGGGTTCTCGTTCTGCTGCTTCCAGAGCTCCAAGTCCCTTTGTGCCTTCTGGTATTCCGCCAGGGGAATCGTAGACTTGTCCTCTGTGGCCAGAATGGCAGCCACGGACGGGATCTCTCGTACTTCCCAACTCAGTTCGCCTGGCGGTATCTGAATGTTGTAGAGGTCCCAGAACCCGCTGGACGCCTGAGAGAGCACCTGCTCCTCCGGGGACTTCTTCTTCAGGGACATGGTTGCTGCTGACGGAATCTCCATATCCCGCAGGGCAACACCAAGTTCCCTGTCTGTCCACCGGCCAGGGTAGAGGGCCTGTATCTGCCCGATCAGATCAACAGCAGGCATCTCCTGGATGGGCGCAATGTACCGCTCGTGGGCACCCTTCTCCCCACGGGCCTGTGCTGCATTGAATGCATCCCAGGCAGGACCGGATACCTTCGTGTCCCAGACATTCAGCGCCGCCTCAGTGGGGCTGTCGTATTGCCTCTGGTACTCCTCGTAGGCTGCCAGGTCTACCCCCGCCAACAGGCTGTCTGGAGTGACCAGTTGCCCCGTCCGCTTGCTCAAGTCCTGTGCTGCCGCCACGATCTTCGGGTCTTCCCTCATGCTGGCAGTCAGGTTGGCCCAGTAGCCGTCTACCGCTTCGTAGTACCGGGGCCAGTCTGGCGTACCATCCGCCCCAATGAAGTCGCCCGCCTTCGGTCTCCCTGCCTTCACAGCGGCCAACACGTCCTTGCGCCGGATAGCCTGTACTTCCTCCGGGCTGGCACCGTAGACCGAGCTCAGGAATACCTCGCCTGTCTCAGGAATGTGTAGCTCGACCCGCAGTGCCGCCAGATCGGCGTTCTGCTGGTCATACAATGCCTGGCTTGCTTCGTTGTCCCAGGGCGTCCCCCGCCTGATAGCATCGAGCCTGGTCTGAGTCCCGCGCCGAATCTCGTCACCGCGCCGGCTGTACTCGTTCCACTGCCACTGCTCAGCAGGAGTACGGTCTTCTGGGCTGGCCCCTGGCAGGGTAGAGCCCCTCACCCCGTATGGCCCCATCTCAGGATGGGTTAGCTGGAGAGCCTGAAGCGCCTCTTTACTTCCCTGCTCTGTCAGTGGGGCATACATCGTTGCCCGCTTCTCCTGGGCCAGCGCAAGTTGTTCTCGCTCTCCCTTCGTTAGCACGGTGGCTCTAAGACCCAGCCCATACGAGGTTAGCGTCTGAAGCCCTCTGCTGATCTGCGCCAGCCGTACCCCATCACGAAGTACTGTCTGCGCTTCCTCCAACTGTGATGTAGTCCACCCCTGCTCTCTCGCCAGCGCCTCTATCTTGTCCTGCGAGCCAAAGACCCCCATCGCAGTGTTGAGAGAGAACTCTCCTGCGTGCGCTCGCCGGTTGAGGTCCTGCGCAATGAGCGTGGGCTGCACCTTCGTTGGATTCAAGGCAGCCCCAGCCGCCAGCATGTTATCAATGCGGTTGGCCTGGAATCCCTCACCAGCGGGCAGTGTAACCCCTGGAAGCACTTGTGCCTCAATCCTCTCTCTGTTAGCCCCTGGGAGCATCCCGGCGAGATCCCTGACACCACCTGGGAGCATCCCAAGTTGCTGCCTGATCGGGCCTTCCAGGTCTATGCCCTGTGGCCCGCCAATGCCCAAGAGGGCGGTGATCGCCAAGACCACCCCAGTCTGTGGAGCAAAGCGGCCAATCTCCTCTGGCTCTCCCACTACTCCTGTGAGCCGTAGGGGCAGTTCGATGAACGGGAAGGCTCGCAGCCCAACATCGCTGGCAGCCTGGAACAGTTCGTCAACCAGGTTCTTGTTTTCCCTTTGGTACTTCTTCTGGAAGAACACCGCCTGGAATGGTACTATCGTCTCCAGCGGGTGAAGCCTTATATCCGTACCCGGAATCCCAACCGAGCCAGCGTACTTGGCAGGTAGCCCGCTCTCCTGATTGACGAGCTCCAGTGCTTTGTTCAGCTTAACGTAGGCAGTCAGTGCTCCAGGGCGCGCGGCGATCCGCTTGAGCCAGTTGGCCGCACTGTGCGTCAGCCAGTAAGAGAAGGGACTGACGCCCTTCAGGAAGGAATCAATGTAAGTCTCGTCTGCTATATAGTCCAGCAGCGAAAAGTCGGCCGCCGCCTGCGCCACTCTGACCGCTACTGCGCGGGCAGTTGACCACCCACGTGAAAGCACCCCACCTTGCGCCCAGACGTCCAGCGCAGCAGTAGCCTCGGGTGACAAGCCCTCCAACTTTGATACTACATCAACCATCTCATCAAAGTTGCGACACCCTGCCAGCCCAGCCTCTGCTGCCTTGACCGTATCAGGGTCCATCAGCCTGGCAACATCGTCTGGTATCTTGGGTGCCCAATCCAGGCCCGCCTCGAAGGCAGTGTAGAAAGCCCGGCGATAGCGCGATTCCTCACCTCTGCCTATGAAGTCTTTCCATTGGCCCCACGTCTTGGAAACCCAGTTGTTAGCATCGTCTAGCCCCTCGACCAGTTGCATCTGCCCGGCTGCCTCACCCCCTATACGGGGTGTCACTGTACCCAGTCGCGCGAGGCCGCGGTCAATCGTACCACGACTGACAAGAGAGACCGTCCCATCCACGCTCATCGTGAACATGTCGCCTTGCCAGTTGCGGATCGCGTAGCCGGGACTGGTCAAGTAGAGGTTGCCCATGAACTGCTTGACCGTTTGTACCCACTTCTGCCAACCTGACAGTTCCGCGGCTCCCACCCCCTGTGCTTGCAGGCTTTGGTAGCTCACCTCGGTTGCCAGGTTCGCCAGGTACTCCGGCAGGGTAAACACCTCCTCTGAGTAGAAGTCCGGGTCATCAAGCACATCAGCTAGCGGCGCTAGCAGTGGCCTCACTTCGTCAGCAGCCCCACTGATCGCCAGACCGCCACCGTGGGACACCAGTGTTTCAGGAGCGGTGATGAAGCGGTGCACAATCTCCGCTGCTTCGTCTGGGCTGTCTACCCCCTCAAGCAGCGTGCCAAATATCTGGACGGTCTGGTTAGCAGCCTTGGCCGCCCTGGCACGCGGGGTGCGAGCAATAGGACTATTGGTGTCTAGCCAGTTCCTCATCCGGTCTACTATGCTGTTCCCGCGCGGCCCTTCGTCAGCAGCCTGGGTCACAGCATAAGTAGCCGATGCTGCCTTGTCTCTGGCTTCCAGAACCGTCGCAGCACGCCGCTGGTCTTCCAGGTAAGCCGCATCTCCGGCGCGCTGGGCCAGCTCCTCAGCAGACACCAGTGGAGTTCCGCCCGGGGGTCCCTGAGTGGCTTGCTGCCAGACCAGTTCGCTAGGACTTCCCTGAGTGGCTTGCAGCTTGCTCTCCCACCAGGGAGCCTCGCTAGGAGGGCCTTCCCGAACAGCCTTCAGCGCATCGGGTAGATCGTCTGCCTCTTTAACAGCATCGTCAACCAGCGTGACCTGCTTGCCAAAGTCGTCAAGCGCCTGGACCTCTGCTGCCGCTGTTGCCTTTACAATGGCCTCTACCTCGGAAGTGTCACCGCCGTACTTGGCAAGGGCTGCGGCACGTGCTTCTCTCACCTTCTGGCACGCCTTCAGCCCCTGAATGTAGTTGACCGGGTCTAGCCCGAACTGCCCTATCACCTCGTTCCACAGATCGGCGCTCTGAGGGATGCGCCCTGTCCGCTGAATTTCTTCGGCCGCCGAAGTTCTGTCTTCACCACGCGCCTCTACCCCGGCCAGGTACGCATCTGCCGCTGCCTTGTCCTGCTGCCAGCGCTGCAACTCGGCAGGGGTAGCATCTTCTGGCTTGGGCGGGTACAGCATCACGTCGCGGCCATCCACTACGGTGCTCAGAGACTCACCGGCCATCAGCCGGTCAACTGCCTCGCGTTGCGCCTCGTAGGAACTGAACCCTAGCATCCTGGCCTGCCGTACAGCAGCCTGGGATTGAGGCGTGTTCCCGTAGGTCGTCGCCACGTACTCGTTGATGGAGGACGCACCCAGCCGGGCCGCTGCCAGTACTCCCTGAGAGATCGCCCACCTCGCACCAGGATGCCACCCGAGGCCTGCTGACTCAGCGATCGCCGCGCTCTGTGCCTCTTGCTCCTCGGTCATGTGTTGGGTTGGGGCAAGGGGTATGACCCCGTGCTTGCCAGGGGCCCTCTGTGTGAGCGTGCCCACGGACTCCTCTACTACCCGTACCGGGACCTGAGCCGCCTCCAGGGCCATCTTCACTGCCGTCTCCGCGCCGCGCGCGACTCCACCTGTTACAGGACTTCTCTTGACGTCCCGCCACACCGCGCCGGGCATCTCCCAGGCCCGCCCGTACGCCCCTCCCACGATTCGCTCTACCGCCTCAGAGGGCGTTTCGCTGACTACCCCTGGTGGCACACCGAACGATGGTTGAGCCCTCGGTGCCTCTTCTGGGCTTAGTGTCTGTGCCAGCATGGCAGGCGGGGCCATCATCTCTGCGAAACTCATCGGTCGCCCAGGCCGTGCCGGACCTGTGCCCCTTGCCGCTGTCTCAGCTAGCCCAGGCCCTGCTACTGGCTCACCTGCCCTCTGCAAGATGTCCTGGATGCGCTCGTACGTGTACTGCACCGCGCCTACTGGTGCGTGCTCTTTCAGCCACCCGAGAACCTCTGGGGGATACGCATTCGGCAATATCGGCAGCATCTGCTGCCACGGGGGGACGGCAGATGCAACTGCCCGCTGCGCTGCGCCGGCGTCGCGCCAGCCAGGGACTGTTGGCCTCACAACAAGAGGAGGAGAGGCAAGCCCCGGGGGACGCGAAGGGGCGGCAGCTGCCTGCGCTGCAAACGGGTTGACAGGCGGAGCAACACCACGCCTGGCAGCCTCTACGACTGCGGGCGGTACCCCAAAGGATGGGGCAACAGGCGCCGGCCGAGGGGCAGGAGTGGGGGCAGGCTCACGCCACCACTCAGGCTTCTGCTTGCCAGCCTTGACCGCTGCCTTCTTCTTGGCTTCCTCTTGCTCGTGTAACCTTACATCAGCGAGACTGGGCATAGAGCCACCTCACCGCCACAGTAGGTATTTCACATCCAGCGACTTTGGGGTTGCCACCGGCGCCCGAAGGTCTGCATGTTCACGCCACGCGCCTGCTCTTCCAACTGCGCCTTGGCGAGCATTTGGTTGTAGGCATCCATCGCCTGCTGCTGTGCAAACTGACTCTGTTGGAACTGCTGGTTCCAGGCATCGGTTGCCTGCCTCTGGGCGAAGTCTGTAGCCCACTGGTTCTGCTGAGCCTGCTGCTGCATCCAGGGCAAACCAACATTCATCCAGGCCATCTGCTCCTGTGCATTCGCAGTAGGCACGGTAGCCCACGGTGTCTGGCCCCAGTCACCCCAAGGCAACCAGCCAGCACCACCAGTCGTCATCGGCGTTGTTCCCCACGCAGGAGGCAGGATAGCTCCCCCTCCACCTCCGCCGCCCCACGTCTGGCCCGACTGTTGCTGTTGCCCCTGCTGTTGCACTGGGGGAAGCGCTGCCCCAGATATAGAGCCACTACCCCGCCCCCACGCTGGAAGCCTGTCGGTGTACTGGCCCTGAGACAGACGGTCTAGAGCTGCCTGCCAGGCACTCGCCCCACTGCCCGCCGGCCCTTCTGATCTGTCAGGGTATAGTACTGCCATGTCACTTACCTCCATACTGCTTGGCCCAAAGAGACTCCATCTCCTTGGTGTATCGCGCTGCCTCTGCCCCTACCCGCTCGGGTGCCGTGCCGGGCAGCCGCTGCGCTGCGAATGCTACAATTGCCTGGGGATCGCCACGTTGCTGCGCGTATCGAGCCAGTACCGCCTTGTCCCCAAGCTGCTCTGTCTTCATACTCTGCGCCACGTCGGCCAGAATATCCACCGCCTCCAAGGCAGCCTCGTGAATCAGCCCACTCGTCTTACCCTTCATATCGCTACTCCCCTTCCCTGCCTGGAATCGGCAGTGTAGAAGGTAATGGGATCGGCCCCACCCTCTACTGCGCCCCTCCTACATTCCCCGGAATGGGTGGCGCTTCCGGTGGCGGATTGCCTGCCATCGCCATCATCGCAGCTAACCCCCGCTCCCCCTGACTGCCTATCATCTCCGGGATCTGCTGTGGCGCTATAACTCCAGGGGGTATTCCTTGCATAGGTCCGCTAGGTAGTCCGGGTACTGGGGGGGGTCCTGGGGGTGTAGATGGTGGTTGAGTTGGTGTGGTTGTCTGTTGTTCTGCTATCTCTATCCCCAACACCTCTGCTAACTCCTTACTATACTGACTGACGATTATGTTGGCCACGATCTCAGACGCCTTGCTAGAGAACAGCATCTTGTCTCTGAGCACAGCCTTGATCTCGTCCATCGGCGACTGGTTGATCGTGCCCTTCGCTTGCTGGAACAAGTCCAGGAAAGTGGTGTGCGAGATCAGGCTTTGCCCTGCCAGGTTGGCAAGCATCATCACTTCACCGTTCGCATCCTTTGGCAGGGAAGCACTCAGCTTGACCAGGTTCCTATGATACCCACCGATGTCTTCTGGCTTGATCACCAGGTCAATTGCCTCAGCACCAGTCTGCCCCCACACACTCCAACCATCAGGCCCAGAGTAGAACTCTGCCAACTCCAGGATCAGTTCGTTCAAACTCTGGTACGCATGTTCCCGGGTTCGCTGACGATGGGCGATTCGCATCAAAACTGGTGATGCCATTGCGCTCAACGCCAGCCCACTCACATCACCTTGATACCTGCCCATCATTCCTGCCGACACGGTTGCGTCTTCGATCTGCGATTCCAATATCTGGAGTTGTGCGTCACCGGCAGGATGAGGACCGGGCGGTACGAGGAAGTCTACTTTGGCTTTGTCAGGTAGGTAGTTCTGTGCATCGGGGCCGAAGTCCAGAGTGATAGGTTTGTCTGTCCCGGTTACTACTGTGGCTGCGTTGGCGAACATCTCCACGATCCGCTGCCGGTACCCGAGCAGCTCACACATCGCAGCAATAGCACCCTTGGTACTGCCAGAGCCAACTGTCGTCCCGCCAGTGATTGGGAACAGCACGCTCAGAGACCCGTCCTCACCTTTGAGCGGAGTAGAGATCCCAGCATATCTGATGAAGGGAATCCTGCTGTAGCCAGGCATACGCACCGGCTTCTTGAGAAAGTCATCGCCGGCTACCACGCAGTTGGTCACTGCGCGCACTCTCTTCTTGACCGTTCGGAACTTGGCTCGCTTGGGCTTCTCACTCTTGGCAGTAGACACCAGCCCTTCAATGCCCGGCTCTTCCGACTGAGGCACCTTCTCCTTCACCGTCTCTTCAATGACGTCAGTGCGCCAGTAGTCCGCAAAGTCAATCTCTGCGTCCAGCCACTCTGCCTCTTTGATCCCATCAGGGTGGCCCGGCAGGGTGCCCCACTCTTCCTCGATCTCACGCCGGCTACGCTTCCAGGCGTGCACCAGTTCTGCGTCCTGACCAGGCCGGGAAGAGGGCAGAGCATACACGTTGCGTGGGTCTACGTTGCCCTGGATCAGTAGGGGCAGATCACCAGCCACAGCGTTGTCGTCGTACAGGCAGCGAAGCACACCTTCCCCGAAGCAGGACGCGAACCACTCAGCATCTGCCAGAGCGTCTAGCACGTTGGCCTGATACCAGACACCGTAGAGAAACTTCTCGATCAGGTCGGCTTGATCGGCCGCCACTGCCTTGATGTCACTGGCAGGAACACTGATGATCGGTGGCTTGGTTAGCAGCAGCGCCTTGTAGGACTCGACCCTGGTCCAGCCGATCGGCGCTGCCAGTCTGCGCTCGTCCGGGCCGGCTGCTTCCTCCCAGACGTCCATGAGGTATATGCGCTCATAGCCATCCATCCTGGAGTTACGCTCACCCCACGTGGCCTTGAGTGCCCCGGCTCTCTGTTGTACAAACGTTGTCGTAATGTCAGAAGGCTTCATCCACTTACCTCCACGGCCAATTCGGCGGCCGAATTTCTATCCCCACTTCATGCCCCGTCTCTTGCCTGGCTTGAATACGCCATACTTAATCGCCTTCTCTACCAGCCCGTATCGCTGAACCAGAAAGTTGCGCAACGCATCCATCGCGTCGTTGTCTTTGTCCTGTGGCTCTTCACTGGCCACCCCGCCCTTGCTGTCAGTCCTGCGCTTGTAAACCTGGAACTCCTGCTGAGTGCCAGTGCAACCAGGTGCGCAGTAGTACCGCGGTACCTTCAGGGCAGGATCGGACAGGAATGTCTTGACCCTCACGATCCCGTCTAAGACCCGACCCGCATTGAATGTCGTGAAGCTAAAGTCCTCCGGGTCGTTCTCTACTGTCCCCACCAGGTTGCGCCACACCTCTGCTGTGCTGGCTGCTGCCTGGTGTTGCTTAGTCTCGTGCCCGCCGATGGCCTGCGTTACACCGTGCCACCAGTTACGTGCCCGGCACATCTCAATGACGTCGTGATGAGTCTTGTCGTGCTCCCAGATCTCGTCTATCTGGTTCACGATCTCCATCGTGCCATCGGTCACGATCTGCAGGGCAAGGATCGCGTAGCGGCTTGGGCGATAGCCAGGGTCCACTGCCAGGTACACCGGCTGCTCGGGATCGTACTCGATCTGCTTAACGTGCGTCGTGCACTCGAACTCAGGATAGATCCTGGCCGGACTTGGCACCAGCTGAGCTGCTACCCGCCTGGAGAAGTCATCGGCAGGAAGGGTGTCCCGCAGGCGCTTGATCTCGGGATCGTCCTCGCCACCAGGGTACACTGCCAGGTTCGCCCACGTCGGGAGTGCGAACACCGCCCCGTTGAAAATGTTCGGCCCCTCGAATGACTTGTAAAGCTCAGCGTACCACCCGTGGTTATCCCACAACGTCCCCGATAGGATGATCAGGCCCCGTGTCTCCGATACCCTACCAAGTGCCCCCAGGAGGGTGTCGTAGCTGACCAAACCCGACTCGCAAATTAACACAATGTCGTAGGCCTTGCCCCGCCCCGTGAGCTCCCTCACCCCTGCCCGGCTTAGGGAGATGGTCTCAAATCCAATGGTGCCCTTGATAACGTCCCACGACCACGTGCCCTGCTTGGGCAGGGAAGGTGTGCCCGTCAGCAACCCTAGCTTCTCGAAGTCTCCAATTAAATATTCGCACTCAGAGCGGCTCTGATCGTACTCTTGCGCGACTACCGCAACCTGGCCGGACCGGTGACACCACGGCGTTCGAGCTAATACTTCGGCCGCCGAACTTCTGCTCTTGCCCGACCGCTCTCCACCAGCAATGAGAAGCACCTGCGCCCCGCTCTGATGGATCGGCCACTGCACCTCGCTGGGCTTGTAACCCACCTGCTGGAAGGTGTGTGCCTTCTGTGCTACGGTAGGCCATCGGGCCATAGTGTTCCCCTTCTCAAGTGTACTAAGCCCCCGGAACGGCCAGGCCGGCATTCCCGCCGAGCCTCTCCAACCAACACTCAACCGGAGGTGAGGCCTTACACCTGCTGGCAGGGAGCGGAACGGATGTAGCCGGCATTCCCGCCAGGCTCTCCAACGCCACCTCACACGACTGGAGCACCCTCTCCCTGCGCCCCACACCTGCCCGCCGTACCAGCCTCGCTACCTCGTGGGCACGAATCTTGGGACACTCAACTGTGACTGGGAGCCTACTGCCGGGCAGGCCCCTGCGTGCACGCTTTCAGTCCTGAAGGGCAGAGTGTGCCCCGATCTCGCCGGTGCTACCCTAGCACTTGCCCTGCTTAGGTGCTCCCCTGAGTACCCGCGGCCCTGGGTCTGGTTCGGCCGCCGAATTGTGAGCGGGCGCCATCAGTGTGCCGGGCCTACCCTCTGAGCCACCCGCCCCTTGTGAATGTCCTGCCCCCACTACACCGAGCCGCCTACTGCCCTGCCAATGCTCCCTTAAGTGTGAGAGCTGCGCGCCTGTGCTTGAACTGAGTGAGGTGCCTTTACGACACGGCGCGCACAAGACCAACTGTGACCGCTAGCCTGCTACGACGATCGGGGCACCCCCTCTCCGTGCACCCGCTCCTTGAGAGAGTGCTGCCCCCACAACAGAGTGACGCCCGCCGCCCTGCCAATGCTCTTTCGGGCCAATAGCTTGCGCGCCTAAGCCTCAACTGAGTAAGGTGCTCTAATGCCCCGGCGCGCACAAGACCACTGTCTCTTGCGCGCCGACTCTGGAAGGGCAGGATCGCTAACCCATGCCACAGGCGCGCAGATGGTCGCCTACTCGGTGCTCTCGTCCTCGCCAGTGCCCAGGGCCATCAGCTCAGCCAAGAACTTGCGCGCCTCGGCGGAGAGGTCATGCTTCAGGTCCAGTGTCTGTGCTGCCCTGCCTAGCGAACGATCCAGCAGCTCGCTTGCCGCTGCCTGCTTGACCTTCTCATCCTTGCTCTCCAGGCCATGTACCTTGACTGCCATCGCCTGGGCCAGGGTCCGTACCATCAAGGCCCGCGCAGCTGCAACAGTGTCCAGAAGCAGCAACGTGACAGTCTCACCAACGTAGGCAGGCCAGTGGCTGATCGTGCCCTCGGAGATACCAGTTGCCTTGGCCGCGTCCCTTGCCGAGGATGCTCTCAGCCGGGCAAGAACGAACCGAAGCTGCTCGTTGGAGAGCTGGGCCAGATGTGCCTGGAGGGTGGTTTCGGTGGTTTCTTGGTGCTTGTTGGTACTTGTTGGCGTGTAGTCTACTTGTTCTTCTGTCATGGCTTACCTCTTAGGTTTAGACAGGCGATTGATGTACAAGTTAAGCCTACGCAAGGCTGTTAGCTCTGTTTTGGAGCGGGATGATTTGGCGCGAAGTCTAGTCTGCTCCGACTTGGCCCAGGACTTGTTGATCTTACCATCTGCCCCGACTCCACCACGTGGGCGGGCGTAGGCAGTAAGCGTTCCCTTGCGCAGCAGTAGTTTGCTAAGCCACTGGCCCGATTTTGAGTTCGGCTCCTTGAGCCTGGAGGTACCACTGCGCGGGCCGACCTTGCGCCTTTCTCCCCCGGCATAGATTGTGGTGCCTGGCTTGGGCTTTGACTTCTTTGCCATCTGATCTGCCCCGATTTCTCGAAGGAGGGAGTGGGCGCTTTCCCAGTGGTATCCAAGTCGGCATAGAAACTGCGCCACTCCCCTCCATCTTCTCAGTTCGGTAAATTCGGCGGCCGAATTTGCTCATGGTGAATTCGGCGGCCGAATTTGCTCATGGTGAATTCGGCGGCCGAATTAGGATCATTATAAACGAAGATCAAGTCAGAGTCGAGGATTTCAAAGCACCCAGTTTGGCCCTGGACGTACTAAAGTACTCCCGCGTTGGAGCAGATTGACCCCCTGTGCGACTTGACAAAGTGGTACAAATGAACTATAATCCCCAGCAACCCAGGAGGACAGACGATGGCAACGAATAAGGGCTTTCAGATTTTGCAATACGTTAGAGACTACGAGCAGACGGTGCCCCGCCCGTCGCTGCGAGAGATTCAACAGGCGCTGGGCAATCGCACGAGGCAGGCCACTGCCAAGTCGTTGAACGTGCTGATACGGGGCGGGTTCCTGGTCCGCACCGGGCGTGGACGCTACGGCCTTACAAAGCGCGGGGCAGAAGCCCTGGCGATCTATGCGGCACGGGATCGGACGGACTATGCTGCCGGCCTGTGCTCTCCAGAAGAACGACCGAACCTTACTGAAAACGAATAACTGGCCCATAGGCCAGTGACTGCCCTCGGAGTGAGGCCAGGCTGTCGGGTGCGCTGCCGAACGCCCCGGCTCGCCCCCCACTGCCAAAGGGAGTCGTATGACCGCGCGGCGTTGCTGCTGAGGCCTGGAAAGGGACCTCGGCGGTCACAACCCGGAATGGCACCCGGCAGCACCCGCGCCCCTTCCAAGACGCCTGCTTGTGGCCTTGAGTGGCCCACTCGCGGGCGTTTTGTACAATATGAAGCACTGTACGCCTGTACAGCGAGAAATTATCGGGCGGCTTAGCTACTCGCCCGTGCACCTCGCCCTGGGGTGGTAGGTTCACTCCTACCACCCCACGGGGGCGGGGGACAATCTGTAGCATCGAGGTGCGTTATGGCTATTCAACACATCGTCAGACGGTTTGAGGTTCTTGGGGACGTAGAGTTTGTCCCCAGTTTTGAGGAGTGGCGAACGACCTGCCCATCCTGCCTGCTATTCTTCCCTGAGAAGCGCCCGGGATGCCTGGTTATCACAGAGCCTATCCCGGGGCGGGCACACGTGAGATGCGGGGCGGGGTGTACGTCGAACGACATAACTGAGGCGCTCGGGCTGCCATACGGCTGCCTGTTGCCGAAACTCTCGGTCCCCACGCCAGACTGGATTCGGGAAGCAATCTTCAGGGAGGGCGACAATGGCTAACCCAAAGCAACCTTCAGCACTGATCAACCGGGAGGCGGAGGAAGCGCTACTGGGCGCAGCCCTCTTGGACCCGCACATCTTCGTAGACCTCAAGAACATCACCCCGGATTGTTTCTCCGAGATGCGCTTTAGAGGTTTGTGGGCAGCCGGTCAGGAACTGGTTCGGGCGGGGTCTGGGGTAGATTCCATCACGTTGCCGCTCGACGTGTTGGAAGCAGTGGGAGGGGCCGTTGGGCTACTCGATCTGATAGCGGCCTGCCCTACAGCGGTGAACGCAGTCGGTTACTCCAAGATCGTCAGGGGAATGAGAGACCGTCGAACCCTGGAACTCAAGGTCAGGCTAATGGGCCAGGCCACCTACATAGACGATGAGGGCAAGAGGAGCGCGCTACTCGCCCAGGCCGAGGCCCTGGGAGTCCGGTCCGACGACTTGGGCTGGACGATTTGCAACCTGACAGATGCTTTTGCCCCGAGACCGCCCCTGGAATATGCCATCTCTGGCATCTTCATGCTACCGTCCTTGAACATCGTGTACGGGGCACCCGGCAGCCTGAAGTCTATGCTAATGGCCGATGCGAGCATGAGTGTGGCAGCGGGCCTGCCCTGGCTGGAACCACTGCCGACGTGCGACGTGAACCTGGCCCCATTCGGAACAACGATGGTCCCCGTGCTCTGGTGCGATTTCGATAACGGGAAGCGACGCACCTCTGAGCGCACTCAGGCCCTGGCCGTCTCGCGTGGCCTGGCACCGGACACACCCTTCTTCTACGTTTCGATGCCCTCGCCCTGGCTGAACGGCAGCAACGCAGAATCAGTGGCCGGGCTAATCGAGCACGCGAAGATGGTATCTGCGGGCCTGATCGTCATAGACAACCTCGGGACGGTGAGCGGTGGGGTTGACGAAAACAGTTCTGAGATGATTCAGGTACTGGCGAACTTCCGGTACGTGGCGGAAGAGACCGGGGCGGCCGTCGTGTTGATCCACCACCAGCGCAAGGCTACCGGGCTCAACACGCGGGCGGGTGAGACCTTGCGTGGTTTCAGTGGAATCGAGGCTGCGATTGACCTGGCCTTGCTGGTAGAGCGGGAGGACCGGGGCAGTACAGTGAAGGTGCGCTCCACGAAGTCACGTGGAGAAGACACCGCACCCTTCGGAGCGATCTTCACCTACGACAGCGATCGCGCGACCGGCGAACTGACGAGTGCCCGCTTTTACGGAACGCCCATTGTAGACGACTCCAAACCCGCAAGGGCGAAACGGACAATCCTGGACGCCCTCGAAACCGGCGACCGGCTCTCGCAGTCGGACCTGGTAGAAAAGGTCAAGTCAGAGCAGGAGGTTGGTAGAAACATAGCGCTGGCAGCGCTTACCGACCTGGTCACCGCGGGGGTTCTAACAACAGAATCAGAGCAGGGGGGCAAGAGACACGCTACCCTGTATACTCTGAACTGAGTTTCGCTGTTTCGCTATTCTTCGCTATTCTATGGCACAGGACAGCGAAACGTTTCGCTGTTCGCTATTCTCCCCCCTTAGGGGGGAATAGCGAATAACGAACAGCGAGGAAAATGGCTGTTTAGATGGCTGTCCTGGAGATAAGAACAAGCCAGGGAGCGGGGAACTCCCTGGCTCAAACGGAGGTTACGTTATGAGCCAACTCATCTACACAAGCACAGCACGAAACCTGTTTGGGCTCACGCCGAACATGATACACCGACTTGGCGATCCTGACAAATTGGCCGCCAATCCTCACGGCTACAGCGCGTCACCCGCACGCTTGTACAGGCTTGACCGGGTAGAGGAGTTCGTGGCACAGCACCGTGGCGAGATCGAGAAGGTGGCCACCAGGCGGGCAGCTCGCTGGCAGTGCCAGTGGTACATTGAGGGCCTGCTTGGGTGGGCACAATCGGCGCCCGTCTCGCCCTCGAACTACTGCGACTTGCTACGCCAACTCAAGAAGAAGCCAGGAAGCAGCCTGGCCTACTTAGTGCTCAGAGATCGGCTAGCTTCGGCGGCCGAAGTCGCGCACAATCGCGCACAGACAGGAGGTTGTCATGGCCAGAGTAGTCCGTGCAGTTAGACATGGCCCACTTGGGCAGGAACCACACCACGAGCATTTCTACATCTTTGACCACGAGACAAAGCAATGGCTGTTCCACTCTTGCAGCCTGCCCGAGGGCGCCCGGTGCATAGCCCCACGCGGTCCCCGCCCATCAACAGGGATCCCCTTCGGGCGGCGCTTGCTGCCACGAGAGGAAGCTGAGTTAGAAAAGGAGATCACACATGACCGAACTGGATGAGATACTGGAGCTAGTGAACCAGGTTGGGGCAAAGTGGGACGCGCGAAAAGCAGCGGCGGAACAGGAACTCAGGGACCGCCTGACAGAACTGCAGGCGCAGTGTGAAGAAGGCCTGGAGATTCTTAGGCCACTGGCAGCCGATCTGCGCGGGAGTTCACCTGCCCTGCCCTCAGCATAGTACAATTCTCCTCAAGATGAGGAGGATTGAACATGCTGAAACTTACTGACGAACAGGCCAGCAAGACGCTGGCCCAGGTCTACCACTTCCTGCGCAGCCTGGCCCAGGAAGCAGAGCAGCAGGGGCCGAACCCCCCACCCACATCGGCCCCTGCCTCTGCGTAAGCAATTGTGCGGCTGCCCCCTGCCTGCACACGCAGGCTGTTGACGAGTGTGGTATAATGGATATACCATGACATACACAGGGGGGCAGATGACTGAATCGAAGCACACGACGACGATCCGCATACCGAAGGAACTTCTCAAGGCTGCCCGAGCGAAAGCACTCGAAGCAGAAGCCTCCCTGTCCGAAGTCATCCGCAAGTTTCTGACGCTCTGGGTATCTGGGGAGATCGAACTACCCAAGCGGGAGGAGATGGGAGATGAGAGCCATTCTATACGCCAGGGTCTCAGGTGACGACCGAGGGAGCGAGGATCGCAACCTCAATAGTCAGCTGGAGATGGGGCGCAAGTATGCCCAGGAACACGACTATACCGTTGTAGCCGAACTGGCGGAAGACGACCGGGGCGCGTCGGGCTACGCCATTGACCTGCCCCAACTGGATCGGGCCAGGAAGATGGCTCGGGCTGGTGAGTTTGACGTCCTGGTGACCAGAGAGATTGACCGCCTATCCCGCAATCTGGCCAAGCAGTTGATCGTAGAGCAGGAGTTAAAGCAGGCTGGTGTAGAGATCGGGTACGTCTTGGGCGAGTATCCCGACACACCGGAAGGCCGGCTCAATAAGCACGTCAAGGCCACGATCGCAGAGTATGAACGAGAGAAGATCGCCGAACGCACCATGCGGGCACGCCGGGACAAGGCCCGCGACGGCTACGTAATCACTCGAAGCCGCCCGCCCTATGGCTACCGGGCAGAGGACGGGGAGAAATCCCTGGTGGTCTACGAACCCGAAGCCCGGATCGTGCGCCTGGTCTTCACCTGGTACGTAGCTGGTGATGGGACAGACGGGCCAGTGGGCACCAGGATCATTGCCAAGAGGCTGACGGACATGCGCGTCCCCACCTGGAACGATGTACACGGTCTATGTTCCAAGCCCCGCTCAGCTGAGGGTGAGTGGGCTCCTTCTACTGTAGCAAGACTTCTCAGCAACGAGACCTACATTGGGCGCTGGAAGTACGGCGGCGTCGAGGTACCCATCCCGGCCATCACAGACACCCCTACGTGGGAGTCGGCTTGTGCCAGGCGGGTCTACAACCGCCAGATGTCCAGCCGCAACCGGAAGTATGAGTACCTGTTGGCTGGCAGGATACGCTGTGGCCTATGTGGCCTGGCCGTCTGCGGCACGTCGAAGGTGACACCCAAGCAGGTCTACCTGTACTACCGATGCAGTAGCTGGCGGGCGGATTGCGCGCTTCCTACTGTACGCGCTGACTACGCCGACACTGCTACGTGGGGGTGGATTGGTCAGTTTCTGACTGACCCGGCAGCCCTGGCTTCTGGTTTGCAAGCAGAGCAGGAGGAACGGAAAGGAGCCAGTAGGCCCTTGCAGGACCGACTAGCAGTGGTAGACAGTCTGCTGGCAGAACGGCAGAACCAACTGGAGAAACTGCTCGATCTCTACCTGGACGGCAACTTCCCCCGTGATGTCCTGACCGGCAGGCAGAAGCAGTTGGAGGATGGCATTGCTGCCCTGGCGAGAGAGCGCGTAGTCCTGGTTGATCAGCTGGAGCAGGAAAGCCTCACCGAAGACCAGGTATACAGCATCATCGAGTATGCTGGCGAGGTGGCGCGGGGCCTGGAGGTCGCAGAGCAAAGCTACGAAGCACGGCGGCGAGTCGTGGACATGCTGGATGTGCACGTCACCCTGACCGCGGAAGGCGGGGAGAAGGTAGCCTACGCCTCTATGCTGTGCGGTAGTAAGTCCTTCCCGATACTGCCCACAACAACAGGAAGAACTGGATGGCGGAGTTGACGACGGCGTTGCCGACGTCCCCCACGCCGTAGATGAGTTTGGTCGTGCCCTTGAGTTTGTGGTCCCTCTCTGCCACGGGGCTGCCTCCTTGTCAATGCGCGTGGGTGCTCCCGGCGGACCACAGTCCGCCGTGCTGCGAAGCCGCTGGACTGTTGTCCAGCGGGAGCAGCCCTCTCACATGCTCCCGGCGGACAACAGTCCGCCGCACTCTCAAGCCGCTGGACTGTTGTCCAGCGGAAGCGGCCCTCTCACATGCTCCCGGCGGACCACAGTCCGCCGTGCTCTCAAGCCGCTGGACTGTTGTCCAGCGGAAGCGACGGATGAAAGTTAGAAGCCGAAGTGGGTCCAGTCGGTGCCGGTGACCACGGAAAAGGCGAGGATCAGGAAAATGATCAGCAGGATGAGCCCGCAGCCGCACCCTGTGCACGATACCCCTCGGCCAAAGCCAAACCTCTTTTGCATCCAGTCAAAAATGAAATCGAGGAACGCCAGTTTGAGAATGCCAGACAGACAACCAGGTCTCCCACGCATTTTCTACCTCCTGCACGTATAATTCGCACAAACCCCGCCAAGGTTGCACGGAACACGCAACACGCAACACGTTTCACGTTTCACGAATCACGTGTTCCGTGTACTCCCTTCGACCAAAACTCTCCACGTATTCCAGCGACTGGTGCCGGAAGTAGGTGTTGTACAGTTCGGCGTAATGGCCGCCCTGGGCCATCAGCCCGTCGTGCGTGCCCTCTTCGATGGTGCGGCCGTGGTCCATGACGATGATGCGGTCGGCGTGCTTGACGGTGGACAGCCGGTGGGCGATGACGATGGCGGTCCGGTCGCGCATGATGGTCTCCAGCCCCTCCTGGATCTGCGTCTCGGTGAAGGGGTCCACGCTGGCGGTCGCTTCGTCCAGGATAAAGATGGCCGGGTCTTTGAGCAGCACGCGCGCCAGGGCCACCAGTTGCCGCTGCCCCATGGAGAGGTTGGCCCCGCGTTCGCCCACGTCGGTGTTCAGCCCGTCCGGCAGGTCGGCCAGCCAGTCCCCGTGGCTGATCTGCATGGCGGCCTGGCGCACCTCCTCTTCACTCGCTGCGGGCTTGCCGTAGCGAATGTTGTCGGCCACCGTGCCGGAAAAGAGGAACGGCTCCTGCGGCACCAGGCCGATGTGCTGGCGGTACTGGCCCAGGTCGAGGCGGCGGACGTCGCGGCCGTCCACCAGCAGTTGGCCCCCCTGGAACTCGTAGAAGCGGGCGATCAGGCGGGCGATGCTGCTCTTGCCCGCCCCGGTGTGCCCGACCAGCGCCAGCGTCTCCTTGGGACGGACGTCGAGCGAAAAGTCGGGCAGGACCGTTTCCGCGCCGGTGTAGGTCAGTTTGAGGTTCCGGAATTCGATGTGGCCGTCCAGTTTCTCCACCGGTTCAGATGCCTCCTGAACGACCTTGGGCTCGGCGTCAATCAGGGCAAAGACCCGCTCGGCGGCGGCCAGCCCGTCCTGGAACTGGCTCCAGAAGGAGGCGATGCTGACGAGCGGCCACCAGTAAAAGCCGACCGCCTGCATGA